>Ga0209568_1000846_pt1 | contig 11137 bp, 10 predicted proteins | sample WorMetOlspDAHAB2_FD_187406 | JGI IMG/M metagenome (GOLD analysis project Ga0209568, IMG submission 187406) | Marine gutless worms symbiont microbial communities from Max Planck institute for Marine Microbiology, Germany - Olavius sp. DAHAB.2... ...
AGTCGCAAGAAGCCGCCGTCGGAATCAGTTCGTCGCGACCACAGCAGACCATGGCTCGCCGTACATCATGCTCAAACGCGAAAAATGCAACAAATACAGCCCAATATCAAACCCGCGCACAGGTCTCATTATTCCCGCGCGCCTGACGGCGCGACCCTAGCCGTGATGGCGACTTCCCTTAAAATCCTAGAAGTTCGTAATCACCCCGGGCTTTGGCGGCGGGGGTGGGCGTTGGGACCACCATTGGGCGGCGTCCAGGGCGCAAAGCGCGATGCCCACCATGAACAGCACCACCGGTATCCGGCTTTTCGCGCCACGGCCCCGGAAGGCGTCCGTGTCCTGGTGGTCGTCGAGGATCTCCACGGCCGGGCCGAGCCCGCGCTCGCGCCGCCGGTCCTTCAGGAAACCGCCCTCCACCTCCTTGAAGCCGCCGCCCAGGATCAGGTATTCGGCGACCATGGGCTGGAACAGGCCGGCGACGAAAACGAACACGGCGATCCCCGCCCAGAGCGGCGTATAGTCGCGGCTCAGTACCGTGCCGGCGTAACCGGCGGCGGCCAGCATGCCGACGCCGTTGAGGGCCATGATCAGGCGCACGCGCACTCCTTCCCGGTTCTGCTGTGGGGAATCATAGAACGGCCGGCGGGCAAACCCAAATGCCGGGTGCGCCGGAACCTATCGGCCCATGAGCAGAGTCACCCAGCCATCCCGGACCACCCGCTTCAACTCGATCAGGCCGTGGGCCCGATGCGCCGCCGCCACCCGGTTGCCGTCCCGGGCCACCAGGCCCGATAGCACGGCGACGCCGCCGCCCTGGGCCTTGGGGTTGAGGTGCCGGGCCAGATCGCCGGCCATCTTGATCAGCGGCCGGGCCAGGATGTTGGCGCAGATCAGGTCATAGGGCTGGGCGGCGGCCACCGGCCTGGACGCGTAGCCGGGCCCGCAGACGGCCCGGACCAGCCCGCCGACCCGGTTCCGCCGGGCGTTGATGGCCGCCACCCGGGCCGATTCCGGATCGATGTCGCTGGCCACCACGGTTGCCCGCCAGGTTTTTGCCGCGGCGATGGCCAGGATGCCCGAGCCGCATCCCATGTCGAGGACGCGCCGAAAACGGCGCCGCCGGGCCAGTTCGTCCAGTATGGCCAGGCAGCCGGCCGTCGAGGCATGTTCGCCGGAACCGAAGGCGGTGCCCGGGTCGAGGCGGATGGGGACGGAACCGGGGGGCGGCGCGGCCTCCGCCTGGCTGCCGTGAATGTAGTAGCGGCCGATATGCAGGGGCGGGAAGGCCTTGATGTTGTCGGCCAGCCAGTCCCGGGGCGGCACCAGGTCGAAGCGCACCGTCGGCGCCGGGTCGATGCCGGCGGCGGCCAGGGCCGCGGCCATCTCGCGGGCCACGGCGGCCCGGTCCGGCTCGGCGCCCGCGAACCCCTCCACCGACCAAAGGCTTCCGTCGGGATCCGCCTCGAAGGAAGAGACGGCCATGCAGCGGGACTCCAGCACGGCCTCGGCGGCATCGCGGCCGGCGGCCGGCACGCGGACCTCCATGCGCCACAGGAAGACGGGGTCGGTCATGGGTCTAAACCGCCTCGACGAAGCTCTTCATGACCTTCTTGGTGCCGGCTTTCTCGAAGGCGATCTCCAGCTTGTCGCCGTCCGTGGCGAGAATCCGGCCGTAGCCGAATTTCTGGTGGAAGATGCGCTCGCCGGTATTGAAGGCGCCTTCCGGCGCCTCGCGGGCCTCGACCCGCCAGTCCGTGTCCTGCAATTGCACGGCGCGGCCCCGCCGCCGCCTGGGCCGCCAGTCGGTGCCGCCGAAGAACCCGGCGGAATCGGAAAGCCCGCCCATGCCTTGATCGGCGCCGCCATAGACCCCGGGGGCGCTTTCCATCTCGATGTGGTCGTCGGGCAGTTCGTCGACGAAGCGCGACGGCACGGCGCTCTGCCAGTTGCCGTAGATGCGCCGGTTCGCCGCGAAGGAGACGATGGCCCGCTGCTTGGCCCGGGTCAGGCCCACGTAGGCGAGGCGGCGTTCTTCCTCGAGCCCGCCGGTGCCACCGTCGTCCAAGGCGCGCTGATGGGGGAACAGGCCTTCCTCCCAGCCGGGCAGGAACACGGTGTCGAACTCCAGGCCCTTGGCGCCGTGCAGGGTCATCAGGTTCACTTTATCCTCGATCAGCGAATCCTCGTTCTCCATGACCAGGCTGACGTGCTCCAGGAAGGCGGCCAGGGTGTCGAAATCCTCCAACGCGGCGATCAGTTCCTTCAGGTTGTCGAGGCGCCCCGGCGCTTCCGGCGCCTTCGAGGTCTTCCACATCTCCGTGTAGCCCGATTCGTCCAGCACCGTCTCCGCCAGTTCCGGATGCGGCACCATGGCCGCCAGGCCGCGCCAGCGGTCGAAATCGGCCAACAGGTCGGCCAGGGACTTCCGCGCCCGGGGCTTGATCTCGTCCGTCTCGATGAGCTTCTTGACGGCGCGCACCAAGGAGATGCCCTCGGCCCGGGCCAACAGGTGGATGGGCTGCAGGGTGGCCTGGCCGATGCCGCGCTTCGGCAGGTTGACGATGCGTTCGAAGGCCAGGTCGTCGTCGGGCTGTGCGACGACGCGCAAGTAGGCCACGGCGTCGCGGATCTCCTGGCGTTCGTAGAACCGGGGCCCGCCGATGACCCGGTAGGGCACGCCGATGGTGATCAGGCGTTCCTCGAATTCGCGGGTCTGGAAGCCGGCCCGCACCAGCACCGCCATGTCGTTGAGCTTGTGACCCTTGCCGTGCAGGACCTCGATCTCCTCGCCGACGACCCGGGCCTCCTCCTCGCCGTCCCACACACCGCGCACCCGCACCGGCTCGCCTTCGTTCATCTCCGTCCAGAGCGTCTTGCCGAGGCGGTCCTCGTTGTGGGCGATGAGCCCCGACGCGGCGGCCAGGATGTGCGGCGTCGAGCGGTAGTTGCGCTCCAGCCGGACCACCCGGGCGCCGGGGAAATCCTCCTCGAACTTGAGGATGTTGCCGACCTCGGCGCCGCGCCAGGAATAGATGGACTGGTCGTCGTCGCCGACGCAGCAGATGTTCTTGTGGGCCTGGGCCAGCATGCGCAGCCACAGGTACTGGGCGACGTTGGTGTCCTGGTATTCGTCGACCAGCAGATAGCGGAACTGTTCCTGGTAGCGGGCCAGGACGTCCGGCTGGCTCTGGAACAGCTCAAGGCAGAGCAGCAACAGATCGCCGAAATCGGCGGCGTTGACCTGCCTGAGCCGCGCCTGGTAGTCGGTGTAAAGGCTGAGCACCCGGCCGTCGTGCAGGTCGGCGCCTTCGTTGGCGGTGACACGATCCGGCATCAGGCCCCGGTCCTTCCAGCGCTGGATGGAGGCGGACACGGTGCGGGCCGGGAAGCGCTTGTCGTCGATCTCGTGGATGTCCATGAACTGCTTCACCAGGCGCACCTGGTCGTCGGCGTCCAGGATGGTGAAGTTCGGCGTCAGGCCGACGGCCTCCGCGTGGTAGCGCAAGAGCCGCGCGCCCAGGTGGTGGAAGGTGCCGACCCACCAGCCTTCCACGGGCCGGCCGACCAGCATGGAGACCCGCTCGCGCATCTCGCGGGCCGCCTTGTTGGTGAAGGTGACGGCCAGCATCTGGCCCGGGTGGGCCTTGCCCTGCATGAGGATGTGGGCCAGCCGTGTGGTCAGCACCCGGGTCTTGCCGGTGCCGGCGCCGGCCAAAACCAACAGCGGCCCGTCGACGGTCTCCACCGCCTCGCGCTGGGTCTCGTTGAGGCGCTCCAGGTGGCCGTTCGGCGCCGGCGGCGCCGGGCGGCGGGCCGGGCCGGGCGGTTCGGGATCGCTCAAGTCGAAGGGGTCGTCCATGATCTCTATATAGCACGTCCGGCGGATGACGCACGGCCCTCCAAAGGGCATAAGCCGGGCGATGCAGCCCGAGGGCCAGGCCACCGGGAGCGGCGCCGGATAACAGACGCGTGAGAGGGCGTCGTAACGATATCCGCCGTCATGTCCCCGTGCTAAACTCCGTCGATCTTCCCGAGGCAACGTCGGAGGCCGTGCCATGCGTTTCCCCGCCTTTCCGGTGATCGGGGTCATGAAAGGAATCGTTGGGCTTGTCGCCCTGTTGGCGCTGTTCGCGGCGGCCCCGGCCGCGGCGGCGGAGAAAAAGGGCCTCACCTTCGGCGACATCGCCGGCGCCATCGTCCGCATCGAGGCGAAGATCAAGCCCGGCGCCCGGACCGCCGGATCCCTGGGGCTGGAGCGCGGTGGCAGCGGCGTGGTCATCGGCGACGACGGCCTGGTCCTGACCATCGGTTACCTGATCATGGAATCGGAAAAACTCACGGTGACCACCCACAAGGGCAAGACCTCGGCCGCGGCCTTCGTCGCCTACGACCACCGCACCGGGTTCGGGCTGCTGCGCGCCGCCGGTCCCCTGAACGTGAAACCCCTGGCGCTCGGGTCCTCGGCGAAGGTCAAGTCCGGGGCGCCGCTGCTGGTGCTGTCGACGGGCAACCGGGGTTCCGTATCGCCGGTCCGCGTGGTTTCCCGGCGGCCCTTCGCCGGCTATTGGGAGTACCTTTTGGACGCGGCCATCTACACCATGCCGCCGCACCGGGAGTACGGTGGCGCCGCCCTGGTCGACCTGGAGGGCAAACTGATGGGCATCGGTTCGTTGTTCATCAACGATGCGCTGGAGCCCGAACAGGTGTCGCCGGGCAACATGTTCGTGCCCATCGACCTGTTGAAGCCGATCCTCGCCCAGATGATCAAGTCGGGCGGCTCCGGCATGCCGCCGCGGCCCTGGATCGGCGTCTACACGGGTGAATCGGAAGGCCGGGTGTTCGTCAATCGGGTTGCCAGGGACGGTCCCGGCGCCGCCGCCGGCCTGAAGCCCGGCGATATCATCGTCGGCGTCAAGGGCCGCCGGGTCTCCGACATGGCGGACCTGTTCCGCAAGGTCTGGTCACAGGGGGACGCCGGTGTGGAGGTGCCCCTGGACGTGCTGCCCTTCGGCGCCGAGGACCTGCAGATCAAGAAGGTGGTGATCCGCTCCCGCAACCGCCACAAATGGCTCAAGCTGGGCCGCGAGTAGGGGACGCGGCGGTCCGTCACGCGAGCCCCGGAAACGCCCCCTTGACGCCGCTGATCGCCATGTCCATGGCGATGGCGGCCAGGATCATGCCGATCAGCCGGGTGACCACCATCAGTCCCGTCGGGCCGAGCACCCGGGCGATGGTGCCGGCCGCCCGCAGGGTCCCGTAAACCAGGGCCACCATGGCCACGACCACCGCCGCCAGGGTCACGTAATCGCAGGGCCGGGAGGCTTCCTGGCAGGTCAGGATGACGGTGGCGATGGCGCCGGGGCCGGCCAACAGGGGAATGGCCAGGGGGCAGATGGCCTGGGAATCCGAGGTCGCCGTTTCGGCGTCGTCGGCGCGCCGGCCGCGCGGCGTCGCCGCCGAGGCCTGCAGCATGGTCAGCCCCATCAACAGGACGATGACGCCACCGGCGATCCGGAACGACGGGATGCCGATGGCGAACAAGGCCAGCAACTGGGTGCCGGAGACGGCCGCCACGGCAAGCACCACGAACACCGCGCCTGAGGCCACGGCGGCCAGTTTGCGGCGCCGGGCGGCGGAACGGCCGTCGGTCATGGCGGTGAACAGGGGCACTCCGATGATCGGGTTCATGATCGCGAACAGGGACGCGAACAGGGTCATGAACATGTCCCAGTCGACCATCCATTCGTCGGCCCGGCCGAGGATCCGGAGATCCACGCTCGGCCACACGGGCCGGGGATTGCCGACGTAGAGCGCCGCGCCGGCACACAGCGTGCCGATGCCGACGATGACGTGGGTGCGGGTTCTTGTCCTCATGGTTCGGACTCCATCCGTTTTCCCGGAGCCTATCCCCGGAAGCGCTCAAGCGGCGGGTTCAGGGCCACCAGACGAGCATGTTGATCGCCAGGTAGATCAAGGCGCAGCCCACCAATGTGGCGAAACCGGTGATGTAGCGTGTAACCATTTTAAGTCTCCTGATCCGAGGTTATCGACGGGTGCCACATTAGGCGCCGGCGGTTTCATTCGGATGTCCGGAGACGTGGAAAAGTGTTTCGATTGTAACGGAGGGGAGAGGCGGAGGCGCGGCCGCGGGCGGCGGTCAATCGCCGTCCGGATGGAAGATGTAGCCGGCGCCGCGCACCGTCTTGATGATCTGCGGCTTCGACGGGTCACGCTCGATCTTCCGGCGGATGCGGGCGATGCGGATGTCGATGCTGCGGTCGAAGGGTTCCCAATCCTTGTTGTGGGCCATGTCCAGAAGCTGGTCCCGGTTCAGGACCCGACCGGGATGCTCGGCGAAGGCCTTCAGGAGATCGAACTCCATGGCCGTCATCTTCACCGGTTCGCCGTCCGAATCGAAGAGCGCGTGGGCGTCCAGGTCCAGCTCGAAATCACCGAAGCGGACACGGCTGGAACCTCCGGGCGCGCTCTCCTCGGCCGCCGCCGGGGCGCCGGCGCGGCGCAGCACGGATTTGATGCGGGCCAGCAACTCGCGCAGGTCGACGGGCTTGGCCAGGTAGTCGTCGGCGCCCATTTCCAGGCCGATGATCCGGTCCACCACGTCGCCGGCCGCGGTCAGCATGATGATCCCCACGTCGAAGTTCTCCCTGAGAAAACGGGCCAGCGACAGGCCGTCCTCGCCGGGCATGGAAATGTCCAACAGCACCAAGTCCACGTGGGCGCTGTCGCCGTCGAACACGGCGCGCAGCGCTTCACCGCCGTCGGCCGGTGTCACCCGGAAGCCCTTCATGGCCAGGTATTCGCCCACGGTCTCGCGGATATCGGCTTCGTCGTCGACGACGACGATATGAACATCTTCGGTCATGACGCCCCCCCGTTCCTGCCGTTCGACCGGGCCGAGGTAATGAGCCGGGAAATGAGGTCGCGGATGTCGTCCGGCGTCAGGGGTTTCTCCGCGTAGGGCCAGCCGGCGGTCTCCAGGAAGCTGCGGATTTTCGGGTTCATGGTATCGCCGGTCATGAAGGCGGTGCGCGCCAACAGCTCCGGGCGCCGGTCCTGGAAGGCCTCGAAGACACCGAAGCCGCTCGAATCCGGGAGCCGCAAATCGCTGACGATGACGTCGAAGGCCTCACCCTCCAATCGTTCCAGGGCGGCGTTGACGGAGCCCATGGTGACCACCGAATGGCCGTCCACCTGGAGCACGTCGGACAACAGCCGCGCCACGTCCGGCTCGTCGTCGATCACCAGCACCTTGCAGGGCCGGATTCGCGGCGCTTCGCGGTGTTTGGAAAGCGGGGCGGCGTCTCGGGCGGCTTCGGGCAACCGGATGACGAAGGCGGCGCCGCCGCCGCGCGGCTCCTCGATCCGGATCGAGCCCCGGTGCGCCTCGACGATCTGGTGGCAGACGGCGAGGCCGATGCCGGTTCCCTCGCCGACCGCCTTGGTGGTGAAGAAGGGCTCGAAGACGCGCCGCCGGTCCTCCTTGGGGATCCCGGGCCCGTTGTCGCTGACCCGCACCACCACTTCCTTTCGCTTGCGGTCACGGCGGGTGGAGATGGTCAACCGCCTGGGTGCCGCCGTCCCCTCCAGGACCTGGCGGGCGTTGACCACCAGGTTGGTGATCACCTGATTGAGCTGGTCGGCGTTGCCGTGGACGGCGGGCAGGCTTTTCGACAGCCGCTTGGTGAGCTGCACTTCCGCCGTGCGCAGCGTGTAGCCGGTGACCTCGAGGGCCGTCTCGACGACCTCGTTCAGGTCCACGGCGGTGGTCTCCCCGGGTTCCTCCCGGGCCATGGCCAGGAAGGTTTTGACGATGCGCGCGCAGCGGTCGGCGGCCTCGCCGATCATGGTCGCGCGTTCGCGAGTCCGGTCGTCCTTGGTGGTTTCCTCCAGCAGGAGGGCCTGGCCGGAAACCACCGACAGGGGGTTGTTCAATTCGTGGGCGACGCCGGCCAAAAGGGTGCCCAGCGCGTTCAGCTTCTCGCTTTGATAAAGGGCCTCGCGCTGGCGCTCCATCTCCGCCTCGACGGCATGGCGTTCCGTCAGGTCGTGGATGGTGGAGACGATGACGTCCTCGCCCTGGTGCTCGATGAGCCGAGCCGAGATGGCGCCCCAGAAGGTTGAACCGTCAACCCGCCGGTATTCGGCCAGATAGTCGCTCACCTGGCGGTCCCGTTGAAGCTGCGCCACGTACTGCCGGCGCACTTCCGGGTCGGCGTAGCGTTTTTTGGCGTTCTCGTGATCGTCCGTGGAATCGTAGCCGAACAGGGCTTCGTTGGCCGGGTTGGCGTAAATGTAGTCGCCGGCCGGGCGGTTCATGGCGACGGGAATGGGGCAGGCCTCCAGGACGCGCCGGATCATGTTTTCGTTTTCCCGTAGCGCGTCCTCCATCTGCTTGCGCTCCGTCAGGTCGAACAAGGACGAGACAAGCACGTCCTCGCCCTTGAACTCGATCAGCCGCGACGACATGGAGGCCCAGAAGGGCTTTCCGTCGGCGCCGATGCGTTCCACCTCCAGGCCGTCGACGCGCCCTTTCTCCCGGACCAGCTTGATGTAGGCCTCCCGGACAGCCGGGTCGACGAAGGTGTCCGGCGCGAACACCGGGCCGTCGGAGAAATCGATCCCCAGCATGTCGACGTTGGCCGGACTGATATAGATGTATTCGCCGCTGTCGATGCGGCTCATGGCCAACGGCACGGGGCAGGCCTCCAGGACCCGGCGCACCAGTTCCTCGCTTTCGCGCAGCGCCTCTTCCATGTTCCGCCGCTCGGTGATGTCCAGGCGCATGGCGACCCGGCCGCCCTGCCGGGTCGCATCGCTCGATGCCATGACCCAGCGGCCGTCGGCCAACTGGTATTCGGAGACGTTGTCGATGGTCATGGTGGCGAGACGTTCCTCGTCCCATTCGTCGACCCGGCCGATGGCATCCGTGTATTGGCCCATCTCGGCGCCGATGCGGACGAACTCCTTCCAGGTAACGCCGGGCTTGAGCGCCTTCTCGGAGATCTTGTTGATCTCCCGGTAGCTCCGGTTGCACATGACGAACTGGTCGTTCTCGTCCCAGACGACGAAGCCCTGGGGCAGGGACTCGATGGCGTCTTCCAACATCTCGCGGGCTTCCAGGGATTCCGTCTCGCGGCGCTTGCGGTTGGTGATGTCGCGGAGGGTCATGACGATGCCGCCGTCGCGGGTGCGGGTGTTGGAGCCGACGATCCAGCGCCCGTCGGACTGCTCGTATTCCATGTTCCGCTTGATCGCCTTGCGGGCCTCGATGCGGTCGGCGAGCCATTCCTCCTCGCGGCCCACCGCATCGACGAACAGGCCCTGGTCCAGATCGGCGCGCATGAGCTCGACCCAGGTCATGCCCGGCTTGATGATGTGGGCGCTGACCTTGTGGAAATCCCGGTATTGGGAGTTGCACATGACCAGCCGGTCGTCGCGGTCGAACAAGGCGAAACCCTCGGAAAGCGATTCGATGGCATCCTCGAGGATCCCCCGGGTCCGGTTCAGTTCGGCTTCGCGTTCCTTGGCTTCGGTGACATCGGAAAAGGTGCTGACGATGACCTTGCGGTCATCCAGGTCCATCAGGCGGGCATTGAACTGGACCCAGAACTCCGAGCCGTCGGCGTGCCTGGTGGCGACCTCGGCATTCTCGATCCGGCCTTCGGCCTTCAGTCTTTCGACCAGGTGCTTGCGGTCTTCGGGGTTGGCGTAATGGACGGTCGTGTACAGCGGTTCCGAAGCCGGCCAATCGTAACCGAACATGGTGACTGCGGCGGGATTGGCATAGAGAAGCTCGCCGGTTTCCAGATCGACGATATGCACGGGCAGGGGATGCAGCTCGACGATGCGGTGGAAATGGTCTTGTCCCGCTTGTTGAGTCTCCTGAACGGCTGACCCGGATGATCTATCCGCCATCAGTGTCCCCCAAAACAGATCGGCTTTCGGTCGGCTTCCCTGATGCGGATCATAACATAGGTTGGAAGGGCGGCTAGCGGATGCCCTTCGTTGACTGGGGCTTCCGTTGCCGCCCTTCCATGACCGCTGGCCTTGGTGCATTGCGGTTCTCCTTCACCGACAATGCCGGGGGTTAGCGGATGGTCGAATGACGACCGTAGACGGATTGGGCGGCGCACTTGCGGGCCACCGCCGGAATATCACCCCGCGTCACCCCGATGTCGTAGAGCGCCGCATCGGACAAGGCCATCATGGCTTTCTCCGTCGCCCGGGCGCGCCTTTCCACCTGGGCGCTTTTCGCCGAGACATTGAATGCGGCGACGAAATCATCGAAAGCGTCGCTGATGGTTTCTCCCATGGAGATGAAGGGGCCGTAGACCTCTGCGAAGGGAACGGCGGGCTGCGTACCGAACTTGCTCATCTTTCTGCTCCTTTAAACATTTCTGGTTCAGGGCCGGCCCGAAGGACATCCGGGGGCCGTCGAGGAGCGTTTCTAGAGAGCCGCCATTTCAGCCTGATTTCGGGCCGCGGCGTTTTTTGTTTCAATTGTTTCCGGACCCGCCGCCGGGACGCCGGCGACGCCGACCGATGGCGGTGATTTCGCCTTTCCAGGACGGCGCCGCACCCCGCCGTTCTTACAATTGAAACCAAAAACAGAGCGTCCGGAAATTCGGCGGAAACACACACGCCCTAATTCATTGGCCCGTCCGCGGCACGGCACCCCCTGGCGGCGGACGGATGACCAAGCCCATGTATTCAAAGGAGTGAAGCCATGAATTACGTTCCCAAACACGGAAACCACGAAGTGCGCGTCCACACCGCCTTCCGCGAACACCAGAAGGCCGTCAACGAGGCCTGGAAGGGCTACCACGAAGCCGTCCATGAATTCGGCGCCGAAAGCGGCGAGGCCATGGCGGCGGAAATGCATCTTCGCCGCACCCGTTGGCGGTTGCGCAAGTTTATCCAGCACCCCCGTGTCGCCCCCTGAGGGGCACACCCCGATCACCGAAAGGAGTCACCGACATGTTTGCCAAAGGCTCAATTCGCGATTCGTAGGCATTGTGGTAGAATCCCTCTCGATACGCTTTGGGAGTCAGAGAGATGGATCACGAGCGCTTTCGGGACTGGTTCTCGCGTGTCGATGAGTTGACGGCGGCGCAGC
>Ga0209568_1000847_pt1 | contig 11136 bp, 11 predicted proteins | sample WorMetOlspDAHAB2_FD_187406 | JGI IMG/M metagenome (GOLD analysis project Ga0209568, IMG submission 187406) | Marine gutless worms symbiont microbial communities from Max Planck institute for Marine Microbiology, Germany - Olavius sp. DAHAB.2... ...
TGGCTGGCATAGACTTTTCTTTGATCCCCTCTCCCCGGCCCTCTCCCGGCGGGAGAGGGAGTGTAGCCTATAGCGCGCCAAACTTATTGCGAGCGGCGATGCTTCCATTTAAACCTTAACCATTACCCGTGCCTGGATTCATCGAATGAGCAATGCAATAGCGTAAAAATCAATTGCAATAGTGTGCTTTTTCCTCCCCCATTCAGACTTCCTATAGGAAAAACCGTTGGAGTAAATTCCGGCTCAAAATGCAATTCTACATCTTTAAGAACCCTGAAATGGGGGATTTCAATTCTTTTCAGAAACATCGTAAGTTACCTTTAGCTGTATGTGAGTCATAAACGATTCCGCGGCTTTAATCCGCAGATGAAAAACCAAATAATCTGTGTAATCTACGGATAAAGTAGAGAAATGTCGGGTACCCCGCCATCCAAAAATGCAGTTCGCTGCCTGCCTCGCTTGCCTGTCCTATCCATGGGATGGCAGATAGGTTCATGAGGTGGGGCAGGCACTCATCCTACAGGCTAAACACCTGCTTTTACCCGAAGTGGCTTCGGTGAGCATAACGTAGCGCGGCCGGTTGTTCTTGATGATGTGGACAGGCCCGTTGCGCAGGGCCTCATCGACGGCCGATATACCGCGACGCTTGATCTCTTGGGCCGAAATGCTAACCATTTTGGGTTCCCGTACCGGATTCGGTGCCGACTTCAGCAGAGGGTCGGCCAGGCCAAGCGTCAAGGTCAACTCGGTTCGTAGACGTGTTGCGTTGCGACGCACCAAGGCTCGCTAATCGTCAGCCGGGGCAGTGACGGCGCCTTAACGCAACCTACACACCCACATAACCCCCCGCGCTGCCGGTCTGCGCGGATCTCGCGTCAAGGAGAGGGGATCAAAACAGACGCCTTTAAGGTCTTACCCGGTCAATAACGACTTTTACGGCACCGACCTGGTCGGATCTGACCACCCTTACTTCGCCTTCCAGGTCGCCGCTCCGGGGTGTGGCTTGGCCGCTCCTGGTGATGCGGGCGCCGACGGTGATTGCCGGGAATCGGGATAGCTTCATGGCGGGGTTCAGAGCCATGCCGTCGTGGAGGGTGACGGTCAAAGGCAGGTCCGCAACGCGGGCGCGGTGGACGGCAAGGGGCACGGGGGGGCCGGCGGCCGCCTTGGCGTAGATGAAGAGGGTGTCCTTCACGTTCGCTTGGAGCCAAAAAGGCTCGGCCAGGGATACCCGGACTGTCACCCCGGTGGCCGTCGCGGGTTGGAAGACGATCGGCCGTTCCGGGTCTGCGGCATCGGTGGTGTCGGCCGGGGTCTCCTGCGCGGTGTCCCTGTTCCCGGCTTCGGCCGACGGCTGCTCCGGCTCCGGTCCCGCGCGGCTGCGGGCCTGGGCGATAGAGCGTGTGAGCGTCGCCGCTTCCCCGCTCTCCGGGTCGAAGGTCGCCAGCAGCGCTTCCCACTGCTCCGCGGCCTGGGTGTAGCGAGCGGCCTGGAAGGAGACCAGGCCCGCGAGCCAGCGGGCGCCGGTGTGTGCCGGGTCGATTTTCAAGGCGGCTCGGATCAGGTCGGCCGGACGACCCGCCAGGGCGCTGCCGTGGTTGGTGGCAATCGCTTCGGCGTAGGCCACCAGGACATCCGGGTTGTCCGGCGCCAGACCGTAGGCCCGTTCCAGGGCCGGGAGGGCCTGTTGCGGGCGACCGATGGCGAAGTAGGTGCGGCCCAGCATCATCCAGCCTTGCAGGTCGTCCGGGTGCCGTTCCAGCTTGTCCGCCAGGCGCTGTACCATCACTTCCAGGGACGGCAGCTCGCCCGGCGGCCCCGGATGCGCCGCCGGTGTCCGAGCTTCCGCGGTAGTAGCTGCCGCCAGGCGCGGGATGAGGTCGCTGTTCCCCAGGTAGAGATAGAGGGAGACCGCCGCTGTGGGCAGGAGGACCGCGAGCAGAACGGCGGTCCGGGGTCCGCCGTCGGCCTTAGGGGTGGGTCCGGTGGGGGTGCCTTCGACGTCATGGAGCAACGCCCGCTCCAAGTCCTGACGGGCGGCCTGGTATTGCTGCCGGTCCAGCGCGCCGGCGGCCAGATCCGCGTCCAACTCTTGAAGCTGCCGCTGGAAGAGGGCCAGGGCGAGCGCGTCCGGGTCCGGGTCGTCCTTGGCGCGGTCGTGCCGCGAGAGCAATGGGGGCACGACGAACAGGAGCGCCAGGCCGATGAGTCCGGCGGCCGAGAGCCAGAAGATGGTCATTTGGGAAGGTCCCGGTCAGATTTGTTCGGGTCCGGTCCGTCTCGATCCGATCCGCCTTGATTTGATCCTCCCTGATCCGGTCCGCCTTGATCCGATCCGGGGCTGGCGAGCAGGGTTCGCAGCCGCTCCTGTTCCGACCCGGAGAGGGCGCGGTCCGGGTCGTGCCGCTTACGCAGGAGGGTGCGAATCAGCAGCCAGGCGCCCACCGCGATGAGCAGGAAGGGACCGAACCAGAGCAGGTAGGTGGAAGGCTTCAAGGGCGGGTCGTAGAGGACGTGATCGGTGTAACGGTCCACCAGGTAGCCCTTGATCCGTGCTTCGTCCTTGCCCTCCCGGACCAGCCGGTACACCTCTTCGCGCATGATCTGGGCCACGTCCGCCTGAGAAACCGCGAGGGTCTCGTTCTGACAGACGACACACCGCAGCTCCGTCAGCAGGGCGCGGAATTCAGCGGCCTGTTGCGGGGTGTCGAAGCTGAAGCCTTCGAGGGTGTAGCCGCTCGCTATGCCGGGCGCCAGGGCCCCGATCAGGGCGAGCAGGGGGAGGGTAGGGCGCATATTTTAAGGCTCGGATTTCAGGGCGGCGTAGGTGGGGAGTAGTCGATCCTGCCGGATGTCGGGGCTGATCGGTCCCGTGTGCTTATTTTAAGGCTCGGATTTCAGGGTGGCGTAGATGGGACGCAGTCGCTCCTGCCAGATGTCGGGGCTGATCGGCCCCGTGTGCTTGTAGCGAATGGTGCCCTGACGGTCGATGAAGAAGGTCTCGGGGGCGCCGACCACGCCCCAGCTGACAATAAGGGGGTCCGTGTCGCCCACCATGGCGGTCAGGGCATAGGGATTGCCGTGGGTGCGCAGGTAGTCGATGGCCTGCGCACGCTGGTCCCGCCAGTTGAAGCCGACGATCCTGATGCCTTCGCTGCGGGCCAGTCGCAGCAGCTGCGCATGCTCCTGGCGACAGCTGACGCACCAGGTGCCCCAGACGTTGACCAGGGTGATGTCACCGCGCAGGGCCGCTTGGGTGACCAGCCGGGTGGGGTCGAGGAGATCGGGACGCGAGAAGGTCGGCGTGGGCTTGTCGATCATGGTGGAGGGGATGGCGCTGGGGTCGCGCATCAGGCCGTTGAAGAGCAGTACCGCCAGGGCGGCGAATATCCCCAGGGGCAGCAAGGCGCCGATGGATTTGCTCATGTCTCAGACCCTCGCGGTCGCCGCGCCCGCCGCTGTCTTACATTAATGCTCCTCGAACACTGCATCTATCCCGGATGCGTCCAGAACCCGATCGATCCAGCGATCGAGTTGCTCCAGGGTGGCTATCTCGAGGCGCTTGCGGGTTACTTCGTCGAGGGGACCAAAGCGCTTGACAAGCAGGCGTTCCAGGGTTGTCATCGCTTTTTCGGCTTTGCCTTCGATCTTCCCTTCGATCTTCCCTTCGATCTTCCCTTCGATCTTCCCTTCGATCTTCCCTTCGATCTTCCCTTCGATCTTTCCTTCCAGTCTGCCTTGCTCCAGACCTTGCTGTAGGCCTTGGTGCATCCCTCTCTGAATGGCTAACCGTTCGACACTCGTGACATAGGGCATTTCGGTTTCTCCTTCGATGGCTCCGATATCTTGCCAGAGCTGGTGTTCGAGCGCATCGGGCAGACGCATCATCCAATCCAGGATACCAAAGAGGTCCAATATGCGCTGCCTGTCCCAGCCTTGCCGATAGAGCGAACGCACGAGGTCGAGCTTGGCCCGATAGCGGGCGCTCGGGTCGTTCTTGGTCTGACGGGTGCGCAGATGCGCGGCGGTCACCAGGGCGAAGGGATTGGGGTTCGTTGCGAGTGATTCGGCGCGGTCCGCGTAGTCGATGAGTTTGACGATGGGAAATTCCAGGGTATGGCGACAACCCAGGACCTCGAAGCCATAGGAATCGGGCCGCCATGCTTTATCCTCATCGGCCAGCACGGCGAGGCTGGCGATGGGGCGGGCGTAGCGGTCGAAGAGTCGGTAATTATAGGTGAACATGTGTCGGGCAAAGTCGCTGTCGCGCCGGCCCTGGACCTCGATGTGGATATAGATCCAACGTTGTTCGCCATCATCGAGGGTGACTTGCGCTAGGGTATCGGCAAAACGCTTGCCGAGCTCGGCGTCACGCACCACCCGGCGCAGCTCGGTGTTCTTGAACTCATGGCCCTGCGACCAATCGATTTGGGCGTATGCCTCCGGGAAATAAAAGGCCATGAACTCGGGAAAGGCGTGCTCGAGCACCTCTTTCCAGGGGCTATCGTAGGCATCGTGATTATTTTGTGGGTCGGTCATGGGACTCGGGCGGCGGAATAAAAAGGCGCTCTTACGGATTATGCGAGTAACGGCCGGCAAGCCGGTAGCGGCGGTCCGTGATCGTGAGGAGACCACCCAGGGCCATGCACAGGCCGCCGAGCCAGATCCAGCGCACGTAGGGCTTGTAGTAGATGCGCAGGGCCCAGTCGCCGTCTCCCAGGGGCTCGCCGAGAGAGACATAGAGGTCGCGGGTAAGACCCCAGTCGATCGCCGCCTCGGTCATGGGTTTAGAGCTGGTGAAATAGGTACGCTTCTCAGGCTCCAGCACCGCGATCCGGCGGTCTCCCTCGAAGACCGGGAAGCGACCGCGGACGGCCCGGTAGTTGGGGCCGGGCACCGTGGTCACGCCCGCGAACCGGAAGCGATAGCCGGCGACCTCATGGACGTCACCGGGGGACATGCGGATGTCCTGCTCGCTGCCGAAGTTGGAGACCATGGTGATACCGAGGATGAACATGGCGACGCCCAGATGGGCCAGCAGCATACCGTAGTAGCCGCGTCCGCCGCCCTTCAGGTCCGCGGCCACGGCCGCGATGTCCCGCCGCCGGCGCAGGCGCTCCCGCAGCCCTGCCAGGTGGGAGAACAACACCCAGACCGCCAGCCCCAGGCCCAGGGCGACCAACAGGGGAGCGCCCGTAACCTTGGGCAGGGACAGGCTGGCCGCACCGGCGGTGGCGAGGGAGAGCAGGGCGGCGACCCCGAGCACTTTGGCCAGGCGGCCGGCGCGGTCCCGTTTCCAGCGAGTCAGTTGGCCGATGCCCAGGGCCAGGGCCAGGAAGGGCATGATGGCCAGGAACATCCGGTTGAACCAGGGAAAGCCCACGGAGATCTTGCCCCACCCCATGGCCTCGTAGATCAGGGGGGCCAGGGTGCCGAACAGGACCAGAGCGGCGAAGGCGGTCAGCAGCAGGTTGTTGACCAGCAGGAAGCTCTCCCGGGACAAGGGATCGAAGCGCCCGCCGCCGGTGATCTCCGGTGCGCGTCGGGCGTAGAGGGCCAGGGAGCCGCCGACCACCAGGCACAGGAAGATCAAAATGAAGGTGCCGCGGGCGGGGTCCGTGGCGAAGGCATGCACCGAGGTCAGCACCCCGGAGCGCACCAGGAAGGTCCCGAGCAGGCTCAGAGAGAAGGCGCACAGGGCCAGAAGCAGGGTCCAGGTCTTGAAGGCCGCCCGCTTCTCCGTGACCGCCAGGGAGTGGATCAGGGCCGTGCCGACCAGCCAGGGCATGAGGGAGGCGTTCTCCACCGGGTCCCAGAACCACCAGCCGCCCCAGCCCAGCTCATAGTAAGCCCACCAGCTGCCCAGGGCGATGCCCAAGGTCAGGAAGACCCAGGCCACAGTGGTCCAGGGCCGGGACCAGCGCGCCCAGGCGGCGTCCGGTTTGCCGCCCAGGAGCGCGGCGATGGCGAAGGCGAAGGCCACCGAGAAGCCCACGTAGCCCATATAGAGCATGGGCGGGTGGATGGCCAGCCCCGGGTCCTGGAGCAGGGGATTGAGGTCCCGTCCCTCCGACGGCGCCGGGAACAGGCGCTCGAAGGGGTTGGAGGTCAGCAGCATGAAGAGCAGAAAACCGGTGCCGATCAGGCCCAGCACCGAGATTACCCGCGCCGCTACTTCACGGGGCAGGTTGCGGCCGGAGGCCGCCACCGCCGCGCCCCAGCCACCGAGCAGGAGGGCCCACAGCAGGAGCGAGCCCTCGTGGGCGCCCCACAGGGCCGAGACCTTGTAGACCGTGGGCATCAGGGTGTTGGAGTTACGGGCCACGTAGGTGACGGAAAAATCGTCGCTCAGAAAGGCCCACAGCAGGCAGGCGAAGGCCAGGCTCAGGAAGGTGAGCTGCCCCCAGGTCAGGGGCCGCGCCATCGCCATCCAGGACCGGCGGCGGGTGAAGGAGCCCGCGAGGGGAAAGATGGCCTGGATGATGGACAGGGCCAGGGCCAGGACGAGGGCCAGGTGTCCGAGCTCCAGGATCATCGGCCCGCGGCCGTGTCGGTACCGCCCTCCGCGCGGACGGGCCGCAGGCTGTCGGCCACCTCCGGCGGCAGGTAGGATGCGTCGTGCTTGGCCAGCACTTCCTCGGCGTAAAAGACCCCGTCCTCACCCAGGCGGCCCTTGGCGACGACGCCCTGACCTTCGCCGAACAGATCCGGCAGGATCCCGGTATAGCTCACCTGGAGGGTGGCGGCATTGTCGGTGACCGCGAAGGTCAGCGTCAGCCCGTCTCCCTGCCGGACCAGGCTGTCCTCTACCACCAGGCCGCCGAGCCGGAACAGGGCATCCGCCGGGGCCTCTCCGGCAACCACCTGGGAAGGACTGAAGAAATAGGACAGGTTGCTGCGCATGGCGCTGATGGCCAGGGCCGCGGCGATGCCCACGCCCAGGATGGCGAGGGCGACGAAGACGAAGCGCTTGTGTCTGGCCTTCACGGGTTGACCCATCACAGATAGTGGTTAATATTTAAATGGAAGCATCGCCGATAGCAATGTGGGTAGTGGTAAATTTCAAACTGGTCGAGTGTAGAGCACCTGGAGCGCGGGCAAGCCCGCGCCTACGGCGGATCCAGGTCGTGTCGGACGTAGGCGCCGGCTTGCCGGCGCTTATGTCCGGCTTGCCCTACACTATCGAGACTGTGAAAGTATTCCTGGATTTTCAGACCTAAAGGGATAGTGAAACACAATCCCCCTTCATTTGGCAGAAAATCTTCCTTTCCACCCCACATGGCATGAGGTTTAGGGTGAAATATGGCGGCTTCCTCCCACCGCTTCCGGGGGAAACGAATACTTTCACAGTCTCTATCACTTGGGCGCACTTTGGTGTCGCTGGATCTCTCGGCGATAGGTGCGGGGCGAGCCGGCGCTCACGCGATCATTTGAAAATTTACCACTACCTACGACCGATATGTCTCCGTTACCCGCTCCCTCAGCGCCTGCCCTCGCAACGCCCGTGCCCTCAGCAAGCGAACGAGACGGGTCAGAATGGTACGGCGGCGCCAGCCGAGCTGCACCAGCTCCAGGAGCAACAGGATCAGGGCCATGCCGTAGGCACCCCACACGTAGAAGGCATAACCGCCTTGGGCGAAGAATGTGTCCATTATATCTCTCATGTATGAGCGCCTGTCTGATTTACGACCGTTCTACTTCCGACGGTGAAAACACCAACCGCTCGAATCCCACCGCCACCACACTGAAGCTGTGCAGCCGCAGCACATCCGGGAATTTGCGCTCGAGCTTTTCCCGATAGCGCGCCAGACCTGCCGCGGCGTCGTGTTGTTTGTTCCGTACCGCAGGCAGCGCTCGCAGGGCCTGATGGTCCATTGTTTCCAGTGTTTTACCATCGAGTCCGGCTTCTTTGAGGGAGACGAATTTGAACTCGATGAGAATATCCAGCACCTGGTACTGACGCCTGTCCGGGCGCACGATCATGGTCAGGTCCGTATGGCCGCGTTCGATCTCCGCCTCCGACTCCATGATGTACAAGGTATCGTTGAACAGCAGGGTCAGAAACGCAGTCTTGACGACGAGCTCGTTACTCCAGCGATAGTCTCGGTTGCTGAATACTCTGAAATACTTCCGCTCGATAAAGTTGCACAGAGGTCCGAGATCACCCTGTTCGTACAGGGCCTCGGCGGCCCGCTCCGCCAGGTCTCTTTCCGCTCCCTCGGGCAACAGCATTTCTTTGATGCTTTCGGCATAGAGCTTGCGGATGACCAGGTTGGGAATGGTCAGAATCAGCCGGCCGAAGGGTGTCATGCCACCCAGAGTCAGGATGCCGAAGTAATACAGGAGCGAGGCCATGAAGCCGGTGTCTTTGGGGGCATAGAGCATGTCCTCCACGCCGAAGCGGTCGGCCAATTCCGGCACATGCACCGGCTCGGCCTCGGCCAGGGCATCGAGGATCAGCCGTCGGCCCGCGGGCAGGCGGGAGATGTAGTGCATTTTGCTCCGATCCATGGCTAGATTGCTGTCTAGAATTCTGTCCGGATAGCGGCAGCTACTCTGAAATTCTTCCAGAAAATACAGGGCCAGGGTGGGATTATAGACGAGCTCTTCGGTACGGCGACTGAAGCGATAGCCATTATAAAAAGTACGCATCATGGAGAGCGCTTCATCCACCTGAGACTGGGGTAGATCGCATTCTTCTCCGATCCGCGCCACCATGGCAGCGACTTCCGCTTCCTGAAAACCACACAACGCATTGAATTGCGGGCGGAGATAGATGTTTTTCGCTACGTTGTAGGCGCTGGTGAGATCGCTCATGGCGACCGGTGAGACGCCGGTGATGAAGACCCGTCCCAGGCCCTGTCCGCTCGCGGCCATCTTGACGGTCTTGAACAGGGCCTTCATACAGCCCTCGCCGGACGAGATGGCCTGGTAACGGCTTTCTTCCGTGCTGCGGTGGCCCATCATCAGCTCATTGGCGAAGTTGTCGTATTCGTCGATGAGGAGATAAAGGAAATGGCCGGTTTTCCGTATGACGGCCAGCAGAGATCGAAAGGATGACAGCGCATCCTGGGGATCGATGCGGGGTGAATCGGGCAATATTGCCTGATAATAATCCGAAAAATCGCTGATTCGATCATTCAGGTAGGCATAGAGATTACGCCTGATCTCCTCACCGTCGCCCTGGGGGCTGACCCCGGAAAAATCCCATTTGAGCACGAAATATCGGTTGTGTTCGGCAGTGGGATTCTTGCCGATGGCGAGCTTCCCGAACAGCTGCTCGAAGCGGTCCGATTTGTTGAGGTCGTAGTAATTCTCCAACATGGAGAGTAACAGGCTCTTGCCGAACCGGCGCGGGCGCAGGAACAAGAGCTGATCGCCGGCCTCTTCCAGCAACGGGATATGGTCCGTGCGGTCCACGTAGTGGAATTGTCTCGTGATGAGTGAATCGAAATCACTGATGCCGTAGGGAAATTTCATGGGACAGCTCCGAATTTCGCTTGTTCGAGATCAATCTTAAATATATATGCTTATATTGACGGTGACTACCACGAGTCCGCATGAGAATCCACCCATCCTCTTCCACTAACCTGATCATTTCCTTTTACTTTCATAGCTTAATTCTAAACAATCGAATGCTGATGCTCAAGGGAAAATGTAATTATGGTATAATACACAACACACGAACAAATATTCTTTATCCATCCTTATTTTTGGGAGGAATACTAATGAGTATCAAAGCCATTGTGCTCGATTTGGCCGGAGTTTTGCTCGTTTGGAGGAAATCTTCACGGGTCGTGGGTGAGGCCAGTTTGATAGAGTTGCATCAGATTCGTCACCATCCCGTCCGGCATGATTTCGAGGCAGGCAGAATCGGAGAAGAATCCTTGTATTCCCAACTGTCCAGTGAGACTAATTTTTCCAGGGATGTTCTGGAGAGGGTACTGAATAATGCATTTCAGACGTCGAGAGTCAATGAACCCGTTTATGATTTTGCAAAGGCTCAGAAATACGGCTCCGGGCGGCGTGTTATCTGTCTTTCCAACACCCCGCACTGTTATATAGGGCGCTTGTTCAAAAAACTCGATATCTGGAATGTGTTCGATCGGATTTACATGAGCTCCTTGTTGGGAATGGCTAAACCGGACCAACGGGTTTTCCGGCACTTGTTGAATCAGGAAAACTTGCGTCCGGAGGAAGTTTTTTCTGGTAGATAATGACCCTGAGAATACGGAAGCTGCGGTCCGTTTGGGTTTTAACGTGGTTCTGCATACGCCGGACTGTGATCTTGCGGCGGAGCTGGACAGGATTGAAAAGGCCACCTCTTCGGCCTATGAAGATTCAAAACCTTCAGGGGTCGGTTTGGCGCCGGAAACGGGTTTTGAAGCGAGCAGGCAAAGAGCTACCGTCTACCTTGTGGACAAGATGGAAAAATACGGCCTGTGTCGTAGCTTCATCGCCCATGACGTGGAGATGCAAAATCCCAGGGAGTTCTCCCGTGAAATTTTTTCCACCCTGTTGGTTCTGGAAGTTTGTGAGGATTTGCCTGCCGTGGTTAAACAGTGGCTCCTGGACAAAATCAGCGGTTTCTCAAAGGGCGGGTTGTTCTGCTTGTCGATTTTCTGCGGGAGCTGGTATTTCCCTGGTCCGCAGTCAACAGACTTGCACTGCTCACCCTGGCCCGGACCTCCTACATCAAGGGGGCTGCCGACCGCATCCGGCAGGCAGGCCGGGAGGCTGTTCTGCCTGATGCCCTTGCTTGATGGATTGTAACCGTTCAGCCCCCCTCTCGCTCCTGCATCCCGAAAACGAGAAATCAATAGGTTACCTGATTAGCAATGAGATTCAGCCATCCGAATCCAGCCTTCCGGGCGTGGGCCACAGGCCACCGCAGCCACCAAGAGTCGGTTGGGCAGTGCGCGCAGATCAAATGAAGCGATAGGCGATGGCACCGAGGTAACGTGCGGCGTACTTACCGAAGTCGGTAGTGGTTAATGTTTAAATGAGAATATCGCCGATAGCAATATGTTGGGCACGCCACCGGCTGCACCTCCTCTCCCTCCGAGGGTGTCGCAAAAGCCCCTCTCCCGCCGGGAGAGGGGTTGGGGAGAGGGAATCAAAAGAAGCGATCGGGCG
>Ga0209568_1000848_pt1 | contig 11134 bp, 7 predicted proteins | sample WorMetOlspDAHAB2_FD_187406 | JGI IMG/M metagenome (GOLD analysis project Ga0209568, IMG submission 187406) | Marine gutless worms symbiont microbial communities from Max Planck institute for Marine Microbiology, Germany - Olavius sp. DAHAB.2... ...
AGTCCTTGGTCCTGGCCTTGGCCTTGAGAGTCGAGTGCTGTGCCTTGGCCTTGGCTTTGAGGCTTGTGTCCTTGACTCCATCACTGCTGCTTAGTGTGAATTGAAACACTAGATTAGCTGCTGTGTGTGACCGTTTCAGTGAAGCAGGAAAAACCGATGACATGGGCAGCAATGGCAAGTAAAACCCCGACGTCATCGTCGATGGGGAAAACCCCGGCGTCATCGTCGGCCGGCCGTGCTGCTAGGCCACAGCCGGTCGCTGTGAGATCTCCACCCGACCAGAAGACCGAGGCGACTACGCCCGCTTCAAAACCGAGGTTTAACTTGCTACACACTGCTATCACCTTCTGTCACTTTTTCACTGTTTCACTCTGAGCTCAGAACCTGCCTTTTCCAGAAAATCTTATCGTCGACCTGTTCACCATATAGTCCATTTCTGTCTGTTGGACTGATGTCATTGCTCTAGACCTATTTCCGGATTTTTTTGCTCATTATGTTTTAGTTTCGTCCTGATTTTAGTTACATTTGTCAGGTGCAGAAAACTTAAGTCGGCCTGCTCTCTGGTCACCCTTTTGACGTACGTTAATCTTTTTTTAGTTTTGATTTGGTGGATTAAGAAGTAAAGATGAAGTCTTTGTGGCAGATTAGACGTCAGCTCGTCTGTAAACACATTTTTTCTGAGCAGCACTTCGAGTCTGATGTTCTCTGTTGGTCGTTGTGATGGTCATGGGTCATGCGTGATCTTATTCGCAATCTGCCAAATGGTGTCATACCGGGTTTTTTTTGGATCCACTCAGTTTCCATAACTGATGACTTGAAACCTCACGACTTTACACGTTGAGCATTATTAAGAACTGGATGCTTTCAATTTTTTATCTAGTTGGCAGTAGTTACTGTAACATGAACTGAAACTGTAAAATTTAAAAACTGTAACTAAGTGGGAAAATGGTGAAGAACTGAAACACTACATGGCTATAAAGGTGCTTGAGAATCCTTAAATTTCGTTATATAAAACGTATCTGTCACATTGGCCACCTTCTCGCACTCGACAACGGTTGGTCACACAGAATGTTTACGCTCAGCATGAGATATTCCCACCATAGAATATGCAATTGCATTTGCAAAAAAAAAACTTTGAACGATCGTAATAAGGTAGTAAAATGTGAGAATTTAATCTTACAAACATCGTATTTATTCAACATAAATTGTCACTTTTGTGCACTATGTGCGACTGGAACTCAATACCGACATCCGTCAGATCTCTGTCGTCATATCTGACATTCCGGCGCAATCTGAAGTCGCTGCTGTTCAATGCGTTTTTTCAAGACGACTGAACATAGGCCTAACTGTGCTGTTGCTGCTGCTGTATAACTGACATTTGACCAATACCCTACTTGCGACAACGACTTATGTACAGTGCCCCTGCAACATTTGTGTGATAGTGTCACTTTAATCTTTGCAAATATAATAATAATAATAGTGATTCTATTAAACATAAATGTTTATTTTAAGGTATAATTTTTTAAGCCTTGAATTCCCCGTTAAATCCTTCTGTGTGGCAGGGCGTCAACAAACCAGGATCTGTCGGACCATGAGGGAGCAAGTCGTTCGTACTGTTCGCAAGACAGCTGCGATGATGCCCGGCGTCAGTCACTTCCTCCGCAGGTGTTTCCCGACAACCAGCAGGTTTTTGTCGGAAATCTGCCGCAGTACTTGTCGGACAAGGAACTGCACGAGTTCTTCGGAAGTACGTTGCGCGTTTCCGATTTGGTCGTGTATCGTGCAACGGCACCCAATCCCGGGGGATCGTGCACCTACAGCCAGCTATCAGTAATAAGCTGATACCCAAAACCTACCCATAAACCTAACCGTACCTAACCCTACCCTACCCTAACCTTTAACTAAGCTCATAGTTGCAAAAAAAAGGAAAACCAATCGCCAGATTACTAATCGCTAAAACGACGACGCCATTTTGACAATGCTGGCCTGTAGGTGACAGGGGCAATGCCCATCGCCTACAGGCCAGCAGCGAGCCACATGCCAGCCAATTACAGTTACTGCCGGTGCATGATCCCCTGAGATCGGTTGCCGGTGCATGATACACTAAGTTCCAATTTTTCGTATGCGATGGGTTTTTGCATTCGGTTGTTGGAGAATGACCGCTTTCCATTCTTGTTTCCACTTTTCCCAACCTTCCTGCCCGCCATTCCGCTGCTCGTGGTGATTTGGTCGTACCCAGAACAAGGCTACAACTCGGCAACCGGGCATTTTGTGTGGCTGGTCCCGTCGCCTGGAACAGTCTACCACTGGACATTCATTCCGCACCTTCATTATCGACATTCAAAAACATGCTCAAGACACATCTTTTCTCGCGTTCGTACTTCACTGACTGTTTCAAGAGTACGAGCAGCGAACATTGTATGGCGCCTTTGTAGTGACCTAGCCATGTTACTGCGCCTTATAACTGTCATTTTTTTTGCCCTCGGTAGTAAAATCCCAAGGGCTAAAAACTAGAACAAATGCTGGAACGGCTACATTTCGCCCTCTGGGGTTGTGTGGGTGAAGGTACCCAAAACAGCGACCCCATTGTAGCGTTGAATTAAAATGTGGAGAGTCGCTGAAAGAGGAAGGCGCTCTTGCGGTGGTCATCTGTGCTTTGTGTGATGTGCCTTCCAAGTTATTATTATTATTATTATTATCATTATTATTATAGGTCGAGTGGTGAACCCATGACAGCCTGTGCATGTGCGTTCAAGGCCAAGATGTCCGTGTTTGCGTGTTTATTGTGAGTGGTCTTTGTCCAGTGACTTTTACTTATGTGTGCCCACTGCCCCTCCTGTCCTCGACATTAACTGTCCCTTCGCCTCAACCCACGGAGGTTGAAGTCTGTAGACCGGTGAAGTCGTGTTCCTACTGGAATGTGTGTGTATCTGTTCAAAGCTGAGGGGTGTGATGAGCAGTCTATGTTCAGTTTATATTAGGTTTAGCGGTCAAACTGCACTTTCCGTCAACAAAACTAGTAATTTTTTTGTCGATCCGTACAGGAATCAAAAGACCAGCAAGGTCCTACCAGCACAGTGGTCGAAAGATAGCAGTTTGTCAACTATCTTGTATTAGACAAAGAGAGTGGGTGCTTCATACATTAAGTTAAGAGGCAAATGATCAAGATTAACATTGGAAGCATGCATTCAACAAAACTATATGGATTTCAACTTCCTGATAAAAAGTTATATACTTTCAGTCTTAGTGTTTCTCACCATTTGGTCAGTCTCAGACCGGCAATACTGAGTTGTGACAGTTTTTGTTGAATCGTATGATTTTTGTCACATGTACAGGACGTTAGTGTATATCTCGGATATGGTTAGAGCTACAAAAAGAGAAATTACTCCCTGTTGCCAGTTAAACTATGTCTAGGCTAAAAACATTTTTATTTCATAGGTCCTTTAACTAGCACACACAACCGACTGCTGCCATCGCCTCTGAAGTTACGACCTTATGGCGCTTTACAAGTATGCTTATTATTATTATTATTATTATTCAAATTTGTGTAAACATTCAGGGTTCACGTTACAGTTAGTGTTAGGTTTAGTTAATTCACATTAAAATGTCTGTTACTAAAAAAGGAAAAAAGAACACAAGACCATTAGCACATACCACCTTCTGTGGCGGTGTCATGACACACAGGGCTACCGTTCAGCCCAGGCCACAGCAGGCCAATCCCGCACACATGGACTTTGACCTGTGCTGTGTTACAGCCACATGTACACTCGTTTAAATGGTCTCCACCTCTTAATCCATGTAAATCCATGGATTACTACTTTCTTGCCAAGCCTGGAGGGATGGAAGGCTGAGTTGGCTGACTTAGCGGACAGTTTTCCCACACAGTGGTCACCTGTCAACCATAGATCGGATGCAGGGCAGGAAAAGTTGACCGACTTCCTGACCACTGACTTTCGCCACCAGCATTGATCTGGAAGAACTGCACCACACAACAGTTGGAATCGGACTTTCGAACCCTTGGATTGAAGAACCATCAGATTGTCGACCTGCAATAGTGTTGAGCAACTATGGTATAATTTGCCCGTGTTTCCTGGCAGAGTTGTATGGGAGCTCACTGACCAGTCGGGGTCTGTTTTCTTTTTTGCAGTTGCCTGGGATGTCCGTGAACTGTGCTGGATTGTGTGCTCTTCCTCTGCTGCATGGTTTCGTTAATTTTGTCCTGTGGGGTACACTCAGTCGCTGCGTCTAAAGTCAGTAGCCACATTGGAACTTTTCGCACGGAATTTTTTCGACAGTAGCATTCACGTTCAGCCGGCACTGTTGTTTTGCAGAGTACGGTACAATACTCGACATGAAAATCAACCGAAAAAGTGGGAACGTCAACAATCTTCCGGTTTGTGAATTTGCCGTTTTCATTTACATTCTATTGCTGTTAGACATTGGTGGATTTGAAAGGGGTAGGGGCAGTGGGGGTGCTTCTCTATTGGCCTGGGCAATTTTTAAGCAGGTCGCGTTTTCCTGTATAAAACGCATTTAGTTCATTATGTGCATTGCGATAAATGTTCACAGCAGAGATGCTAACCATTAGGATTTAGGTGTAATCATTACGCTTTTTGACCCCTCACTATGCCATTACGCCTAACCAGTCGATAATGACGAAATTTGCCCTGTAAGTGCATAGTGCTTGTGATCGATCAGCACTAATAGAACTGTTTCATTAGCTCTAACTGTTGAGGACTGAAGAAAACTGCATAGTACCAAGCTCTTTCATGATAGTAGTGTGATTTGGGTCAGCCAGTAACTCATCTTCTTTTCTAATGGTTTTGTTTTAACATATCACATATAAGCACTAGTACGCCTATTTGATTGGGACAGTTAATACAGCAATAAAACGCCTGTTAAACTTGATTATTATTCAGCATCTTGCAGCGTACACTGTTTTATGAAAATGCCAATTTGGAGGACTTTAAAAGTCTCGTGTACGATTGTTATGAATTTACGTTTTTAAAAGTTGGCATTTCTGCGACAGCGCTGATACATTGGTTTCACCTCGCCCTTTAAAATATTTGGATCTCCCGCTGCAGTCAGATGATAAGTACCGATATATTATTAGTAGGCAGCAGATAGTGGTGTACTGACTAGCATTATTTATTTCACCAAAAGACAGGATATTATAAATACATACAGTATATATAATCTGTGAACGAGCAAGACACTGTAGTTAGAAAATATACTCATTATTATTATTAGTCTCATTATTTGATAATTTATGCATGACACGTAAATGATATTACGGTATCACTTTATTGCTTTTTGTACTTTATGTGTCTCCTTTCATTTGTGACTTAATTAACTGTGGAATTAGATGACCTCGTTTTGTGACCGAGTGTTTTAAGTGTTATCTTCTCTAGTTGTGTACACTAGTTTTTTTTTAATTAGTGTACTTCCAGTATAGACCAAGCCTACGCTGGAGTGGGCAGCGTGGCTCAGTGGTTAGGACGTCGATCTGTGGCTGGCGGACTTTCCCTGATCTACGCCTGATTCATGGTTGACGTGTGACCACTTTGTGGGTAAGACGTCTGCTATGGGTCAATCAACTAGGCCAACTCAGCCTTCTATCCCTCCGGGGTTGGTAAATGAGTAGTGATCCATGTAATTACACGGATCACGAGGGCGGCGACCATTAAATGGTAGACTATGGCGGGGCATATAGCTGTTAGCCGCAGGTTTGGGTCCGTGAGCGCGGGCCTAGCCTGCAGCCAATAGGCTGTATTTCCGCTCTGTCTGTGACGATAGCGTATTGGAGATGATTTCTACTTCATGACAATATGCTATGCACATTCACTTTCGTTGTCATTATTATCATTACCATTAAGCCTGTAAAGACTGCCTCAGAAGTGGCATAAATTTTGTCAGCTGGGTGTTAATCTGTTGAATTGCTCACTTATTTCTCAATAATAGTTATATAGTTAGTACCTTATGTTTTCGTGTGTTATTTTGTTTCTTGCAGAACTTTGGGTTTATTGTCTTTGAAAGTCTGGAAACTGTGCAAGAAGTTCTGTCTCAGCGGGTAATTTGTGTTTATTTGCATTTTATACTCGGGTGTTGTCACTAAAGTCAGTTTGCTGTCATTGCAGAGTTGTTTTGCCTGATAGCCAGAGGGAAACGTGCTGTTAACGAAAGTTTGCGTCTTCAACGATGAAAAGTAAAAAATTGAGAGTACGCTGAAGTGCAAGTGAAGACAGCAATAAGTTCAGTTTTTGTTTCAGTGTCACTTGCTTAAAATACCATGAGCACTGCCTTTTTCTGTGCAATTTCATATCTAACGAAACAATCATTTCGTGTTTTCCGTGTTTTTATCATTAGAATGAACGTTATGCATATCAGGAGGTTATTCAATAGCTGACTCGATTAAAATCAGATTTAAACTACTTTTAACGTAGGCAGTCAACATTTATTCCAAAAAGGTGGTTGTTGAACAAATATGGCTGGGTGTACAATGGACAAAGTGGAAATTTTTTATTGAAACTTTCGTCGAAAAATTGCTGCAAGTTCCCGAGACTTTCAAAACACTACTTCACTACAGATTAACAGATTTTAGAAGACATTTCATCATAGATCGTTGCTGTCATGCGAAAATTTGTCAAGAACCGACGCCCAAACAGTTTCACTTGTGAGACAGCACAAAGTTAGAAGAAACACACCGTGTTTTTTTGTCTTGAAACACAACTTTTCAAAGTGGGCCGCAAAAATTTTCCACGAATTTCTAGAAGCGTCCAAAACTTTTAAAATTAGCAGTTTAGATGCCGAAGTGTTTGACTGTATGACAGTGACAGGCGAAAGTAGCATAAATACTAAATACATGTGCATAGCCACTAAACAACCAGACACTAAATCCTAACCATAATCCTACTGCGAAACAGCTCGCAATAGTAAGCATTCTACTAAATGTAGTCAAATGTCCTCTCTCTCATTCTATGTCGGTGCACTAGCTTCGACGTCGATCCCCACATTGTCACAGATTGTCTGCCAGATCGAGCGATCGTTCATCGCACTTGAGATGTCGCTGGTTGATGATAGGCCGGTGTCGCGCGAGATCGATTTGATGTAGTTCAAACGCCGTTATCCTTCCGGTTTAAAGTTTCCGGGCGGATTGGAGACAAATGTCTTGCATGTCCTGAGAAATTCTTACGAGACTGTTGTTGACCGTTTTTACTACTTTAGGTTGCTGTTGTCACACTGGTTCAATGCTCCCTTAGAGAAAAAAATTATATTACAAAGAGTATCACATCTCAGGCTACACTGCTAGCCAATGAGAGGGTTTGACCACGGTCAGCCAGGCCTGTATGTTTGTTACATTCGTACGCTATATTTTACAAAGCAAAATTCGTGTAATTATTTAATGAAACTATATCATAAACGTATTCATTCGTTAAAGCAATTTATACATTGCTAATTATGCCCATGTCCTAATTCATAAGTGCATAAAATTCTCCTGTAAGCTGATCGATACGTTCAAGTGTTTTCACTTTACGTTCGTTGCTAATTTTTTTGCAGCCGCTGTACATGAACGCCGCAAATGGTAAACACCGCATCAACGTGGAAGAGAAAAAAGCTCGGGCCGAACTGGCAGCCGCACGACCCCGGAGCGCGTCTCGCGGCGGAATCCGGCCCGGCGGTTATGCCCCCCGAGGTTCCGACAGCCGCGGCGGCATTCGACCTGTCGGCCCCACCAGCTAGTGTTGTGTGGATTTGCGAATCGCTGCTTTCCACCACGTGGACAGACTGTATCGTCCGAACAAACTGCCAATCTGCTTGAACTTGACACCCGATTGAGTTTAGCGGATAGTTACACAGGGCCAACAGTATCCACCCTTCCCCATCCCATTCCCTCGAAAACCATCCCATTCCCGTCCACCACAACTTATTGTAATATCGCACATTTTGTCTCTGTTACCGAGGTAATTCGTGCATTTTTACTGTGGTATAAGTTACCGTGTCACTGTCTCGAGTTTCTACCCCGAAATGCCAAATATGCTGGGCGACTTGGTGAAACGAAAAGAGTGAGGGCCAGTTACGTCCCTTGCGGTAAATTTTGGGGGCAAGTATGAAAGACGTGTTAGTCTTTTTGAACATCGTTAATGTTTTTGACAGCAAGTGATAGAGATGAGGTGAGATTGAGTACCAGTTACGTCCCATTGAAATTACGGGGACGTATAAGGGTTCGGGATATCTTGAAAATATCTTCTTGGTCATCTGTGGAAACGGATAGCACTTTATTTGTGGTGTTAGACCTAAATTGCACTTGGCTCGTCGCGTCACATCTCGACACGTTCGACGTGTCGAGCGAGTCGGGATGAGTGTGTCGAGCTGTGCTGTTCCAACATGGTGGACGATGAACAAGCTATACTGCTTGCCCGTAAAGTTTAGTCATTTTTATGCTCTTATGTACACATATCCTATTTGCTCCATCAAATGAAGTAAATTAAATAAATGTATACTCCAATAAATTAGTTATCTTTATACAAATTACACAACAAACTAAGTTGCATGTTGAGCGAGTAGAGCTCTTTGTGTCGAGGTCGTCGTGTCGAGTATGTCGAGCCGTGCTGTTCGACAAGCTCGACACAGGCAAAATGCATGGGCTTAACACGTTGAACATGTCATGTCGAGACGTGACAAGCGAAGTGGAATTTGGGCTTATATGTCATCTTGTGATGATTGTTGTCGGCATCACCCACCATTACTTTAAGGGCTTGCTACACCAAAAGTTGATAATCACATACTAAAAAATGTAGATCCGAAGTTGACATATTCTAACTAGTACAGTTAAAACAGGTTCACACTGCACTTCGGTTTTACTGCGACTCAAGTAAGAACGTCTTCAGCGGCTGTCTGAATTGCTATATGACTAGTCTGACTGAGGTCTATCGGCAGATGTCCTGTAAGTGGGCCAAGGGGAATACTGGGGTTAAAAAAACACAGAATTTTATGTGTAAATAGGCAATTTAGTATAGCCTGTGGTGGAAGAATAACTGCTACAAGAAGTGCACAGTTAACATAAGTTGTGTTACATTTTGGACTGTATCTTTAAGCCATTTAAACCGGTTCTGATATGACGTGGTTAAAACTGAGAATGCTGTTTGGGTTAAGCGTGCACTCTTAAGAACATTATTAGTGATATTTTTGTACCAAGTCGCCAAGTATTGTATATCTATATATATAATAAATTTATATATATACAAGATATTGTATATCTTGCTCGTGCTTGCGGAGTGTACAGGTTTGTACAGATATTGTGTCCAGCTTCGGGCTTGGATTGTTTTGAGAAAAAAAACGCCACAGCCTTGGAAAAGCCCTGGAAAATGATGCATGATTGAAGTATTAAAAAATGCAGATGATTCCCAGTCCCCATTACTAGTATGCTCTCTTGCAGTTCACAGCGTAGAGGGCAGGCGGGCGCGCATCTCGCGTTCCGTGGCCAATGAGCCGGCAGCGAGCATACTCCAGCCAATCACAGGCTGTAGCGCTCAGTCACGTGGGCGGTAGACCACACCTCTCACCACGTGCTATGCTGTTTGCATCCACAACCAAAAGCACCCAACTGCATGGGCTGCTAGCCTGCTACTCATTTGCCCTGGAGCAGATCCAGGAATTTGTGAAAGGGGGCCAGTCCCTCCCGTTCCCTTTCTCCTCTCCCTCCACTCCCCCCCCTTAGAAGTAATTGCCCCTTAAACCAGCTACAGGTCTGGGGGAGTGCTGTAAGCTCCTCCAGTGGGTCCGGGGTGGAGACCCATCCGAAAATTAATCTGTTGCACTCCAAAAGCTGTCAGAAAGCCTCTGGTTGCAATCATTTTTAATATTCTGAGTACCATGTTTTACAGTAAAACGATCAAAATGTAGCATGCGCTTACATGACCGTGAGTTACGGCGTCATTCCGTCACCCATAGGAGGGGCCCGAACCGGCTCAGCCCCCTCTAAATCCGCCACTGCATTTGCCGACCCTGAAGGGATGGAAGGCTGAGTTGTCCTAGTTGGCTGACCGATAGCAGACACTTTACCAACAAAGCGATCACACAACTGACTACCAGTCTGGTTTACGACAGGGAAATGCTGACTACTATGCCATGCCACAAATGTACTGCGGTGATATTTGTTTGAAGAGAACACTGCATCGTCTGTGTTATGGTGATTAAACAGACCTTCCTTGTCGCTCTGCTCAGTGCGGCTTTCTCCGTTGCGGGTCCGATGGAATGGAACTCACTTCCACACTCACTCTGGGACCATGCTCGGAGTACCGATTGCTTCAGATCGGCTCTCAACACTCATCTTTTTGCGGTGCATAGGGACGTTTAGCGCATCGAGGCACTGCGTGATGCGCTATTTAATTGACTGCTATTACTGCTATACCCATAAATCCTCGAAATTATGATTTTGACTGAGACAATCTCAAATTTTTGTGTTGCATGTTACGGAAAGTCCCAAAACACGGTTTTTTTGGTCTGTGCAAACCCAGTGTGTATTTTCTTGTGCAAGCCATGCATCTATTTGTTGGCAGTCCCAGTACTTGTACATGTCTTTAGGAATGAATATGAATGTGATCGTGTTTAGTGTTTTGAACTTATTATGCAAATCACCCGTCGTATGTTAAACTGTGACCTCTACTTGACCTCGAAAATAGGGGAAAGGTAATTTCCCCGTCATTTGGCAAGTTCAGTGGTTCTACAGGGTGGCCCAAAAAAGTACGCCACTACCAATTACATTAGACTTATTCGTCAAATTAAAGTATGAATCAAGCACAATAGTATTATTCGTTGACATTACATATTCTATGCGTGACCTACTTTCTGACTTCAATAACTATGCCTGACCGGTGACCCGCGAACTAGCGATATGCATCAGATACGGTAAATGATGTCAGCGCTTCCTCTGGCGTCAGCTCGCCTTAGAAAGCTGCGAATTCCATTGCAAAACAATTTTTTAGATGGAGATTTATGTAAAAAATGTCTTTTATTTTCACATTTTCTCTTATTCTGGTTTTCACACATGATTTTATCAGATGCGCTGGTTTCACCCGTATCTCAGCTTCAAACACAGCAAGTGATGACATCACAAATTAGGTCACACATAGAT
>Ga0209568_1000850_pt1 | contig 11120 bp, 8 predicted proteins | sample WorMetOlspDAHAB2_FD_187406 | JGI IMG/M metagenome (GOLD analysis project Ga0209568, IMG submission 187406) | Marine gutless worms symbiont microbial communities from Max Planck institute for Marine Microbiology, Germany - Olavius sp. DAHAB.2... ...
TTTCTTTTGCCATACAGATTTATATATATTGCATTATACAGTTATCGACTCTATCTTCTCGTTCACGCTAACCAGGTGCCTCTTCGAAGTCGTTTTAGTTATTTTATTCCCTTTTTCGTGACACTGGGCTGTCATGCTGTGGCTACTTGTCTGCTTTGTGGCATACGTGATGCATTTGCAGCACATTTGTTTCTTTTATCTGAACTTCCTAATGACTCACAAGAATCAGACAGTAGCACTTTTTCATGTCGCTTTCCTCGACACAATTTCTTAGCAAAATTCCCGACGCGTCGTCTTTTTCACCGCGACGGAAAAATGCAGGCACGGAAAATAGTTTAAGTCACACACTTATACTCTGATAATTAATCGCGTATAGACAGGGGATAAGGGTCTGATTAAGGATCCCTAAATGCTACAATGGGTCTGCGCTACGCGGAAGCAAGGGCGTATTTTGTCGTTACCGATGTGCCACGATACTAATTGTTATAATAATAGTTTTCTTCTCTCGGGAGCAGTTCTCGACGCTCCCCAGACCCTCTAGTCAGCCGGGGAGGCAACATTCATCCGTTTCATGCCTTCGGCGTCTCAATCAGACGCTATCCCATCACTGACTCAGCGGACAACGTATGTCAGCCGGCCCACTGCCCGGAAATCATTTTCTGCCTACGCCTCTGCAGGCAATAACGTCCATACACCGAACACATATATACGTGTCGACATCGTAAAGAGATATCACGTCTAGGCGTATGGCGCGTGTACTAAGTAAGTAAAGTCGACGCAGCTTCGCCTCATTAGGCCTGCGGCGAGCTTTTTGCAATTAATTAAGTTGTGCGTCGCCCCACGTCGCCGTTTTCGAGGGGAAGAGACGCGACGAACGAAGTCGCGGGAGAAAAATGTCGCCAGCGGCAAAAGCTTAGAAAGAAGAAGAAGTGCGAACACTCGTGGTGGCAAGATGCATCAGCTGACCGGCAGTCACCGATAAATATAGCGAAGATAACGATATAGCAGGCAGCCCGAGCACAGCGGAGGAGACTGAACCTGCGAAGCTACTCGGTGGCCCAAAAAGTAAGCCATCGCCGAATTATCAACAAATTGTCTTAACTCACATTAAAGTATGCTAACGAGATTAGATTTGTTTGCAGACTAAAGTGTGAAAAGTAGTACTATAATATTATCACTTGGTGTTAGATATTCTATGCGTGTGTTAAATTTGTGACGTCAATTATTGTGAGTTAACCGCGATGCTGCGATATGAGTCATATAACGTAATTGACGTCAGTGCTCCAGTGCTCCTCCTTGCATCATTTCGCTGTAGCATCGATGAAGTACAATCCACACTTTTTTCGATGGAAATTCATGCAAAAATTGCTTTAATTTCCATTTTTTTCAGGTTTTCAATTACGATTATATTACATACACTAATTTTTCCCGCATCAAAGTTTCAAGTACATTAACTGATGGCGTTATAAATTAGGTCAAACATAATACTGAATACCAATCTATAATATTCTTTGCTTTACTATACTCAACGTTGATAGAACAATCCAGCCTCACTGTTAGAGTTTCAATACGATTTACTGATGATTCGAGATAGTGGCTTTCTTTTTGGGGTGCTACCCTGTAGAGTCCTGGCGACCGCTGCATGGTGCAGATGTACGGCTGTTATTAGAGATGTGCGGTTGAGTCGCTTTATGACGTTAGCGTATAGACTGCAGCGGCCGTCGCCGCAGCAGCAGCTGCATCAGCAGCATCTTCATCTCATGATGCCATGGGACGATGCGATCGCGTGAGCTGGATTCTAACGACGCCTTCAGTACTCAACAGCCTCTGTGCCGCTTACCTGCATGTGTCCTCGGCTTGGTGGCCCCGTCTCCTGCACGACGCTTTCTCTCTCTATCGTCGGTGTTGGTAATGATTCCACTCTGGCGGTGATCTTTTGATTTTCATTTAAAGTCACTTTCAATGTAGCGATCTTTGATTTTTATTCCAAATCTACACTGTACTTTTGCAATGGCTTCGTCCAGTCAACGGCTGCGGTCTTCTACCTCACATCGTCTAGAAGTTACACCCGTTCGTCTCTCGGCAGTCGGCAAGCGGGCGTTTCCGGTTTCTGCTGCCACCGTCTGGAACGACCTGCCTCTTCACGCCGCATCTGCGCCGTCACTCGCGGTTTTCAGACAACGACTCGAGACCTTTCTGTTTTCCCGTTCCTACCAAGACATGACTCGTGTGTTACTATCACTATTCATCGCCACTGTCTGGACACCTGTGGTCCTTGCAATAATTAACATTATTTAGGCCATGTTAAAAATGTTTGTGATGATGATTATGATGACGAATGTCTAGCTTTAAGGAGGGTTGCCTATTTACTTATTTATCTCTTGTCCCAACAGCACTAAACTTGTCGATCCACAGTTGTGGCACTTCCGCTACCCGCTCTGTTACAGAGAGAAAACAACAACAAACAGGCCGTAGCTGCACGGAGATCTTGGCTTCAGCAGATTGAGGAAGAAAGGCACTGGTCTCACCATCTGTCATCATCATCATCATCATCAATAATCATTTCTACTGTGCCCACTACAAGAAGAACGTACGCGCATTACAACTGTCCACTGTTAAAGCAAAAGTTAAACCCTAAAAACTAAAACTAAAAATGGAACGAGTAGAAAAACGAAATAAAATGATGGTCAACTGAAAATGTCTACAGTTTACAGCTAAGCAGAACAAGAAAGTCGTGATTTTACTTTCAAAGCGGTTAGGAGGACTAGTTGTCATGACGATGATTTCCGTCAGAGCGTTCCACGTCTGCACCTGCATGAGTTTACAAGTCTGGACCACTCGTTGTGGAGATCGCTCCGACCCTCTGTATGGCCAAGCGCAGCACTGAGTCAGTGAGTGAGTGGTCGATATGCTCAGACTTCGTTGGCTGCACCATCATTCACTCAATTGCGGTTGACGTGTAAAAGTCATAACGCTAATGGACCTGAACGGGCGGAAAGATCACAGATGAGACGTGACTGTCAAGGCCGGCGGCGACGACGGCGACGTCAGATGTCGGACCAAAAACGAGACTAACAGACGAAACTGAGACGGAATTATGGACGTCAGCAGCGAATTAAATCTCTTCCACGCCGCCGACCGCCGATGCCGTCTCAGCCTTCGTCCACTCCGACTGCTGACTTCCGGTCGCTCAGCCGTCAACCACCGACAATCAACCCGCTCCGTTAAATGCTCCCTCTTCCGGTCTGACTGTCACGTAACCAAGTTGATTCTTCGGGTGGCCAGGCTTGTTGACTCACTGCGCTCACAAGGCCACTCCTAGACCTTTCGGGCCGACAAGTTAAATAGGCACGGCCATTGACTGTTTATAAGTCAAAAGAAACGTCTGAGGTCTCATCTCTTCAGTCGTTCTCTTCCACATGTGGTGTAGTACCCGCGCAGTGATTTCGTCATTTCACTTCAGGCACGGTAATTGTCCTTTTTACTCACTTTCTTACAGTGTATGAACATTGCCATACGCCGTCGAACAGTCAGGGTACACTGATATGTTCATATCACGAATTACAATTAAGGATTCCCTAATATAAAGGTTCAAACTCAAAACGTGAACCTTCTATTTAGATAAAGGCAAGGCAGAATAGATGTAATTGCGGTAGACCGACACATAGATCGACGACAGAACGTGAGATGTGTCGCGTTTGTGAATCATTCATGGCGGATACTCGCTATGTATGCCTTTTACACTTTGCAAATGTATCGGTAACTTATGGATTTCGAAAGTGCTCCGCAAACACGACTATTTTTATGTTTTGCCATGTAGGTTACAGAAGCTACCATGCTTTGGGCAAAATTTCAGATTTAATTGTTTCGCATTTCACAAGGTAACCTAGCAGCATCACTACGGTGTGAAGATGCGTCATACGATCTGCCAAAAAATGCAATTTCTTTTTATAGTGGTGAAATAAATTTGCAAATTGGTTAAATGGACCTTTTGACAAAGTTAACACCGAAATTCAAACGGGTTTTTGAAACACGGGTTAGTTAATTAGTTAACGAATAAGGCGTTAAGCCCGAAGGCTGCTAGGCTAAGGTGATACGCATAAAAATGATTAGATTAGATTAAATTAAACTACAGTTGCTTTGTATTAGCCATTAAATGTATTGACGGCAGGTCATGCAACGGATTAACTGACATGTTCTACTAACTGTTGCAAATATGCGCAACTATCTGTGTCGTGGTCGTTGGACGCCAGGTGGCGCTGTCGTTCAATCGCAGGCGACTATACGATTGTGTTGCGATTCGGTGGGTGCTAATTACGGCACTGTAGCGTTATGGTGGGTAGACGCATGCCGAGAATCTGCTGCTTATTCAGCTGCTGAATAAGCAGCAGATTTCGGCATGCGGAGCTCGTCTGCACTATTACCCACCATATCGCAACATCCCAATAGATCAAAGGAAACCACCAAATCGCAACACTACCGACTATACATGTACTTCTGAGCGACCTTTACGCGTCCACGTATCGCGCAGAAAATGTACGGGCGAGATGACATGCCCAGTTTCGCATTAAACGAACCGATGACAGCCTGCGTCCATTGCCGCTTCAGCTTTGTGTGTTACTACCCTTCATCAGTTCCCCCCGGGCGTTAAAGACATATTTGTTTGGTTGACTGAGCCTCCAGCAGTGACTTTTGTTTTTAGTGTGCTATACAAATGCTCTTACTTACTAACTTACTTATTGTATTCTACGACGGGGATGGACAGTTTCTTCATTTTCGTCGAAGCTCGACGATAGGTGCGGATCCAGAATAAATTAGGCTGCATGGGACTAAGGATCGGGTGAGTATACTAAAATTAACCACCGTGTAATGGAAAAAAAATTCTTAGTTTTCTTTAAAAAGTTTCTGATATTCCAAGTTTATCCTTTTTTTCCGGTGAACTCCCTGGAGCCTTGATCCGCCACTTATGTGATGCTCGGACTTAAGGAATGGAGCCGAGAAACCGTTTGCTCAGCGGCGTTGACAAACAGACACTTGTTCAACGGGAAACAACAATGGCATATGTGTGTATATATTACATGTATACCCCCAACATGGCGGCGCTTTTGCTACTGTCCACAAGTTGACGTCACTGACACCCCACGTACTGAACGCGCAGAAATCTTGTCTCACGAGGGACTGGTATTGAAAATGTCTTTGCCTTCTCACGAAGAAGTCTGTCTACGCTGTTTCGCGATTTGTGGTTGACTTCGGAGCACGCAAACGGGTAGCCGACAGAAATGGCAACTTGGGAGAGTGACAGAGTTTAAAATAACGATAGACGAATTCACGAGCACGAACAGAATCAACGGGAAACAACAATGGCGTTTCTTCGGTGCCAGAAAGGGAAACTCGGTGGCTGTGTGTGTGTGTGCGGCAACTATTACGTTGCGGCAGCGGGGTTCCTCCGTCTTAATTTGATCGGCTCGTCCGGGGCCGGCGGGCTGGGCGTCGGCCACCAGCGGCGCCGGTGGACCGGCGTCGGCGACGTGTCCGTGTTGGCAGCTGATTCAATAGCGTGCGTGACCGGCGTCAAAGCGCCCGCCTGCGCTGATGGACTTGGTCGGTGGGCGGGCGGTCGGCGCGTGCAAATTACGCCATGGCTTAATTCTGCCGCATAATAGACTTACGACTTGAGGTCACGCACCAAACAAAGGCGCCGGCCAACGCGAAACCGCCCATTTTAATTGTGGCAACAGCAACAGCCTTCAGTGAGCGACTTGCCGAAACCAGAGCAGCTTTGCCAACTCCTGCGCAGTACTTCAACCTTCGATTACAAACGCTTCCAAACGCATAAAGTCTCATCCCCGATTGCACGTCGAGTAGTGATCCGATTTCCATTTAAAACAGTACTTTTCGTGCTTACTACTTATTACAGTTATCAGAGCCAAATACATGCTGGTATTAGGTTTATCGTGGTTATCGTAAAAAGGGTTTACGTAAGCCACATTTTATCCATACCGCGTTGTTGCACAGAGTTAAGTTTTATCAGAAGGTTCTTGTATGTGATTTGCTCAACGCTTTTTGTGCCTTTCTTCATAGCTGCCTTGACAAATGTTCGGCATTTGCATGTCTTACTGTACTTCTCTCTGACAAAGTTCAGTCGATGTTTTATTCAAGTTGTTCATACTCTTTTAGTTGCTAGTAGCTTATATTTGGCACTGTATTTATGTTTATTTTTTCACTGTACGTATTGTTCCGCCTGTATAGTCTGTCTTTACGACGACTAAACTTGTTCATAGTAGTGCAGTGTTATTTAATTGCTCAGTCTCCGACGCTATATACAAGAGGAAAGTGAATTTTAGCTAAGTTACTTCAGTGGCGTCATATCAGCAAAACTTCGGAGGTCGACTCGACCGGCGACCGTTCCTATCATCCTTTGAACCACCCCCAGCCCCATGAGATACTGGTACAGAGTCGTCTGCAGTAGACAGTAGGCCTACATTTATTTCAAATATGTATTTCAAATCGTTTTAATAAAGGTAAGGTACAGAACTCTTTCAACACTGTGACAAATGTCCCTTTTCACTTTATTTGGAGGGGGTCGGCCGACCCCCAGACCCTCCACTGAGTTAATTTATTCTGGCAATATTCAACGCACACTGTTTACTGACATTATAATTAGCGCACTTGCTGGCTTAGTTTATGCTGCGGAGCATCACGTGAAAAATCTCCCGGCAGTACGACAATGTAATACGGCGACACAACACGGACCATGCACGTGTCGATGAGTTAGTAACAGACGGAGCGATCGACAAGTGGCGCGTGAAGGCGACAGCGTAGGCCGCTGGTCGGTCGAACGTCGAGAGCAGGTGGCGGATGCAGACCGGCGACCCGTTTGGCCTCGTCTTCCGGGCGATAATCCGCACCGTCGCCCGACTGCCATAGATCATGGCTGTCGGTGTCTTGCCGGACCCCGTCGCCCAGCTTACATCATAGTTATCGGGCGCCTGACAGCAGTAGCAGCGTGCGTCAGCCTCAGCAACAGCAGCGGCAGCAGCAGGACTCACTGTGGTTGCAGCAGGGCGCTACGATGCTACTACCGTTGACCGAAGCTGCTTATCGCCGGACGAGTTGCCGGCGTCTGTAAACCGTGGATCTTACACGCGTCTCGGTACACCACGCTGGCGGAAACGGTGTCCGCGAATAAGGTGAGAGCTGTGCGTACTCGGTTTGACTGTTTCTAACCGCAGGTCTTTACGAATCGTTTTCAATAACTCTAAGCGAAAATATCGTTTAGCAGAAAATTGGCAGCGCAGAAAGTTAAACCCTCGGATCGGTATTTTTTCAAAGTACGATTTATTTGATTTTTCCGGCGTCTTATTGTTACACTTTTTTTGTGCGAAAATAGCGATTTGGGTTTGTACATTATTAAATAACGTTACACGGTTTTTCGACAAGCCAACATGAAGTCGACAGTTTTCGCTAGAAACGAATCTATTTGCCCAACTGAACAAAAACATAAATGCACTGCAGTCAAACACTGGTCCACGGTCGTAAAATTTATGCCACCCACTAGGTCTATAAAGAGGATTTAAAAGCTTCTGTAGGAAGGCTGCTGTCTCTTGTACTCTAAGATAGTGAAGTATAGATTGCTCCAGACATGCAGGTCGGGATACATGATAAAAACGGGCTCCGGATAACAGCTTCACTGATAAAATGTAGAGTTGATCATAGTTGCCTAGATTGTCTGCGAGGGAGTTGAATAAACAGTTCTTTTATATACAGCAGCTCGTATATGCAACCATAGATCAAGATATGTGAGTAATTTGTGCGAATTTGTTTTTGGTGACGGAAAGTCTTGTCTGGTATGGGTGTCCTCGTGCCCAAGTGCTTTAGGTTTAACTCTCAATTGTAGCTAAACTTAACGTTGTTAACGGCAAAATTATGAAGTACCGAACTTATAATTTTCACGATGAAATCGTGTTAAACCGTCGACATTACAACAGTGGATGTGGCACCCTTTGTGGATTTAGCGTATGGTTACATCGGTACACTACTTCGCTTACTAGCTAATTTGTACGTACTTTGGCTGTCGACATCATCTTGACATTTTTGGTGCACCTGCTACACAAAGAAAGCAGTGCATTACAATGAGTGACATCAGAAAAAGAAGATTAGAACTACTTCTCAGACCAAACGTCGGTCGTAGAACGTAATGTACATAAAATTTAGAAGCGCCAACAAATTCGGTGTAAAAAGTACTTCTTAGAAGGCATCTTATGTCAACACCGATTTCAGTCGTTCAGATTAGCGGTTTCGTCTAAGAAGTACACTGTAGTTCTAATCTTTTTTGTTAAGTCACCCAATGTCTTGAGCATTGGGTCTAATGAAAGCCTCAGCTAGTGGTGGCCTGTAGTGATCGGTCATCCCCCAACAGCCAACAACATCTCAATTTCCACTTGCGAAGAAATGGAATGTGGACGAAAGCTACGATTAGAGGCCGACCGAATTTCGGCTATGGATTCGGTTTTGCCGCTGAAACTGCCTCTAAAATGAGTTTCGGCCTGGTTTTTGCCGTAGCCGAAACTGATAAATGCTGTTTTCGATCGGCCTCTAGCTAAAGTATGGATTTAATTTGTTACGCCATCTTACTAGTTGCTAGTCACATTCAGAAAAGCACATAACAGATGCATAACAAAACTTTTAAAACAGTCAAAACATACAAGTCGCAAAGAAAGATAAAAAATAAAATTAAAACACAAGTCGAAATACAATTCACGCACTTACAATCTTCTTAAAATGCGACCATAATGAGTTCTTTATTGTAATGTCTCTACAAAACTGGCCTATTCGCACTGTTTTACGGCCTCCGTATTGGACGTGTCTGCAGGGGCAGTGACGTCGACGTTGCGCGCCAGAGGGGCCGTCCTCTGATGACGGATGAATAGGTGTTCTGGCAACGACGACGACGACGGTGATGTGGTTGGAGCAACCGCGAGGAGCACCGCCGGATGTTGTCGGTCTGCTGGCGGCAGCGGCGGCGCTGGCATTGGCCGTCACCGGAGCCAAGGCGGCGGCCGGCCCGGCTCCCTCGACCGACACCCTCCACTACGCCGTCCGTGAAGAGATCGGCATCGGGTCAGCCATCGCCGACATAGTCACAGACGCTGGTCTCCACGTCTTCGGCGTAGAGGTCAGTTAGAAAGAGCAACTCTGAGCCGCCTGATAAAAAACTGAATTTAGTAAATGTCGTTCGAGTTGTTTTCTGTACCTATCGTTATCATTTTTGTTTGTTTAAATTGTTTTAACGTAAAAAGATGAGTAAAGGTATTTTAAAAACAGCACGTCTAGTGAAACAGGAAAGTCGTAAGTTTGAAGTGAGTTGTGGGGTATTAAGTCATTCATAACATGATAAAGCTTTAGTACCGCTGATGGATTAACGCAACGTGAGATACAGACACGTGAGCACGGGGCTTGCGAATAGTGGGAGCTTGAGAGGCCGCTTTTACGGTGGTTGTCCTAATAGCTTTTTCAGCTGAGCCGTTTGAAATCGCTTCTCGGAATATCTCGGAGACTCGTCATTAACTCAAGGTGATTTTCTGCGCTGTCTTGAAGACGTAGGCCTGCTTTTTCGCGAGCCCCACTCATATGACGATGCTGCACGCTACTGCGACAGCCGCGCTTACCGTAAAAGTTCTTGCACAACTTCTGTTAACCAGGAACTGGTATCGAGAAAAAGACAAAAGGATTTACACACGACAGAAACGAAACAAAATAATCGCGAATCAATTTTAATAACGTAGTGTATCGGGTACCGGCAACCGGAACCCGATCCCCATGGATCGCGTACCGGCAGTCGCTATGATTAGCTGACATGTGGCACGCTACTGGGTTGCAGGCGTCGGGGACTCCCCCGTCGCCTGCAGCCCAGTCAAAATCAAAACGGCGTCGACGTTCAAACGATTAGTAATCCTCTTTTTGGAACTAGAAGCTTAGTTAAGGGTTAGGGTTAGGGTAGGGTTAGAGTAGGATTAGGGTTAGGTTTAGGGGTAGGTTTAGGTGCCAACTTATTATTGATAGCTGACTGCCGGTACGCGATCCGCGGGGATCGGGTGCCTGTTGCCGGTACCCGATACACGACCTTTTAATAATTGGTATAATATGTTTTAGGGAGGCGGTATTTGGTGAAGAACATTTTAGCCACTGACTGTCTATCCGGATTGGACGCAATAATATGTTTTGTTATGATGTTACGTTTTCCGTTTTCATATTTTGTCTCTTACATTTATTAATTGTTACGGCAACAGCACGCTGGTTGGCATTCCAGCGCACCTCACGCGCAGATTGCAGTCAGCTCTGAACGCTGCGGCACGGCTCAACTTCCATCTCAGGCGCTCCGATCACGTCACCGATGCACTCGTCAGTCTATATTGGCTGCGTGTACCGGAGCGAATCCAATTCAAGATAGCCGTGCTGACATACAGAGTTTTCCATGGTGACGCGCCACGGTACCTGGGGCCGTTCACCTCTACTGCTGATGTCCCTGATCGACGGGCACTGCGTTCTGCTGGAACCAAGCGGCTGGTGGTGCCGAGCTTTACCGGGCGCCGCCGCTCAAATCTGGAACTCTCTACCGGAACACATCGTCTCAGCTCCCACGCTGCAGTCCTTCAGGCGTCACTTGAAAACGTTTTTACTACAACAATCTTTCTGTCTATAGCACTTTAGTGAACCTTGTAGTGATTTCGGTTACTTAGGCCACTCTAAAAAATCACTGATTGATTGATCTCGTTTGCGTTTTTAACATCTGAACGACACTGAAATGACCTTTTATGTGCCGATGTGTCGCTAAGAAGCCAAACATTCGCTCACTAACTCGTTCGCAATAAATCATGATGCCGTAAACTCGGGGAGCAGTCGTGGAGTACGTCTTCGAGAAAAAAATTGCCGCTGAGCGCCGCGGCGGACCATACATCATTCATGTTATTCGGGACAAACCTTTGATAGCCGCCGCGACGATTTAAAACGACGACGACGTCGCAAACGAGTTATTCTGCAATCCGTCGCACGTCAGTCGGTGTCCTGTCATGCATGCGAGTTCGCTGCGCGGCTGTCAAAATTCGAGGGGAGGGATGGGG
>Ga0209568_1000852_pt1 | contig 11118 bp, 6 predicted proteins | sample WorMetOlspDAHAB2_FD_187406 | JGI IMG/M metagenome (GOLD analysis project Ga0209568, IMG submission 187406) | Marine gutless worms symbiont microbial communities from Max Planck institute for Marine Microbiology, Germany - Olavius sp. DAHAB.2... ...
TGCCTATTCACTATACAACTTTTATGCGGCTACGATGACGATTAAGGGTAGTTTATATTTGAGCATCCCCATGTTAAAGCGGTTTTCGGTCGCAAAAAACTGTCCTGTCAAAATCGGTCCCCGAAATGGCGGTTTTTCGGAAACTTACGGGTCCAAATACAAAATATAGTCATCTGGACCCCCAAAAGGCACTTTCTTACCCGGAACGACGTCATTTGACGTATTTTGCGTAAATATCCGTCCAGGGGTGTAGGCTGTAGCTTTATTGAAGAACCCAAAAAACGAGCATACTAGTCACCCCAGAAGCACGGCAATATCACGTATTTGGGGAACAGAAACCCCAAAACCGATCGCTACAAAATTTTGCATGCCGGGTGCCGTCGAGGATGTAATCACGCCTGCCAATTTTTGTGAAGATCGGTAAGGGTTTTGGTGTGGCGAGGGGTCGAATTTTGGCCTTTCCCATTGACTTGCTTCGTCGCCTTTAAAACACTCTCGCACTACCGTGCGAGTGTGTGACAATTAAACAAACCAACTTGCAATGTGCGGTGATGCCATTCACAATCTGTTGGCGAATGATATGGCTTCAAAATTTTGTCAGCACGCAATAATAATGAAAACGATCAATTTCGATAATTGACATAAAATTCTTCTCATCTCATCGCTTTAACAAGCGCATTGTCACCATTAGGCAACGAATCTACAGTAATATTTTTAACTTGAAGCTATAACACGTGAGATTGCAAGTTGTTTACCGCTTTCTTTGACGAACCACGATGCTGATGACGCTGTTTATGATTCAGTTTGTCCTTTCGAACCTGGTCTCTGTCCGTCTGCGTGTCCTGCTCTTCGTCCTGTTCGTGTGGCTGCCTGTACCTGTGTCTGTATCTGCTTGTCGCCTGCTTTGTCCACTCTTTCTCCTTCGCTTTCTGTTGTTCGTGTCTAATGGCTTCTGCCTCGGCTGCATTGTCTTGCGGCATCTGAGCCAATTCGAGCGGCAGAGCACCAGGCGCTGCAGTCAACTCCACCGCAAATTCATTCATGTCGCCGAGGTCTGGATTTGCATCGACGTCGTCAGTCAACCTTGCTGATATCAGTCGCTCCTCACCTTCAGTCTCACCTGCATTCAACTCAATCATCATCATCATCATCATCATCGTCATCATCATCATCAGTTGCAGCAGCTGAAGCCGTTGACTGACGTCGCAATACTTCATCGCTACGATACACCTTTAATTCTCACCTGCAATCACATGCAGCAAATGACATCATTCGTGTCTAGTGCAACTCCACTAGTGGATCGGGAAGCCCGGTTCATGGGGGGGGGGTCAGCTGATCCAGCCTAAAATTTGGAGCCGATATCAGAAATTGCACATGGCGCTTATGTCGGACAGGTGTAAAAGTAATGGCAATGACCAAATGTCATTGTTGAAAATCGACGTATCATCTTACATGATAAAACTTGATTTTTGACCTTGGCACTCCTGTTGAAAAATGGCTCCCGAGCGACTGAACTCTATACACAATTTCCGTATGTTGTTGTCTTAAGTAGGTAGGCTAAGTAAGCACATGATATCTGCTACATGATGTGCAGCGACGTCACTGACAGCATCGTTATAACACGCCGCCATGTTGTAGGTATATTTCGTGCGAACAAATACGGTGTTAAAATGCGGAAATCGGAAACTCGTCAGCCAAGGTTACTCGCAGATCATATTTTTCGACTGGCGCGTAATTCCACACATAACAGTTTGCAAGCACTGCGCAGTTTACGACATTACGCTGCTGCAACATTTGTACCTCCAACATGGCGGCGGTAATTACTGTTGTTAACAGAATGACGTAAAGGTCGCCTCATGTGTAGTACCAAAGACTGACAAAAATTCGGGTGCATGTCATAATTATAATCATAAAATAAAATTGCAAAACGCTTTACATTGAATATGAACACATGCTCAAAAATAGCGGGAAGCTTAACTAGGATTGACGTATCAGGTTTCGAATATTTGGAAGCAAAAAGCTCAATAAGCCAAAAACTGATAATTATAAATCAAAAGAAATGCGGCGGACGAGTTGTAGGCCTATAGGTAAATTTAAACTGAGTGAACAAGTTAAAGTATGGCCGACCCGACGCAGCTGACGGTGACTTCGAAAGTGGACTCTACTGTACATGTACAGCCAAACGCTATACTGATACAGGCGAAAATAAAATTGATCCAGCAAAAAGTACACAACTTAATTCAACGCAAGAAACCTCAACAATGAAATATATCGAGAACAGAAAAATCGACCAAGAAACAATATTCAACATCTGCCTAGGAAATAGACCAGCGCCAGGCACGGAGCTCAAGTCACTTCGATCTGGTAACATGCGACCACTGCTAAACAGTGGCGTCAACTGGGAGGATCGGGGTCCAAATAAAGTGAAAAAGGACTTTTTTTAAATAAAATTAACCCGATAACTCTGCACCAGTATCTCATGGAAGTGCGGATGGTTCCAAGGTGGATAGGAACGGTCGCCGGTCAGGTCGACCCACAAGGTTTTGCTGAGATGACGTTACTGCTGCGAAACGGAACACTGCAATGATTCAAAACGTGGTTACTGAAAAAATTGTCCACCGTCGAATGCCGGAGCCCGATGAATCAAAATTCGCGTAAAACTATCGTAATATATCACACAATTAATTAATATGTTTTCTGCGCAATTCGAGATTAGAATGACACAAACAAAATGGTTCCAAGGTGGATAGGAACGGTCGCCGGTCAGGTCGACCCCCAAGGTTTTGCTGAGATGACGTTACTGCTGCGAAACGGGACACTGCAATGATTCAAAACGTGTTCACTGAAAAAATTGTCCACCGTCGAATGCCGGAGCCCGATGAATCAAAATTCGCGTAAAACTATCGTAATATATCACACAATTAATTAATATGTTTTCTGCGCAATTAGAGATTAGAATGACACAAACAAAATGTGAAAGACAAGAACATATATGTCGTCGCTAACTCTCGTTTCTAGGTGCAACGTCACAATAATAATCGTTGTTAAACGCATCATAATTGCACACTCTCTTTACGGGGAGAGTGACAACGACAACAGAAAGTAGCATACATACGTGTGCATAACCACTAGCAAATCAGACACTGAATCTAATCCTAACCCGAATCCTGATCCTGCTGCCACTAAACAGCAGTAGTAAGCATTCAACTAAATATTGTCTCATGTCCTACGTATCCAGATAAATTCATTCGAGACATGTTCTTTGTTGCACCGTTTTTACTACTTTTCGTTGTCATTGTCAATGACCCTTTTTATGTAGGTTACCGTGAACCTTACCGCATGTTCATGGGGTGACAGTGATGTCAGTTCGTCTGCCGCCATGTCGGATGTATACTGCGCTGCAGCACTGTGACGCCGTAAACTTACGTACACTTCCGACCTCCAGTGAAAAGACACAACATACGAAATGTGCAATATGCGAATATCCTGATCATAATAATTTTCAGATTACTGCATTTTACATGTCATCGTGGTTTTATGAAATATTAAAAACGAAAAATATGTATTGTCGAAGACAATTTTCAAATTTCAGCTCTGTTGCCCTATCAATGCCAATTCTGTATACCACAGACTGTTTTCTTGTACCGGCGCAAACTAACGATCGTGTGGGGAATTTTGTCGCATAAAATAAATAAAACCAGTGCAAAAACTTCGATATGTCAACGACCGACGGTTTTTTAAATTTAACGACAGAAACGCGCCAAAAACTTTAAAATTAGCAGTGAGTATTAGTTCGGGTTATGGTTAGGATTAGGGTTAAGGTTGAGGTTAGAGTTTGTGTTAGGGTTATTTACTTACATAATTGAATTGTTCATACCACGATACAAAACATTTTTTTGAAAGCTTTTAATTTAGATTTCTGCGTTTTATATTAATATTTGTTTTCTCCACGACATGGCGATGTTACTTCACCTCGTGTACTACTAATAATGTCTATACAAAACAACGCATTTTTTTATTAAATTTGGAAACAGATCTATGACTGCTCGTGTGTCATCGATATATGTTGTCGAATGTTAATGGCCTACAGTAGATAATTAACAGCAAAATGGAATAAACACCAACAGATTTTCATTGGATAATTTGCGTAGTCGGTTGACGACAGGTTAATGAACAATTGCTATGAACGCTGTTGTCGTGTCATAACCACACAAATAACTCTTTTTGTCTGTGATTGTCTCAAGTGGACATTGCAGCACACGTTAGCCTCCTACCATGCAGTGTGTCGTTAGTGTCGGACGTCGAGCCAGATTACTAACCTGAGGTTAGCACTTGGATGGGTGACTCAAACGCTCAGAATAGCTCAGTCTGTCTTGACTGATGCAGTAAGTAACAAAAGTGCTATTATTTTCGATAACGACAAAACGTCTTCACCGAAACAACGGAAAGTCAGCAAAAGGAGAAGTTAAAAAGATAAAAAAGCTGAGTCTTTAAAAAGACTCGCTAGCCTGATACGGATGATGCAGACGTGACGTGATGAAGACACCGGAGAAGACGATGAATTAATGTGAGGCGATGTGGTTGGGGTAACAGGGCAGCGGCGACTGGGAAAGCTCGGTTGCCGACACTTGGAAATGAAGCAAAGAATATTAATCAGCGGTGTCTCCCCCGTCCCAGAATGCCGATCGGAATCCATATCGAATCGACTGATCAGCTGCACTGACTCAACTGTTACTTTGAGGCGAAGTGTGTGCACGGGTGGGAAGTGCAGTCTGTGCGCAGTCGCCGCAATCATTCACGTTTTGGTGATACGTTTGCGTCATCAGCGGCGGCGCCGGCAGAACGGAAAGATCATACATGTAGATGAAATGCATTGACGGAACAACCACGCTTGACGTGGCTAGTGTTAATGCGAGGCATCGGCAGTTGGTGGCAGAGTTTGTGGTGGGTATGCTAGGAGAGCGGGCGACATGAGGTGTGCGTCAGTCAAGTGTCCAGTGTCGATGGCTGCTTCGTTCACTGCAGGTGCGATTGGTGTTTGCGCCGGCGACTCAGCGTTGGTGGTCTCAGGCGCACTGGGTCCTTCGACACCGAGACTGCTTCTTCGACGTGTGATGACGTCACCATTTGCCGCTAAGTTCCAACGAAGTGACGAACGTCGAGAAGCAGGATTCGGATGAGATGACGCAGCTTGTGTTGTCGGTGGTTGCGTCAGCTGAGATTGTGACATTCGCGCCGCGACGTCAGCGATTTGTCGATCCAGACGGTCGGTGATGAGTCTCTGCTGGTCCAGCTGTTGATCAAACTGTGTCGAAGTGGCGGCAGAACGGCGAGATGGTTGCGACGAGGCAGCGAGCCGATGCGCAGAAGAGTGGAGTGTGGACAGTGATGGACGAGAACTGGACATAGGTCGACGCTTCGACTCGGCTCCACCTAGCAACGGATCGGTCGCACCCTTCGTCTGCATTCAGCACAACATACAGCCATAGTAAGACTACATATATATGCTATGATACAGCCAACTGCTAAGTAAGTAAATAAAAATAAATAAAAAAGTAAGTTAGCAAGTAAGTAAGAAAAGCATTTCTCATATCAAATATTACATGGCACTGTTTCGGTGGAATTAGCAATGGGAGAGCGTGAAAATAACGACACTGTTCATTTCTATTGACAACTAATAAAGTATCGGGATGTCGTTATTTTCCTGATACTTTATTAGTTGTCAATAGAAATGAACGAAAGACAGAACATAGAGTAAAAGAGAGAAAACAGATCGAAGAAAGACCTATTTCGAATGTAGGAACGTAAAACATCGTGAGACATGAAAATATTAAGCATAAAAACAAAACAAAAACAAAAACACTAAAAAAACTGTAACATATATTAAGTTCAAATTAAAAGGATCACAATGAACACATTCTCACGCATACAGTCAAATAATTAGCAAAATGGTCGACAATAAAGTGTTGCCAATATGTTCAGTCAAAAATAAGTAAGCGAGTCGGTAATATTCGTAAATGACGCGTTTCTTGAAAATTCCGTCTAACTAACAAAGAACTGGAGGCGATTCAGAGGTAACTGGAAGTAACAGAGGTTCAACAGAAAGAATGATTTAATTAAGTAAGTAGAAAAACACGTGTTATATGTCTCAATGAAATTGTGAGTCTCACTGATTACCTTGTCTTTAGACGGCTCTGGTTTCTTGCGACCAAAATAATACTTTTTGAGACACCACGCGCTGAACAAACACACAACTTTAAAACATTCGAAATAATCACTTACTACACATAACGAATATTATAATTATCACAATTTGTTTTCTGCCAATGTGGAAAATGCAGTCTACTGTACATTAATGGGTTGTAATAAGCATGTTCCAGGTTTTTGATGTACTGACGTCATTCGCTTTTAAATGACAGCAACCAAAACGAAACAGTTCTGACGTCATGTCCGGCTCATGCAGCTGGAATTAAACGATGGCTTTTATAACTCACATCTGTGGCTGCCTGACATGGCGGATTTAAACCAGGGTGATTGTGGTAAAGAAATATGGCGACAGATCTAGTAATGTATAGCTGTACAATACATGGAATACTGCACATTGCAAGCGACTTGAAACATCTCGCAAAATTGAGACATGGGAGCAGATCACAAAAGAACATCGAAAAAATTGTTAATCAACGGAAAAAACCAGTTAAGTGTTACGAGAGGGCGAAAAACATCATACATTTGCTATGACGATTTTTTTCGAAGCGATTGTCATTCTCCACAAGCGGTTTTTATAATCACGAACAGTCTGTTGCTGAAAACACTCGACGCGTTCTGTCTGTCGGACTGATCTCATGGCTTTAGACCGTTTACTGGATTTATTTGCTCATCGGTTTTTTTTATCAGTTTTTGTCGTTTCTTTTTGTTTTAGTTATTCCTACGTGTGGCAGACTAAGTTTTCCAGTTGATTGATAAGATAGATTGATTTATTTCAGTCGTTGAGATACAAAAACCAATAAAGTTAGAAAAATATATGAATAACCGCAAAAATAAAAAAAATATTTTGCATCTTACTGCCGAAAATTATCGAAATTCGTTTGTACAACGTAAAGCTATACAGCAGCAAATTTGGCAAAGTGTTTTGCGACATTGAGCATGTATGTTTGTCTGTTGTGCTCGAGATGGCGCATTAGTTGGCTGCAATGTGACGGTGCAGTTGCGACATTAAAAGCACACGCAATGCTAAGAAGAGAAAATGTGTACAAAACAAACTGATTACCAGAGCACGACTGGTAGAACAGCAATGAGAATGATGACAATGATCATTTTGACTGCGTCCGTGGCCACTGCAGACAAACGTTCATCACAAACAGATGAGATCTCATTGCGTTCACATCGTCGTCATTTTTTTGTTGTGTCACTTCGTAATCGTCACCGAAATGAATTGTTACGTGTCCAAACGACCTTACTCATGCACTCACCGGTTGCACTTCACTGTTCTGCTGCAGTTCTCAATTTCATCTTTCTGTAGACATCTGCAAACGCGCTGTACGTGCGCAGTTTCACACTGTGCAAGTCGTTTTTATCAGTTGACGTTTATTGTCGTGCATAGTCGTGTAACAGGTTAACATCATCGTGGCTAATATATTCAGTGGAACTTATCCGCAGTTGATATGAAATCTTCCAGCTCGCAGCAACAGCTTGCAGTTTATCATCATAATCATCATCATAATCACATATGAACTCAAAAATTCAAGTTATTGTTGCAAAACAGGACAAATACGACAGCTGGCGCACACCAATTAAATGGCTCACATAGCGCACAGATTTACATTGTTTTATGGTTGGTTTTTCATGCATAGCTTAAATGTAAATGGTTCGCGTTGAATTATTTTTCATTCAAACTTTAATAGCTTTTCTGTAGTAAGTACAGGATTGCTATAACAAACAAAGAGACACAGTTGTAGTGTTGGCATGAGTGAGTGACAACAGCTGCTGAAACCTTGTTTAAGCGACAATTCGTCGACACAGTGCGACAGTGACACTGCACCAGTTGTATTGGTGGTTTTGCCGGCAGGACATTTCGTGCAATGAGTGCTGACTGCCTGGTCCGAGTAGAAGCCGATTTGACATGGTCTGCATGAACTGGAGCCGGGAATTTCGTTGTACGTTCCAGCGAAACACGCCACTGCGCAGTCAGCAAAGGTAAACTCAATTCATTCAGCGCAGACCGAAAATAACACACAACCAACACACTAGGCTGCTGCACAAATGACGCAACTGCGAAACTAAGCATGCATAGTTAGTAGTCATGTGTTATTTTGCTGCTTTAACTACGATAAATTTTTCAAGTTTTAAGTTAGTAGTCAAATTCTCTTAATTTTGTTGATTTGTTTGAATTCATTTTACCGAATGTTCGTGCGTTTTCGACCGAAAATTCAGTGAATGGATATTTTCATTAGCGTACGAGAGGACGATTGATACGGAATCGATTGCTGATATCTGCTGCCCACTAAAGTATGCTGAATAACCCCTTGAAATTATCACTTTGTTATTTGAAAACTTCCTTCAAATACATTAAACATTTTCGTAACAGTGTCTCGCATTCTTTAGTTGGTAACGTCAGCTTTTATGTAAAAAACAAGTCATGCATGGAACATTTGAGCAATGCTGAATGAATACAATTTGTGACCGTCATTTGTTGACATGTGCCTCTTATAGCAGACACTATAATTTGGCTCCGCTTCATAATAAAGCTGGGTGGTAGACAGCTTCGGTTGGTGATTGGCTGAGGACCGACGAATTGGAGATCAGTGCCGCCTTGTGCTCTGCCATTGGCTCATGGATTGGACGGCCAGTGGCGTGATGTGGCCGGCGAACTAAAACAAACTGGACAAAGACTGCTAACTGCACACGTGCTTATACATATTGCGTGGTTGTGGGTTGAGCACTGGGCCTACTAAAGGCCTCAGCTCGTGGTGGCCAAGTGACAACGACAGACAACAACGAAAGCAATGAAATTGTTGCTACTGACAGCAGAGTCTGTTGTAGACGCGATATCCAGGCAGACAGAGGATGCCACTTATGAAGAAAGGATTCGCATACGGTGACAAGTCTAGTCTAAAGACTGTCTGGTCACCAGCTTTCTGTTGCTCCACGGTTTTTGCAAGCAAATCAGGCTGAAAATCGCACACAACAGCATTTCATCATAGCACACATCAGGCAACGTGTCTGATACAACTCAAATGGGTCTGAAGTACATTATGCGACCACGACCCACGGCTAGACCGTGTTGTAACTAACTTCTGTCATGACTGCTATAAACAAGACTCGTTGCCATGTTGGGCGTTGAATGTTTATGTCGAGTGCATCACACGTTATTGCACAGGAGACTGCAGCGTAGACATAGGGCGAAAACATAACATAGTCTAGCATAGTCCTATGCAGATGGTGAGCGCGCAATATTTTTACCACGTGATGTCATCGTTAGACAATGTTCTGCGTGATCAGCATCTCTCACTTTCTACGAGACATGTATTTTTCAGGCACTCGTCCTCTAAGTCTTGTTGTACGCAGCAGAAACTTAGACCATTCTAGCAGCGGACATGAAAACTCCGGAAGCATTCCACTTTCGGTGTCAGCGTAAGATGCTATGGATCATGTGGCAACATAGAGTTCAAAATGCGGACATCTCCCTTCGTACCGGACTGCCATATATCAGCGACCTCACCGTAAACGGCGGTCTGCTGTTTTCTGCCACGTGGCCAGACTGTCAGCCTTTACCAAGCTCATCGAACCTTTGAGCTGCATGTCAACCTTTCTCTCTTTCTCAACAGATTTCCATGCAGTGCTGACTGGAAGCGCCGTCCTGGTCGTCCGAACGGGCGGTGGGTAGACCAACTGCGTCAGGATAACCACTCTCCAGCCGACCTATCCAAAGAGGCCATTCCGGAGCGATGTTACGGTCCTCGCTGACTACACTCTGACAACGACGACGACGAATGTTAATAGATGAAGAATGTGCAAACGAAATTAACATGAAGACTAGCGACCACAAGATGATGATGATGATGGTGGTGGTGACGATGATGACGACCATGATGATGATGTTGAGTAAAATGTTTCAACTTACGCCGGACTTGACGTCTTTCATTTTGTCATTAATTACGCACTGGTAATTGCAGTTTGGTGGCTTATAGTCCGGTCGTGTTTTCTTGAGAACTATCACGTGCAAAGCCCATTTCTACGCATGCCACACAAAACCAGTAAAAATGCTCACGACCATTATTATCACACGTCTAAAGCGCCAGCTGCACAACAGAAGAGCACAGGCGCTGTCATACGTAATGCCTGATGAGATCGTTTATAGGTCGTTCATAGCACATAATCATCACTAGCTCATTAGAGGCAACCTGTTGTGCGCTAATTCGATATAAAAGTTTAGATTGACTTTCACACAAGTCTAAAAAAGTGAGGAGTTAAACTGTAATGTTCTAACGATCAGTGACACAAAAGATTACACGATTACTGGAATAGGCACAAGTGTCGATGCCGACGAAATTGATTGACATCGACAGAAGTTGGTGGTTGACAGCGAAACAATTGCATGACAGAAAACTAACCTGAAATCTCAAAATCCTTGACGAGATTTTACTTAGAAAAGTTTAATATGCAACAAATGATTTCGAAATGTTATCAACTGTATAATGTCGGGGCGACTGAAAACGCGAGACCTGACATCGCGAGGCCATCGAAATTGTAAAGGCTGACATCGCGAGACTGGACAAAACGGCACCATATCGCAAGGGTGGACATCGCGAGACTTTGTTCATAGTGCGAGTAGAAGCTCATTACAAGTTAATTTTTGCTGCAGGGAGTATTATATGAGCTGCGCATCGGTTGCATGTGTGTAGTTTTATTTAATACCGTTTAATTATTCCCACGTGGCCAGTTATTCCTACATGCGCCAGACTAAGTGGGCTGTTTGTGTAATCAGCATTTGGGCGCATTATTAAATAGTGATAGAGAGATTGATTGATCGATCGTTCATTGTATAGTCCTACGTTTTCGTGGTCATCATTGCGTCGTCTTGTATACCGTCGACGGTTGTACGTCTTTTAAATGAAACGA
>Ga0209568_1000853_pt1 | contig 11118 bp, 14 predicted proteins | sample WorMetOlspDAHAB2_FD_187406 | JGI IMG/M metagenome (GOLD analysis project Ga0209568, IMG submission 187406) | Marine gutless worms symbiont microbial communities from Max Planck institute for Marine Microbiology, Germany - Olavius sp. DAHAB.2... ...
ATCGCCGCCGCCAGCGCGATCCAGCTGCTCGGCGAGCTCCTGGTCTTGCCCGAGGACTTGCGCGCCAAGCAGTGGGTTGCCATGGCCGGCCTCGATCCACGCGAGCACTCGTCCGGCTCCAGCGTGATGAAGAAGCCCGGCCTGTCCAAGGCCGGTAACCGTTACCTGCGCATGGCCCTCTCTATGCCCGCGCTCAGCGCCGCGAACCACGACCCCAATGTGAAGGCCTTCTTCCTCCACCTGATCGAGAAACGCGGTCTCAAGAAGCTCCTGGCCGTCTGTGCCGTCATGCGCAAGCTGTTGCTCGCTATCCATGCCACGTTCAAGACGAACTCTCCGTTTGACGGCCGACGCTTCTTTACCCCGAGCAAAACGACAGCATGATAAATCTAATTTATGTGCTAGAGTGACTTTTTGGGGACTAGGAGGCGAATTGAACTTGCAGCGGAACAGTGTATCTACGGGCAAAGGGTGCGCCCAGACGATAGGTGCGGGGCAAGCCCGCGCCTACGGGAAGGGATCGAGCGAGTTCGCCTTTTTAGACAGCCTCTCAGCATCGGCAAGCCGGCGCCTACCCCTCCGGGTGGACCGCCGCGGTCACGGCCGGCGCCCGGAGGCCGGTAGCTGGAAGCAATTAATCGAAAACAAATCCATATGCGCTCGCTCTACAGGCACCGAGCGTCCATCATGCATCCTGACTCCCTTCGGTCAGCAACGGGCGCATGGCGTACAGCATATTGGCGAACAGGTGAGGGTAATCCGCCTCCTCGCGGGCCAGCAGCGCCTTCATATGCGCACGCCGGGTCGGGGCGGAGAAGCAGGCGGGACAGCTGTCGGGAACCACCGGAAGCCTTGCCGTGCGCGCAAAGTCGGCGGTCTGGCGTTCCCGACAATAGACCAGGGGACGGATGACGCGGACGTCTCCCTTGTCGTTCAGATACCGCGCCTTCATGGTCCGCAGCTGTCCGCCGTGGAAGAGGGACAACAGCAGACTCTCGGCCAGGTCGTCCAGATGCTGGGCCAGGGCCAGCACCCCATAACCCTCGCGGCGACAGGTGCCGTACATGATGCCCCGCTTCATGCGGGCGCAGTAGGCGCAGAAGGAATCCCCGTCCATCCGCTCCCTGGCCTGCTCCAGGATGGGATGTTGCTCATAGAACCAGGTCACACCCAGGCGGTCGTAGTAGGCCTTGAGCGGGCCGGGGTCGAATCCGGGTATTTGCGGATCGACCGTGACGACCCCGAGCGTGAAACGCACCGGGGCGTAGGTTTGCAAGCGGCGCAGGATAGTGAGCAGCGACAGCGAGTCCTTGCCGCCGGAGACGCCGAGCAGGATATGATCGCCGTCGCGGATCATGGCGTACTCGGCAATAGCCCTCCCGACCCGGCGCAGGAGTGATCGGGGTGGTTGGATACCGGGCCGGCTCATGGACGCGGGGTCCGGTCCGACGGAATCCGATCCGATACCGGCACCCAAGGGTCTGGAATGGCTATACTTGTAACATCATCAACCTGGGTATCGATCATCATGGAGCTCATTATGCAAGAAGTCGTCGTCATCGGCATCGTCGTGCTCGCGTTCGTCATCATCATCCTGGGCGTCAAACAAATCCCTCAGGGCTCCGAATATACGGTAGAGCGGCTGGGACGCTACACCCGCACCCTGACCCCTGGCCTCCATGCCATCGTCCCCTTCATCGACCGGATCGGCTCCAAGCAGAACATGATGGAGCAGGTACTGGACGTACCCTCCCAAGAGATCATCACCAAGGACAACGCCATGGTAACGGTGGATGGGGTGGTCTTCTTTCAGGCCCTGAACGCACCCAAGGCGGCCTACGAGATCACCGGTCTCAACCACGCCATCCTATCTCACCATGACCAACATCCGCACCGTCATGGGGTCCATGGATCTGGACGAGCTGCTGTCCCAACGCGACAAGATCAACACCCGGTTATTGACGATGGTGGACGACGCCACCACGCCCTGGGGCGTCAAGGTGACCCGCATCGAGATCAAAGACATCTCCCCGCCCCGGGATCTGGTGGACGCCATGGAGCGCCAGATGAAGGCCGAACGCGACAAGCGGGCCGCTATCCTGGAGGCTGAGGGTCTGCGCCAGGCCGCGATCCTCACGGCAGAGAGTGAGAAACAGGCGGCGATCCTCGCGGCCGAGGGCGAGCGGGAAGCGGCTTTCCGCGAGGCGGAAGCCCGAGAGCGCCTGGCCGAGGCGGAAGCCAAGGCGACCACGGTGGTCTCCGCGGCCATTGCCAAGGGCGATGTCAACGCTATCAATTACTTCGTCGCCCAGAAATACACCGACGCCCTGCAACAGATCGGCAGTGCCGAGAATCAGGAGGTCGTCATGTTGCCGCTGGAGGCCTCCAGCCTGATCGGCTCGCTGGCCGGCATCGGAGAGATCGCCCGCGAGACCCTCCGGCGCCCCGGCGGGCAGGCACCGGATAAGCCGGCATGAGCATGGGCTGGATCACCGCGGTCGGACCCTGGCACTGGGTCCTGGCCGCCATCGTCCTCATCATTCTGGAAGCACTCTCGCCTTCGGCCTTCTTCCTATGGCTGGCGATAGCGGCCGGAACGGTCGGGCTGGTGCTGGCGGTCTTGCCGGCGCTGGGTTGGCAGCTCCAACTGGTGCTGTTCGGCGTCCTCAGCGTGCTGAGTCTGATCCTCGGTCGGCGCTATCTCAAGCGCCATCCCATCGCCACCGACACGCCCACCCTCAACAAGCGCGGGCATCAATACATCGGACGGATCTTCACCCTCGATCAACCCATCGTGAACGGGATCGGAAAGCTGCGGGTGGACGACACCATCTGGAAGATCAGAGGACCCGATTGCAGGGAGGGGACCAAGGTGCGGGTGACGGGCGTCGATGGCGTGGTGCTGCTCGTAACCCCTGTGGACCAGGACCCGCAGTCCGCTAACCTCTGATCTCGAAAGGCCTGATCCCGAACGGCAACCAGCACCGAATCCGTTCTCTTCCTCAAGGCATGACCAGACGTGTGCACCCTGGTAATTCTGCGACGGCCCGGCCACGACTGGCCCCTGCTGCTGGCCGCGAACCGCGACGAGGTACGCCACCGCCCCGCGGAGCCTCCGGCACGCCATTGGCCGGATCGACCTGCGGTGGTAGCCGGTCTCGACCGCACGGGAGGTGGGAGCTGGTTGGGCATGAATGACCAGGCAATGGCGGCAGCAATCATGGACCGGACAGGTTCCCTGGGTCCGGATTCCGAAAAACGCAGCCGCGGCGAATTGGTTCTGGAGGCCCTGGACCACGCCGAGGCCAAATCGGCCGCCGGCGCCCTGGCGGATCTCGACCCGGATGCCTATCGACCCTTCAACCTCGTCATCGCCGACACCAGAGACGCCTATTGGCTGCGCCATGGGGGCGATGGAGAGATCCGGGTCCATGCGATCCCCCCCGGACTGCACATGCTCAGCGCCACCGAGTTGGAGGATGTGGGCTACCCGCGCATCCGCGACCACTTGCAGCGTTTCCGGTGCGCCGAGGTTCCTGACCCGCGGCATGACCGCTGGCAGGCCTGGAAAGACCTGCTGGCGAGTCGGACCTACCCGTCGGACGCAGACCCCGAGGCCGCCATGAATCTGGAAGAGCTTCCCAACGGTGTCGGCACCGTCTCCAGCGCCCTCATCGCCGTGCCGGCCTATCCGGGATTCGCATCGCCGCCTCGCTGGCTCCACGCCGAGGGACCCCCGGACCGCTATCCTTTCGAGCCGGTTGATCTGAACGGCTAGTACCCCATTTCATCCCATTTTGCATTTGTAGGGAACGGTCTCCGTGCCGTTCCGCAAACTGTTCGGAACGCCACAGAGGGCGTTCCCTACAGCAAAATCAAGCGAAATGAGGTACTAGCCAGGGCCACCGAATAATACCTACTGCTAAAACAAAATCTCAGCATGGGAGCGAGGCGGGTAAGCGCCGTAGGTTGGGTAAGCCGCAGGGACGCGGCGCACCCAACTCCAGGATGTCGGGTGCGCCGCGTCCCTGCGGCTTAGAGACCGTCTAAGAACTAACCTGTTGATTTTGCTCGTTCCCACGCTCCAGCGTGGGAGCCAGATGAATTTGTAGTTTTTCTAAAAATCAATAGCTTAGTTTTTAGACAGCCTCTTACCCAACCTACTCATCTACCGACATAATGGAGAAGGATTCCACATGGAGCCGAAGGATCTACACCTGACCACGCTTGACCGCGCTGTTGAAGGGCTTACAGGGGGCAAGCCCACCAGTCTTGCTGACTTCGAGAAGGCCCTGCGCGCGAAGTTGGAAGATACCTAAACCTTGTTGTGATCGAGCCAATTCAAATCACGGCCGATCAGGAGCTCTGTCATTTCAGCATGGTGCGTATTTTTCATACGCAAGGGTCGGTACTCGAATCCGAACGCCTGGGATAAGTCCCGAATCTCTTTTTCATTGTCGTAGCTCATAAGAAACGAACCTGATATGGTTGCCACCTTCTCGAACAATTGCCGGTGGTCTACCTGCCAGTTACGATAGAGCCTCTTCGCCGCTTTCGTGTAGGGTGGATCGACATAAAATGCTACCCAGGGATCGGCCCTATACTCATCGATCAATGCAAATCCGTCGCCATTATAGAAACTTAGTCGGTGCAGGTTCGTATTGATTTCCCGTATTCTGCGAGCCAGCGTTTCGGGATACCAGCGGGAGCTGATACCCCGGTTATTCTCTCCGTTCTTCACAAGACCGGCTCCGGGGGCCATGATCCCGCCCCGCTGCACTCGGTTTCGAAGCAGGGTCAGAAATGCGCGTCGCCGAAGAGACACAGCCGAACCATGGGTGTCTTCTTCGAGGGCTTTTCTGACGTTTCCGAAGGTCAGATCGAAGTCGAGGATCTCCTGAGCCAACCAGTCACCCTGTCCGGTCAGGATTGTTTTCCAAACCGATGCGACTCCTTCATCGGTTTCCGCCATGATCGCATGACCGGCAAGTCTTTCGAATGAGACCGTCAGACTGGCAATGCCGCCGCCTGCGAAAGGCTCCGAAAAAAGGGCTGGTTTTTGAGGAAACGCTCGCAGCCACGCGCGAAGAGTAGGGACAAGCCACGTTTTTCCACCTGGATACCTGAAAGGACTTCTTTGAGGCATACTCGCCACATTTACGGGTTTCCCGGTATGCAGGGGTTTATTGATAGGTTCGGCTTCAAGTATGTAATTCGCGCCGTCTTCCCGAACCTTATGGGCTCGTGTCGAGTCCAGATCACGAGCATAAGTCATGATTTCGTCCGCAAGCGCCTCTGGTACTCTCAAGACACGAGTCTTCCCACAATGCCATTTAGGAGTATAGGTTGTCGATGATCTTGCCATATTTTGCTCCTTGACTTGAGCAAATATAGAACCCTTGTAACATGGGTGCAAGTTTTTTCGGTGGGTGTCGGATTCCAATTCGACCAACCGGGCGGTTATGGTGCCGATGCGGCCATTGAGGCATCCGAACGGTAACTGATACGTCGGGGCATAAAAAACCCCTTGGCTCTCGGAACCAAGGGGTTATAAATATGGTTGCCCTCAATGTCGCGACAGGCGTAGATAGTCGAGGGCCGCCGTGAGTAGCGGCGTAGGGCGGGAAAGGCCCCGCACCTATCGCGGCGCCAGCGCGGGGTATTGCTCGGCTCGCGGCGGCGATAGGTGCGGGGTCGCATCCCGCCATTGATGGCGGGATGCGCTGCGCTTTCCCGCCCTACGGCCCTCCGATACGAATCGCACGCATCCATGCGAAACCGTCGTCCCGAACTGAAGGGAGGGATCTTTTTTGTGCAGATTCGCGTGATTCGTAGCCGAGACCATCAAACGCTACGTTAAGGTCTATAATTCAGAATATCCCGCAGAAAGCATTAGGCCACATTCCACCTCTTCAGGCCATAAAAAACTAAACTTGGCACCAAAAACAGCCAAATCTGTTCAAAAAACGTGTCCATAATCTTACGAGGGAGCACTTTGAAAAATACGATTGTTGTTGATGGCATGTATTAATAATCAATAGCTTAGGGCCGCATGATGGGTGAAAACATCTATTTTCAAGGTGCCTGAGACTTGGCAGGTAACCGAAACGGAGGTTGCAATGGATACGTTGGTATTGAGCAAGGTCGGACCACGGCTGATCGACTTTTATCGCTCCGATAATCGAATGACCATTGCGGTGAATGGGCCGGGTATGCTGTTCGAGAAGCTCGAACTCATGACCAACCGCACGGCACTGGAAGGGGCATGTATCAAAGCTTGCTCGACATTCAAACGGTGGGTGGAGAATCCTTTCGCGCACTGATCGATGCATCTTTGGCGGATGGGGATACACCGTTTACCTTCGATGAACCCACAGTGGCAATGCTAGTAGCTGTGCGTGCCACCGGACACCAAGAACATCACGCCTCTGCAAACACTACGATTCGACGCAATGCGCAGGCGACGCACGACCATGCCTAAGGAGAACACCGATGAGCATCCGAAAAAGTGCGGTAGACTTAACCGACAACGAGATCGCGAAGTTTTTTGGAGCGATTTTTGCGCTTAAGGCGACCGATGCTGTTCCGGGGTTCAGCGTTTACGATCAGTTTGTCGCCTTACATGGGGCCGTAATGGGCGTACTTACGCCCAATAGCGGCAATAACACGGTTAACTTCGGGCATGGCAACATTGGCTTTTTGCCTTGGCACCGGCAGTACTTGCATGCGTTTGAGAAAGCGTTGAGCGATGCGATCAACGAGGAAGTAAACATTCCCTATTGGGACTGGGCCGACGAGATTGGGACCGCGAACCGGCTGTTCACGCCTGACTTCCTGAGTTCTCTGCGACGGGGAAACGCCCAGGATATCTCGGATGGATTGCTGCGCTTCAGTATCCCGAACTCTGAACGTCCGGCTTGGTGGCCTGCCGGACTGTCCGGTTTTCGAGTGGATGAATTACTTGCGGAGAACCGGGGCACGGCCTTGGAACGTGGTAGCACGGAATCGTCCTGGCCGCCCACGCAACCCTGGCTCGACGCGTTGACTAATGTGAATCAGCAGTTTGAAGGGCGTCACCCGCTATGGGTTTTCTGGGTCATCATTGAGCAGGGCATTCCGCAGTTGCCGCAAACACATAACGCTGGCCATCGTTTCATCGGAGGACGTATGGGTGGCGCGTTTTCGCCCAACGATCCTGTATTCTGGCTGCATCATGCCAATGTCGATCGGTTGTGGGCTGAGTGGCAGCAGATCCGGATCGACAACAACCTGAGCACCAGCGTACTGGAGACGGTGGTGGTAAATTTATAACTGATAGAGTGATCGAGAGTCCTTAGTGCAGGAGGCAGTTGTCAGGACCTGATAGCTGGCAACTGCACCCTCTTATCAGTTTGGAAATTTACCACTATCCCTCTCTCTCTGCTTTAACCACTTGAAAATTTACCACAACCCTGGAGACTTATCCGGATCCAAGGGAAGACTCGCCATTTGATGGACGGATCGCACCGGAAGGCCACAAGATAGGCGATGTCATGTGGCCGTGGATCGGCAACGCGTCTGGTTACATGAGCGCGACAGTCTCACTGGCCGTGCGCAATCGACTGCCCGTGTTTACAGAGACCGTACATGTGGAGGACGTACTGGATCCATCCAGCATCGGGGTGACGTATCAACCACCTTTGAGGGCACCTTAGAGCCGTAGATACTCTGTTCCACTGCAAGTCCAATTGACCTCCTGTGTGCAAACAAATCCAAGGCGTCCAGTCCTCTACATGCAACCGAGGTACCCGTTCGAACTCTCTCTGGTTGTTTGTAATCAGGACTAAGAGACTGTCTAAAAAGGTGGCCGAGTAGGTCGGGTTAGCCGCAGGGATGCGGCGTAACCCGACATGACGTAACCGGTTAATATTCTGTCGGGTTACGGCGCGCCCCACCACAGCAACCTACCTCGCTTCATCAGGTGCGCCTAACCCGACCTACCTGGTTACCGAAAAATTCGGTTCTTTTATTCCTTGATCAGGCTGGGGTTGAGCAGTACATCCCGGCGGTCGTCCAGGAGCTCCGGTTCTCCACAATAGGCGACCAGGTCCGGATACTTGCCCACATTGGCGGAGTAGATGAGGACCTTCATGTCGTTGGCATAGAGCTGGCAAGGGCGTCCCTTCATCTGGGTGCGCAGCTCACTGCCGATGTTCATGACAATGCGGATAGCGATCCTCCTGATCGGTGGTGACAAGACTGGCAATAAACGCTGGTATGAAGAATATGTTCCAGTCGCAGACAGGCTCTACGACGAGCACCTTCGCATCCTGGAAGAAGAAGGAAAACCAGAGATAAGGTGATGGCTAAAAAGTTTCGTGACCTACGCCGGGCAATGAGCACCGAGGCTCAGATCCGCTCCCACGAAAAGGCCAAAATAATGAAAGCGGAATTACCGCTGGCAGAGCTCCGGCAGGCCCGTTATTTCTCTCAGGAACGGCTTACGGCGGAGCTCCGGGTGCAACAACCCGCGGTGGCAAAAATCGAGAAAAAGGCCGATATGTATATCTCAACCCTGCGCCGATTTATCGAGGCAATGGGTGGGCGATTGGAAATCCGCGCCCATTTCCCTGACGGTGAAGTCCGAATCAACCAGTTCGAGGACCTGGAAAAGAAGCAGCAGCCGGTGGCGTAGATTGTCGGCGGTTTGTCGGCGTTATTCCATTTCCGCCTTCCAAAAATACAGTGTCCCCCGTAGTCGCTCAGACCCTCGCCGTTTTGTAATTGTTCAGCCCCCACTCGTTTTGCTATCCCTGGCACCTGGATTCCGGCATTCCCTGCCGGAATGACGGGGCGGGCGCTGAACGGTCAGGAGCCGTCCCTCTACCGTATCGGGCATCACTTTTTGCGACTCCCTCGGAGGGAGGGTGTCGCAAAAGGCACCGGTCCGTACCCGTTGCTCCCCTCTCCCTAAGCCCCCTGGGAGCGCCGGCATCTTGCCGGTTTCCGCGGGTACCGGCCAGCGGGAGGGCAAGACGGCATCCCCGAATCGGCATCTCAGCAACGCCTGCCGCCTGAAAGGCGGCGCTCCCGGCCACAGTCTTTTGCGACGCCCTCTCAGGGAGAGGGGCTTGCCCCGCACCTATCGTTGGGGGGCCAGTAGAGATGCTGCTGGAGCTACCGGCGATAGGTGCGAGGTAAAGGGAGAGGGTGAACCAAGCCGTCGATTATGAATGTCAACGCGACCAAGCGTCCGCCACGTCAGCCCGAGCTTCATCACCGACCACGACCGATAGCCGGCGATCCGCGATCTGCCACCTGATCCGGAATTCCCGCTCCCACGCCCCGTCTTCCGGATAGCAGATTTGGAAATTGCCCACCGCGATCAGATCGTTTTGCACAAAAATCAAGGGGATATAGGGGCGTACCCAGGGTGGTACGCCTTGCTCCTGAAACAGCTTTTTCAGGGAGTGCCGCCGTCCTCCTTGTCCACGTCGGCAGAAGAGACCTGTTACGCCGAAGCGGACCGTCAGTCCGGGCGTGAACACGGCCTGAGGGTCCAGGTTGCGTCCGTCGGCGGCGAGGAGCGCCAGGCATCCGAGCCCATCCGGGAGGGTAAGGACGCCCCGGCGCCACTGGATCGGGCCCGGCGCGGGTGCCGGAGGCAGGGGCGCCATGGCGAACAGGTCGTCCCGGTAGCGGCGGACCTCGCATCCCGGCCAGGCGACCAGCGGATTGGCGTCCGCGCGGGCGGTCATGACCTCGGTGAGGATGCGGTCGAGATTGCCGGCACTCGGGGGGACCCGACCTTGGCCGCGGAGCCATTGGCGCAGCACCGCCTTGCGCAATGGTCGTTCCAGCTTTAGGAGACGAGCAATCGAGAGGGTACCGGATCGTTGTCCCGCGACCGCGGTCATCTCGTCTCGGGCGAGGGGGTCGATGATCGCCTGGGCCTCCGCGCAATGGGCCGCGCTCCTTGCGATGCTGGTTGCGCAGGCGGGCCAGCGTTCCTTCAGCCGGGGCAGTACGCGGTGGCGGAGGAAGTTCCGGTCGTATCCCAAGTCTTGGTTGCTCGGGTCTTCCAGCCAGTGGAGCTGCCGGTTTTGGGCGTAAGCGAGGAGGTCGGCACGGTCGAACGCCAGCAGGGGTCTTACCAGCCGGCCGCGCCCCAAGGGGGTCACCGGGGGCATGGCCGCCAGGCCCGCGGGACCGCTGCCGCGCAGCAGGGCCAGCAGCAGGGTCTCCGCCTGGTCGTCCCGGTGCTGGGCCGTGAGCAGGAAATCGTCTGATTCCAGCACTTCCGCCATGGACGCATAACGTGCCTGCCGGGCTACCGCCTCCGGGCTTTCCCCCCGAGCTGGGGCCAGGTCCAGGCGCCGGGTCCGCAGCGGCACCCCGAGCCGCGCGCAGGTACGGGCGCAGTGTGCGGCCCAGGTATGTGCGTCCCGCTGCAGGCCGTGATCGATGTGCAGGACATGCAGGGCGAACGGGAGTCGGTCACGGATGGTGACCAGGGCGTGGAGCAGCACGGAAGAGTCCAGACCACCGCTGTAGGCGACCCAACCCTTCCGGGCCGCGGGTAGGGCGGTAAGACGGGGCAGCAGAAGCTCTGGTCGAAGTGCGGGCATGACGCTGACCGCCGTGGAATCCATACTGCCACGCGGCACAATCTGAGCTTTTGAATTTCCCCCTCTCCCCCGCCCTCTCCCGGAGGGAGAGGGAGTGAAATGCGCAGATTATGCCGTGTGGCAGTATAAGTACCTGGTTTCGATTGGTGCTGCGAGAATCCCCGCGGCTGACCTTCCCTGGCTCCTGGATTCCGGCAATCCCTGCCGGAATGACGAATTTCCGCCTCGCCGTCGTTCCGGGTCGGACCCCGGAACCCAGTCGTCCAGGGAGGGCAGGCGATCCATCTGCTCCATTACCATCCATGTTCATTGAGATGGTTTCCGGAGCGCGGATACGACGGCAGTTCGCTGTTCACTACCCGCAATTTCAAGCGAAATGATGTACTAGGTAGCGTTGACAATTAAGCTAAACAGATCAGGATCGAAGCGATGGCCACAAACGCATGGTAGCGCCCGTCCAGCTGATCGTAGCGCGTCGCCACGCGCCGGAAGTGCTTGATGCGCCAGAAAA
>Ga0209568_1000854_pt1 | contig 11105 bp, 10 predicted proteins | sample WorMetOlspDAHAB2_FD_187406 | JGI IMG/M metagenome (GOLD analysis project Ga0209568, IMG submission 187406) | Marine gutless worms symbiont microbial communities from Max Planck institute for Marine Microbiology, Germany - Olavius sp. DAHAB.2... ...
GGCATATAGATATTTGTGTGCATTTGCGATAAATGAGGACATGGACTGATAAATTGTCTTCCGTCCCCCCTTTTCGAAATTTTTGGATCCGCCACTGGTGTGACTGCTTCGGCAGTTGACATTTGGACTTGCATTCAGTGGTTAGCTCAGCTTGATGATATTCAATCAGTTTGTCCGGCGAGGCTTCGACAGTCTAAGTACTGTCATAACAACAAGAATGTGTATTTTAGCCATCTTTTTGTGACAGGCATGTGTGATGTGATGAGTTGCACACTAGTAAATGATTATTGCTGAATATACTGTAAATACAGTTGCATTATAGGAAGTAGCTTCTGATTTATTTATTATGTTGTTGTATAATTAACTGTCAGGTTATAACAACTTGCAACAGGTGTGGTTGTTGATGTATTGCAGTGAGATTGCACAGCGCTTACGCGATGAGGCTGAGATGCTTCATCGTCAACAGAAGAATCTTCATGAACTATACAAGGAGTACAGTAGAAAGGGACAAGAACTAAGAAAAGAAAAACAGGTTTGTTCTACAATGGACTGCTGCTACTGATACTGGAAATCAGTATATGCTGACAGTGTGTGCACACTGCTTTTCAAGCAATTGCCGACTGTTGTTTTCTGTCTCTCTGCTGTGAATATCCAAAGAGATGCTGTACAGATGTGTGATTCAGCCTGTTTTCACCTGTGTCTTCGTCGCCTGTTCAGTGTTCATGAGTACCATCCATGACTCCAAACATGCTGTATGCTGGCAAACTATCACACAGATTATTACCAGTTTTAACAGTGGATTAGCATCATTGATGTTGAAGTTTTGAAGTTGAACTCTACGATTTTATGACAAAAACTAGTTGATATCCTTGCACTGACGTTGCAGCAAAAACTGGAGATGTTGACAAAACAGAAACAAGAATTGGAACAGCTGTCAGCTCAGCTCAATACTATTAAAGACATGGCAGAGAAGCAAGAGCGTAAAGCTGTTGAACAGCATACAGCACACAGTGCAGGTTTCTCATCAGATACTTTCAAAAATGAAAAAACACGTTTTACGGCCATATTTCCAGTACATGCTGGGAAACTTCTCGGTGTTTCGTGTATTTGCACAAAAATGCATAATGTTCTTGATGATCATAATACAAGACATCATTGAATGAACAGTGTCTAACTTATTTATATTACATTGCAACAGGTGATGGACATGGCCCATTGACAACTGACAAGAATAGACGTCTACAGTTTAACATGAGTTTTCTGTTACTTGTGCTGTCATATGTCTGTGCATTGTGGCCATAGTTTTCTCTGACACTGAATACCTGTAGGTCGTAACTGCATTCTTTGTCAGCGATGATCTTGGTTCAGTGTAACCCGTGCTTTCTTTCACTGTGATTGGCGTTTCACTGGGCATACTGAAAACACAGGAATAGAAAACTAGGTACTGGTATATTTACGAATAAAAAATATTGGCAAGCCTTGAAGGGCTAAATGAATGGAACCAAAACAACCAAAAAGGGGAGAAGCAGCCCCTCAAAGACTGTTGTGCCGCTCGTTTCTTGATAGCTGAAGCTGAATAACTACCACGAAAATATGATCAAAGGAGAGCATCACCGCACTCATTTTCAGTCGATTTTGAAATGAAGGTTCAAAGACATAACCGATGCTACTGTGGCTTTACTGAATATGGCTGCAGAACGTCAGTAAATCATACATACATCCTTGTACACGGTTGTAATTCTAAAAATCGACTTTTTAACTTAAGCAGAAATTTAAAATAAAACTAAAACAAGTAACACATACTCCAAAAAAAACAATGTTGGGCGATATCATATTGGCTGATGATAGTCCAAGCAGAGCATTATTCCAGTATCATAATGCTGGTTGTACATGATTAGCAGATTTGGCTGGAATACAGAGCAGAGAAAGTGACCACGCCCTTAGTGAATTAGGCTTCGAAAACTACCTAAAATTAATACTAAAATATATAATGTCGGGGTTGGTAAATGAGTAGTAATGCATGTATTACATTGATTACGGGGGTGGAAACCATTAAACAGCAGACTGTGTCTGCGTATGGCGTGTTCTCAGAGCCAAGTTTAGGAACACTGTCCAATTAAACAAAGAAATGAGAGGATAAACTGCCTGGGGGATAGGCTATTGACTTTGAAACCAGTGTTTCAGCGGCAGAAGAACGCACGTAGACTTGAAGAGACAGACAGACTGCACTCACACACAAGCCCTTACAGGTAGATAAGTGTATTTTGGCTTTCCATAGTGGATATTTTCGCGTTTTCCAGTATTGCAGTTTTTGTCAACGTTTTTCACGACATATATGTACTTGTGGCACTTCATGTCACTGTACCTTATAAAATGAGATAAATTTAGTTATAAATGTGCATGATTTTTTGACACAGGCTTGAGTTGCTGTGAATGTGCAGCACCGACATTGGCTGATATGTCACAGTCAACTGCCGTGATTGAAACATGCTCTGATGAAATCATTTCAGCGTCATCTGCTAAACATGTTTCTTCAGAGTATGCAAATTCTTTCTAATCTGCTGTTTATGTTGTTTGAATGTGGGGAAAAGGGGCGTGGCTTTATGACCTACAATGACCATAGGCCACATTTGAGCTGCATGTTTAGCTCATGCCAAGCGAGTGAGTGCAGTGAGTGACTGCCCAGTATTATGTTAAACGTCCCCATCATCCCTGTTTTATGCTGATGCACAGGTTGGCAGCGTGGCTTAGTGGTTAGGACGTCGGTCCTTGGATGGAGGACTTTAACTGATCTATGCCTGATATTATGGTTGAAGTGGGTAAAGTGTCCGCTATGGGTCAACCAACCAGGCCACCTCAGCCTTCCATCCCTTCGGGGTTGGTAAATGCATGTATTATATTGATTACGGGGGTGGAGACCATTAAACGGCAGACTATGTCTGCGTATGGCTGTTTTTTTGCAGGTCAGAGTCTGTGGGTGCAGGCTTAGCCTATACATGTAGGCTGTATGCCCGCTCTGTCTGTGACACAGGCGCCGCTGCAGCTGTGGTATGCGGCTTGTGACACTCAGTGGTATATGCCTTTGCTTTACACAGCCAATGGTGTTGTCAAGTTTAGCTGTTGGAAAATGGCTGACTGCTTGCCACCACATTGTGACCACAAGCTGAGGCCTTTCCTCAACCTACGGGCACACAACACACAAGGCCAAGATGTCTCGTGTATGCAGTGAACATTCTTTATCCAGCTTCTTTTAGTTCACCAGCCCACTGCACCTCCTGCCCAGAACAGTGGCCACATCACTGGCAACCTCAATGTGCGTCTCGATCGAGATTATGACATCAACACCAAGCAGCTGCTGGAGCTGCTAGACGTCAAGAGGGTTCACTGTTCAAGTCAGCGATCCAACGCACGCCCGTGGCGGTCTACTCGACGTCGTTGCAACAGGTCGCGATGACGCACCTCTGCCGGTTACTGTCTATGCTGCTGGCCTGTCTGACCATCACTTGCTACTGTAGTCACTCTCAGTACCCATTTCAAGACCTCCAGCACCTGTTATGTCTGTCGTCCCGTGGCATCAGCTCAGCATCGACGAACTGCGAGAGGTACTTGCTGAAGCACGGCTCTTGTCAGAGTGACTTCTGGACTGATTTCAATACCGATCAGCTTGCTGAACTGACGACAGTGAGATCATATCAGTTCTTGACAGACTAATACTGGAAAAGACTGTCACCATTCGTCGACGCCAGCCTGATCCCTGGTTTTAGTGGTTTGACGGTGAATGTCGACAGTTCAAGCGCGAAGTCAGACGGTTGTAAAGGTCGTCCCGCCGCCTAAGGACGCCGGAAGCCACAGCCGCGTGGTACTCCAAGCGCCACGAGTATTGAGCTCTTCTAGGCGCAAACGCGAGTGCTTTTGGCAGGCCAAGATCGAATCCGAGATGCACTACCTGCTGACATTGACGCTGCACAGTTTCATCGTTTCTTTGACGACAAAGTTGCTGGCGTACGATCCACAACATTCGACAGTTCTAGTCAGTGACTGTTTAATGATGTCATTGCAGCAGTTCGTGCATTGTCCGACAAAACCTGTGCACTCGTGACTCGACCCACTGCCGACAACACATCTTAAAGCCGTCGTCAGTGTCATCGCTCCGTTTCTCACCAGCCTTTTCAACAAGTCACTGTTGAGCGGCTGTGTCCCTGATGCATTCAAAGTCGCCTACATTACTTCGCTCGTTAAGAAGTCGGGTAATGGACACCGCCGACGTCCGATCGTACAGACCGATATCTAGCCTGTCTATCGCTACAAAGATGCTCAAACGGATTGCAGCAAAGCAGCTGCACTATGTTAAGAAATAAAATTTCGTTCAAAATTTTAGGAGAGTAGCAAACCTATACATTTTCGGAATCCTTGATTCGTAGAAGCATTGTCGAATTCAATGACAAGAAGAAAAAGTCAGACATGGTTTCCGTATTGAGCACTACAAAAGATGTTCCAACAGAGTTGTACAGTCTTATGCGCTGGATCTTGATTGGACCTGAAGAGAAGTTGCAAACGGACATGATGCGAAGGACCGTGGACCAGTCAGCACTGACAGTCAGAACTTAATGTATGCTTTCAAAACCAAAAGGCAGGTGCAACACCAACCCAAGCAAACAACAGTCATATTCAGGACACAACATCACCGGGAAAATCCGAAAGTTGTCGGTTTGGCACTAAGCACTCATCATGAAACCAGGAATAAGAAGTTAATAGAACTTCTCCATTCACAGAACTTTTGTGTATCACATGGCCGGAAACAGCGATAGCTAATGCTTTAGTGGAAAATACACAAGTTTGATGGCGTGTACGTCCCACCCTTCCTCAAGAAAGGAACGTTTGTATTCTTTGCGGTTGACAATACTGACTTTGCCGAAGAGACAGCTGATGGCAAAGGCACCACACATGGGGACTATCACTAGTTTATCAGAAGGAAAATGCTCCAGGGGAAATTATTGCACCCACTTTGGAAGTCAGTGAGGCAAAATACCTAACTGTCACCCCATACAATGTACCCATCAAGTCATGTAGCAAACCAAAGCCTCAGGTAGCCAAGAAAACACGAGTTTGAGGTGAATGACTCTTACGAACTGACCACTCTAGGATGGATCATAGCGTCTGCACTTTCTAAAGAAAAAGAAGATGGAGAAAGTGGCAAAATCCCTGGATTCAAGTAACTTATATCATTTGGACAGTTCTTGACAAATGTTGGTGCACTACCACTATTGCCAGAAGTTGCACATGAGTGGTCCACAATGCTGTCTGTGATTCTACAAGCATCAAAGTTGAAGACTTTGGTCACTGGTGATGAACATCCAACAGTGATTACCTTTGGCATGGCCTTATACGAGAAGGCGGTGCAGTTGGTGGATGCAACAGTTTTCCCCAGATGTGTGAGGTACACACTGTTGGCTGCATTGAGGGCACAGGTACATCGATTGAAAACTCTGGGATAGATGATGCGTGACTTGATGCTGGTGCATGTGGTGTACAATCACGAGGAGGCTGATACGTTGATGATTTGCTTAGCAGCAGCTGCATCCCAACGGTGTCCTGGAGCTAGGATGGTCTTCGTCAGTCCTGATACTGACGTCTTGGTTTGGCTATTGCGCATTATGACAAGCTCTGTAAAAACACAGCAATATCGATGGTCCCGGGTGTTGTGGAGATTGCACCAATTTGGGGTGCATTTGGAGAAGAGAAGGCAGCAGCATTACATGTATTCCATGCATTCACTGGTGCAGACACTGTTGGAAGATTCTCCGGACTTGGCAAAATGAAGTGGTTTCAACAGCACATGAAGGCTGATAGTCAAGTCGTCGTAGCACTGATGAAATTGACAGAGCAGAGTGACGTAACGCAGGACGTGAAGGATGCACTGGCTAAATTTGTGTGCTTACTGTACAGTCCAAAGGGAACCCATATCAGGAATATTCCCGACCTGAGGTGGCATCTGTTTTGTAAGCATCTGGCAGAAAGCACGAAACTGCCTCCTACAACAAGTTCCCTTGAGGAGCATATTGAACGTGTACACGTACAGGCTGTGGTGTGGTCCCAAGCCACAGTGATGTGGCAGCATCTGCTGGACCCACTCAAACATGGTTATCATCGGGATGACCATGGCGATATACTGCCCACCACCACACATATTCCAGCTGCGCCACAAGCCATATTAGAGCTGATCAGATGTCAGTGTAAAGCTCACTGCACAACCCAAAGATGCTCATGCAAGAGACAACTTGACTTGCACAGAGCTCTGTTTATGTGGAACTGACTGTGAAAATAACGTGGATTGTAACGCTGAATACGACATTCAAGACAGTGATGAAGATCTATAGAAACATTCCTGCTAAATACTATAAAATACTATAGACCTAGTAGATCCTATCTGACAGTGGCGTCACCAGGATTTTCACCCAGGGGGCACGACAAACATGTTCACAAAAGCAGGCTTACATCACAGGAATGTATACATAAAGAAATATGACAAACTTGCACACTTGATTACCCATAAAATGACATGGTCATTTCAACGCCAAGCGTGGGTTATCTCCATCAAAACGGTCAATAACACGTCCAACGTCAATCTGTTTCAACACTACGAAACAAAAGTTTCTCAAGTCTTTCGAGTCCACAGCTCGTTCGCAGTTTATTCTTAATCAGTGCTAGTTTGCTGAATGTTCGCTCACATTCAGCACTAGTTACTGGTACAGCAATCATGATCTGGCACATTTTTCGTAATTCGACCAAGCTTGGTGGACAGGCCAGGGCACGCTGCTGTAACGTGCTGGCATCAGTCCAGGGTTGAAGGCGACGAACAACGTTGAACTGTAAGACAACAACATCATTATCTACAAAGTCTGGATACAGAGTTTCGATCAAGCCACGTAACTGTTCTGAAGTGGTATTCTTGTCCATAACATTGCAGCAAGTTCATACAACTGTCCCCGTTACCAAAAAATCTGGCTTTTAATTACACTGTTGCCTTGTCAACAACTTCAGTCATTTCACGTTTCATCGTCTAATGGTGTCTGGTGACAATATGACTTCAGTTTTCTCAGCACATGAATCCAGACGACGTGAGACCTTGCGTGGTCGTCTCTCAGGCAGCTGAGTTTCTAAACCATTGTCTGGTGGCACAGTCAGTGCATTGGCAATAACTGAATCCAGATCTTCTCGCAACTCAGACAAGCATTGACGTGCAGCTTGACTCAGAGTGGTAACTGTGTACAGAGTTGAGTCAGGTCCCTGAACAGCAGTAGTCAGAGTGTCCAGTGGTGACAGCAGTTTGGAAAAGAACACAAGGGCTATGGCAAGCTCGAACTTGCTGGTGCATGCCAGTAGTACGTAAGTAAGTAAAATAATTTGTGACTAGCGCGTCATGCAACCTAACGTTAAGGCCAGTCAAATGACGGTAATTCTGTGGTTGAAATGAGATTGAGGAAGATCCACTACCTGTCTACCACTGCCCATCATTGGAGTCTGGAAGAAGATAATATATTATGCACGTAGAAACTGCCAAATTTTTCTACATGCCCGAGCTCCAGGGGGGGGCACGTGCCCCAGTGCCCCATAGCTGGTGACGCCAATACTATCTGAACATTATTATTGGCATACAGCATAATCTGGTAACTGGCATTCTTGCACTATAATGTACGTGTATTATATCCCAATTATAATACAATTTTGCAAAGACAATCGTTCTATTAACCAGTGTTTGGATTTTTTTTATCATTCTGAGCACTATTTTGATATCACCATTGGATTTTTTGGCCCAGCAAACATAGGATTAGCATATTTATTTATGCTTGTAAGTTGATTAGAAGCCGAGATATCGCGAAACACGTATTTTATATCGGCCATTTTGAAAATCCAAAATGGCGGCCATAGTGGTGTCTGCGCAAATGCCAACATAAGGATTCCAAAAATGTATAGGTTTGCTACTTTCCAAAAATTTTGAACGAAAATACGTAGTGAATCTGACTATTATTGCGTACTTAGAAATGTCTGCTTTGCTGCCATGGCTTCAATCTTCATACAGGACTGGCCGCTCGTCAGAGACTGCCGTGCTCAAAGTACTGTCAGATATTCTTCTATGTATTGATGCTGGTGATCTGTCTGTGCTGGTGCTATTAGATTTATCTGCAGCCTTTGACACGGTAGACCACCACATTCTTCTGCAGCGCCTGGAGCGCGAATTCGTCCAAACTGGTTCGTCTACTTCGTCTCCAGCGCTGATTCTGTCTGGCGTACCACAGGGGTCGGTCGTTGGACCGATCCTATTCTTGTTTTACACGGCTGACTTGCTACTGCTTACTGAGGGCCATGGTCTCTGCCCTCATCTGTATGCAGATGACACCCAAGTCTACGGGCTCTGTCATTCATTCATTCATTCATAGTCTTTATTAGACATCCGACAGAACGCAGATGAAATTACAATACATGCATAATATAATACAAGATATAGTACACTGCAATGGATTAGAGAGCATAATAGAATTTACTACTATGTGTCTTTGTATAATAGTTGCGTAATGAAGTTGCAGTCAGCCACGTGTCTGTGATGTACTGGCAATTGTCTGTCATGAGTTTGATGTCTCAGGTGATACTGTTGTGATGCCGTGGACTGTGGCGGAAGTGGCTGGTGCAGTGTGTGGTGTGGATTGTTCATGATTTTACGAAACAGCTGATCGTCACACTTCTCCAGCAGCTCGCCAAATTCTGGGAGGTCGGCTGGGCAGAAGCCGCATCGCTTACTGCGGCACAGAAACGCATCTACTCGCTGGTGGTCTGTCGCAGTAATAAAACCGCTCCATGCGGGTGACGCATATGTCAGCCGGGACACGACGACAGCGCAGAAGACGGCGTGCAGGCCAGCCGCCGTCAGCCCGTGATGCCGCAGTACACGGAGCGCGTATACATACAGCTACTGCACGCTGCCACTGATGACTTGGCGAATATGATCAGATGCCGACAGGTGACTGTGATGGTCACAACAAGAATTTTAACTGAGTTTAAACGAGTTAAGTGAGTCGTCCGTCTGCAACGCTGCAGCTTCAGAACAGCATCTCTACCTGCATCGATGATGTGGCCAGGTGGATACGCTCCAACTGGCTCCAGCTGAACACTGCAAAGATCGAGGTTCTGTGGTCTACATCCAGTCGACGCCTCCATCTGCTATTTGTGTGTGTCACTAATATGAGTGGGCTCTGATTAAGTTAAGCCAGTTTCTGTTGTCCGCAAGCTCGGCATCTATATGGACGCTGATGTGTCAATGAGGACGCACGTTTCAAAGACAGTAGCTGCCTGTTTTACAATTCTGCGTCAACTGCGGAGTATTCGTCTCTCGTTCTGCAGCGGTTGGACTATGGTAACGCAACGCTGGCTGGCATTCCATCCCATCTGATCAAGCGAATGCAGTTGGTGATGAATTCTGCTAATCGGCTTGTTTTCCGCTTCGAGGTACGACCGCATCACGCCACTCTTGATACAGTTTCACTGGCTGAAGGTGCCGTACTGCATCGAGTTTAAGGCTGTATAGATGCCTACACCAGACAGCTCCGCCATACTTTGCTGAGGAATTCCACCAGTCATCTGCTGATGAGGCTCGTCAGCGTCTCCTCTCTGCTTTGACATCATCGCTTGTTGTTCAACACGCCAGTTTTTCAACCATTGGCGATCGAGCTTTTCCGGTCGCTGCTGCCCGTCTGTGGAACACTCTGCTGCTGAACGTAACGTCGGCATCGTCAATATCTGTTTTCAGGAAACGTTTTTAGACCCATCTCTTCAGCCATTTATTCCCAGAATCTCCTGTGTAGTGCCTCTGCAGTGACTTTGTCATTTCGGACACTATAATCGATGTTTTTTACTTACTAACCCAGAGATGATATAGAGACCTACTGGGGTGTTAGCTACACAGCAGCATACATCAAAGAGCATTGTAGGGCCAGGGCTTAACATGCTGCAGGATGCGGACAGTCTGTTTCACACAAGTGCAGGTTGAGTAGGATTGTGTGCGCATGCATTCGCTGTTGACCCAGCACGGATTTGGGTGATGCAAATCAGTCCTGTGGTGGCTCAGATAACGCTAGTTACGCTACCAACATCCACAGTTTATACAAGATGACAGCATATTGTCTTTCCTTCGTGGGGTACCAAAAAATGTTTCCACGGCAAAATGTCACTGTGTATAATTTATGTACAAGATTTTGCAGATATTGGAATATTTGTGATGTACATGTTTGTGGGAGATTATACTGCCTGATGTGGAAGGTGGGCAGGTGTTCTTGTGACTTGTACTCGCACATTTTCACAGTTGTCTGAGTAGTAGGCTTGAAATAGCAAGTGAGGATTGAGTGCGATCGAGACCGAATGATATCACATGACAACACTGCAAGATGGTTTCAGATATAAAAAAACCGAAACCGTGAGCATGAAACAAAGTATGTGCTTGCATACCTATTTTCATGTCATGTTCAATTTATGTGCAATCATAAAACATGCACATGTTTTATGAATACTATAATTCCTGGGGTTTTCCCGCCTGAAGTTATGTGGTTTTGTGCTCAAGAATATTAACGTCCGTATTAACGTTATTTATCACGGCTTGTACGGTAGTACAAGCTGTTGTATAAGCCATGGGCCTTGTCAATGGGAGAGGGCGATTTTCGACCCCCCCCCCACAGCTCCGAGACCCCTGGACCGATTTTCATGAAACTTGAAATATATAACTACTTCCCGGACACGACCCCGCATGAAAAATTTTATGGGCCTATGTCGACGTGGGTGGTCTGGGCAAATAGCCAGTTTGACGCATGAAAGTTTCTGTCCTTTTTTTCCTTTCTTAGTCACGCCCACAGGTCGCATTTTTGGACACATCCCAACGCTCAATACCTCAATACGTCATTATACGTCGTTCCCGCCAAGGAATTGCCTTTTGGGGGTTAGAAAGATCAAATTTGAAATTTGACCCCCATTACCCCCCAAAAACGTAAAAATTGGGACTTTAAGCTGGCGGTCAATGGAAAATTGTAGTCGTCCTAACTCTGGAACGGTAAGTTATGTCA
>Ga0209568_1000855_pt1 | contig 11097 bp, 9 predicted proteins | sample WorMetOlspDAHAB2_FD_187406 | JGI IMG/M metagenome (GOLD analysis project Ga0209568, IMG submission 187406) | Marine gutless worms symbiont microbial communities from Max Planck institute for Marine Microbiology, Germany - Olavius sp. DAHAB.2... ...
CCTGAGAACAGTGTCGTTTGCAGTAGCCGTCACCAGCAAAGAACTTGGCGCAGGAAGTGGATGGACAACGGTGACACTGGTACTCTGGCTGTTACTGCCGTTCGCCAATTTCTGCATGTTTACCACTCTCGTGCTGCACGGCACGAAGGGATCCCAGATCTACAGACACGACGTCACACCAACAGTGGACACGCAAGATGTCAGCTGATTTGCACTTGGACACAAACTGGTTAACAAAAATGTGAAAATTTAAAAAAAAACTGAACTTTGCGAGAAATTAGACCTAAAGGCGGTATACAGCTGAAAATGGGAACTAGCAGAACGGTCAGTGGCGCCGACTCCATAGGGTATGGGGAGCACGTAACCCTCCCCCACTTTTACAAATGGCTGGGAACGGGGGACACCGTGATTAGAAGAACAGCGAACAATAAACTGTTCTGCCCATCACAAAAGCACTCATCAGTCACCAGAATGGCTAATAGTGTAGAGCCAAAGAAGTGGAGGGGCACGACAAAAACATTTGTTCCGGCACTTTGCACCGGACATATGCCCCCCTCCCCCTCCACTTTCAATTTCGTTCCAGCATCACTGAGAAAGACTGACTCCTTTTCAACCAGTCACAGCCACACAAAGTTGACGGCCCCTTTTCCCTATGAACAAGTAAATAAGCAGGTTGGTGTAAAAAACGTCGGCGAAATTGACGGGCTTCTCGAATTGTGTCTGTAAAAAAGTGGTAGAAAAATGGTAATTGCACTTTGTCACCGGCCGGCTCTTCACACCGGGATATGCGCACACAATATAAAGAAACAGAGCGCCTGAATACCGTAGGGAACCCAGCCCATATCCCAATGAATGCAATAGGACAGTGAACATACTCTGTGTATGGTACATGTAACAAATACGATGAACCATTTGAGGAAGGCAAACACTTATATAGCGCCGCAACCCGCAGCTGCAGTGGCGCTTTTGTGTCACAGACAGAGCGGGTGTACACCTGCGCCCACAGACTCTGACCTACGACCAAAGAGTCATACGCAGCCTTGGCCTACCGTTTAATGGTCTCCGCCGCCGCAATCCATGTATTTACATGGACTACTACTCATTTTACTGACCCAAAGGGATGGAAGGCTGAGTTTGCCTGGTTGGTTGACCCACAGCAGACACTTTACCCACGAAGTTGTCATATATCAACCATAGGCCAGGGAAAGTCCGCTACCCAAAGACTGACGTCCTAACCACCGAGCCACGCCGCCAACGGTAAGCCACGCCGCCATGGAAGACGTTGGACCACACAAACACGACTGATAATAAAAGGACGATTTTTTGGAGCCACACAATACATGGTGCATATTCAGATGACAACATTATATATTATAAAATAATATTTGGACTGATTGATATAAATTGTACTAGCTTCCATGAAATTAGAACTGCATCTGTTACCAGAGGGCACCCATACAAGATATACAGCGCCATAGTTCATGCACAGTAAGGTCTTCTTTTTTCTCAGAGCGTGTCATTGATGTATGGAACGGTTTGTCTCCTGACAGTATAGACTTTTCATCTTTCGTTAAGTTCAAGAGTTCTGTAAATTCTCTTAGTTTTTCCGATTATCTCGAGTTTAACTTATTAGTTTAGTTCTGTGGTTATGTTTTTCGGGCAGCTGTTAGTGCTATATAGTTAGCCTTGCTGTCCTGCTTTGTTAATTGCGTCCTGCTCTGTTAATTGTGTTTGTTTGTTTTTAAATGTCATTTTTCGAGCAAATAAATATCGATGATGATGAACATATAACACATTAACAGACTACAGCTTCTGCAAACTGAGCGAGTAAGGCTTAACATCCCACCCAATACAGAGCCTATGCAATCTGAATGACGTGTTGTAACAGTATTTCATCGGTGAAAGAAACATACATGCAGTGATCCATCGGTCGACGCAACCATGCGCACCGACTCCACGAAAGCGATACTTTGCAGCGGCTTTTTGTGATGCGTGTACGCCCACGACGAGCCCATGCTGTACAGCAGTAACAAGTTGGGCCAAAAGGTTAACAAAATATAGTGTCACACTGAAATTACACTGGCTGGTGGCAAGATGAACGGTACAATATGGTTTCCACATGACACAAGTATTTTTTGAGGATGCCTTCGCCAGTGGCGAAGCGAGGGGTGCGGATGGGGTGGGCCACACCGGGCGGCACTTGCTAGGGCCGGCAAATGGGCGGAAATTGTATTTAAAAAATTCACATGAAAATTCAGTTTCGTATGCATTTGCGCCCAACAAAAAACGTAAGCGTGCCTATCATCAGAACGGTCGGCTATCACACTGGGTCTTATTGAGAGTGATGCTTTAAACAGCTCCCCAGTTTCCGAAACCTAAAAGGAAAGAGCAGCAACAGAAGTTTGACCACCGCCCCGAGCGGCCAACGGTCCTGCTACGCCACTGGTCTTCGCTTAGACGATACTGATCGACAGATCTCGATAATGTAAACAGCTAAACTAAAAAAAGGTTCAGTCACCTCTTATGACGCTTGCCCATAAATCTGAAAGCCCACAGGGGAACTATCCTATTGAAAATGTTAGTAGTATATTTATACACAAATAACGCCAACATCATAAGAAAGCATGCCGAAGAGGAGCATAAACATGCGACTTACGTTTTAAACTGAATGAGACTCGTTGAAAAATACAAAACCATCAGCTACACGAAAGAATGACTTGTTTTCAGAGATAATAATCACATCATCATCATCATTATTACTGTCTTCACTTGCAAAATAAACAGTAGTCATAGACATTAGAAATGTCAGTTACTCTAACAGAACGTAAAAAAAAACTAGATTGAGTTCACAAGTTGAAAATGCGTATGTAACACACCTGGCAGACCCATCGGAGCAATTACGGAGAGACCACAACCGAACTGTCCGGTCCTTGCTGGCAGTAATGAATGAATTCTCACTGTCCAGCACATATATGGATCTGATGGCTGCCTTATGACCTGCAGTAACATAATCCACCAGAATTCAGTGACTATGTTAGCAATCGTCAAGCCAAACGTTGAAATTCGGCTACATAAGACTGAATACTCAACATCGCACATGCCACATGTACATAATAACTATTTTGACTCGCCTAAACATGCACGTTAGAAAATGAATTCACTAGTTTAAAGTGTTTAAAACAGCGTTCTTGTTGAAAGCTCATTATGGGGGGAGGGGTGAAGTTGAACGACAAAATCAGCAGATCTACTTCAATACTGTAAATTTCAACTAAACCAAAAGTAGAAAGTAAATTGCAGAGACAATCATCATTACTACACAGCATGCACACGACCGACTTTAATCTTAAAATTTGAACTTTAAACGAATTTCAATCACGCCGAATACCGCGCTGAAAGGTTCAACGCTGGCAGTTCACAACGTTTAACATACCGACGAATCGTTGCAATGTAATCTGCTTCACATGAAATGTTGTGTCGCGCTCGCTCCGACCGACTTCGTGCTCCCAGTAAGCAAGCCAGTTGCCACGCAGGTGCCGCCACGTTTTCGCATCAGACATTTCCGTCCTTCACCAACAACAAATGCATGCCATACTGTCGTTCAAAAATCGACCGATTTGGATTTGGAGTCGATGGCACAAAATCTGCTATATTGTGCCTTCAAAAAGTGTGTTGAAATTAAAAAATAAATGTGGATGGAAGTATGAAACAGTGTGTGCTTGTTTAGTTTAGTTTATCGGTGCTTGTTTAGTTGAGTGGGAAAGAGGCCGTGGAGTAGAAGAACGTTTGCCTGTTGAAAATGTTACTCACTGAAATTACGCAAAATAAAATCACTACAATAAATAACTCTTCAATCTGGTCTTTGTATGGGGAAACCCTTTGACATGAAAGATATCACGAGAGTAGTCTTCCCAGCCAATCGCTTGACTAACATACTAACAAAAAACTAATCAATACAGGAAAGTACATAACTCCAATGAATCGAAACTACTAAACACAATAAAACACGACAAGCTAACCCTGATTCGGTTGCCCCTTAAGACGCTTGGTAAATATTTTATTTCCTTTCTCATCATTACATAAATGATCACTGCCAAGTTGCGGCTTTCAGTATTAGAGGTGGCATTCAATGGATATGCAAGTCCTAAGTACCAACATGTAGTAAATATTGCGCGCAATTTTCTGAAGCGCTGTAACAATAGACACCGAGAAACCGAAGCATCAGCTTAGAACAAATACAATACAACAGACAATTAAAAACAACCCACAAACTCTCCCTGTCTGGACACACTGCATGAATGCCGGACAAAGTGGACGCTAAAAGGATCTTGACGGTCTTTTCCCCGGATGACTGGAGGAGACCACCGGGACGTCCTCGTGTAACGTGGTTCAAAACTATATACCTGAAATGCTCCCCGAACAAAGCTATCGACATGGCTAAGATTAATGTCTACGTTTGCTGATAAGCACTCCTAGTGATACATGCCAGAAAAGAAGACAAGCAAATGTTTCTTCGATCCGTGTACACTTATTACCTGACTTTTTCATTAGCAGGAAGGTCAGCAGCCGGCTGAACAGGCACGGTCTGTGTCTGTTGTCGAATTACAAGTTTATCGCCTTCAACGGCAATACTGTCATCGTGACTTTCGGCATCGCTCGCAATGCCCAGACCACTGTCCAGCTTACCTGCTCACCAGAACAGATAGCAACGTCAAATAGTCATAAGATGGCAACAACTACAACACAATCACTCAGTAACATATGTGCCCTCCCAACAAACTACGAAACACCATCAAGTAACACCATCTTTGTTTACACAGATAATCCATCACCTCACCATAACAATATCAAAAACAGTCCCAGTTCCAAAAACTGTATCATACCAGTCCACTCAGCCAGAGTATCTGACAACATTCAAAAGGTTCCAAAGAATCCGCGCTTCCAAGGCAAATGGAAGGTTGTTACAATCAGCACACATCAAGAGACGTCGACACTCACAGAACAAGACAAAGATCGTCAGGGTCGCCACTTCCAAACTGAATGAAATTATTTTTTCCCGTTTTCCACGTAGCCACCCTGTACATTCAATAGTTTCAGCACAGAGCACCCAATGCTCAGACGCTCTGACCCCATCTGACACAATGTCATAATAACCCATGCCAATCCGAATAGTGCAACCCGTCCATCATGATGGCAATAATTCATTCACATCACCAACACTGATTCGACTGCTTTCTGGCAGAAAGCCGAGACTAACCTGACGAAGAGCTGGTGGACGAAGAACTGTGTAGATTCTGAGAACAGAGGTGTCGCAGCAGACTATCATTGGGTATTTGTTCACTCATATACGCACTGAAAAAGGCAAAATTCCATTGCCGCTTATTTTGCAACATCAGTTTAAACTTCCAGTAATAATAACAGTATAAAGAACAATCAACTATCCGTTTCTCTTCAACTAACACACTGAAAAATGCAAGCTTTACGAAAACATCCGACAATTTACACAATAAACAAAGATTGATCGATTGAGGTTTAACGGCACTTTCAGCCCAATCAACGAACAATTGCGTCCATGAAACACAACCTGCCAACAAAATGGAGAAATGCCATATAAACGCTGTGAGCCATTTTTGGCGTAAATGTCGCTCGTAGCTCTTCGACAATTTTTCGTTCATCCTGACACGCCGTGACATGTTCACCATTACTACCGCAACTGACTTCGTCTACAATAAACAAAACAGCCGGCACGTTTGCAGTTGTTCAAAGGCACAGTTTACACACACTAGGACCAGTTGTTCACTTCGGGAAATAATGCGCGCTCATGTCTACAGCAAAAGAAATATGGCATAACCTGTGGAACAGATCGGGTTTAAAAAAACTATCCATTCAGTCGTTATTACGTTGACTTATGTTGCAATGTTCTCATTTGTCACAGCAACGCAAGGAATACCACGCATTTTTTCCCGAAATGAACAACTGGTCCTAACGTGTCTAAGGGCCGTGGCAAGCTACGTACTCTTATGCTGACCCTTATGCTGTGTTCAAAGGTTGCAACAGAATACAGGTAAGCAAGTACAGGTTAGTTTCTCACTTGACATATAGTACGTCATTTCAGCGACAAGTTTTTCGGGCAATCAACCACAACAACCAGAAGTAAAAAATACAAACCCACCAACTGGCCTTAGCAGAAACATCTAAAAATATACAAAACCTAATATAAATAGAGACTAACAGGCCACAAATCGTCAGAATGTTAACCCTCCTTAAGCTTGTTGATATCATACTAATAAGGAATATCATCCACTGAGCCAACTCTTTCATTGGAATTCCTTTGCTGTAACTGCAGGAGTTTGCAGAGACAAAAATTAATCAAAAGTTTTAATTTCCAGCTCTCCTTTGACAAGACTTCAAAACACATCCAGCACAAGTTACGAACCTTGTTTTGCCGGCGAGAGACTATGATGTCGAAAACTGTTGAGTGACGACTGGCGTTGATGCGTCTTCTTGATATCGTCAACTGCACTGCTTACCGGAATTTTGCTGTCGTCATCTGGCTCCTTCACGGTGCCATCTGTCACGACACATTAGTCGCAGACATTTCACTTTGATCAACAACACTGACAGACATTTGCCAGACATCAACACATGTATCACCCAAAGACCAACTCACAGCCGACCGATAATGCTTCAACTATCTCAAAACGACTGTCTTCACTGATGCATATTTTTTAATTTGATTTTATTCATTAATGGTTTCAATACTTTGATGATTAATGTCTACAATTTACTTTCAGCTTCCTTTCAGTCAATTGTATTCTATATACTAGATATTAATGCCCTCGTGTACTCTGTAAAATTTTTCTAAGATAAAATGAATAAACGTGCAACACTTTTAATGCCAACTGTAACTAACTTTGCACAATGTATGCAATACATGATACTGTTGAGATTTGTCTGCATAGAAATTCTTGCTATAACGATGAAAAAAATAATGTTTACACTGTACATAATAAAAAGGCAAAAATGCGCAAAGTTTTGCAGCATTGAGCTGCACCGAGTTAGTTCATGCACGCAACAGTGAAAAGGACGATACCTTTGCCGGCAGCATCACTCTGTCGACGTTCGCTTTCAGCCTGGACCAAGCTGCTGCTGCTGGCAACAACTTCGGCAGCCGGTTGACCTGGACTTGGCGAAGTGACCGTGAACACGGCGAAGAAGACTCGCAGTGAATCGGTCAGGTGCTGGCGGACCAAGTCGATTCCGATGCGCTGCGCAATGACGAACAGCACATCGGACAACTTGCACGCCACTGTGCGACGAGATGTGCTTCCAGACGGATACATTCGGTCCACCGATGTAACATCTTTGATCAGCGGCATCAAGATCTCGTTCAACAGTGGAGTCTGCAGTGACACATGTTAAGCACGAGCGTCACGATCCAAGCAAATACGTGACACGTTGTTCGGCAGATTTTGCAACAAAAGCCGAAGCATTATCCCAGTAATATGATATTTACGACACAGCACTGTATCCAGAAAATTTATATATATATATATATATATTCGCTCATTCATTCATAGTCTTGATTTTGACATGGGACATAACGTGTGTGAAATTACCATATACAACATGTAGCCTACCTTTACCTAATAAATCGAGTCTAGGCTATAAACAGTTGCACAGGCTACAACTGTATTAGTACCAGTATGTGTTTTTGTCATACACATTGCTTCACACACAGTTCCATAAAAATTAAATGCTAATGAAAAAAATGACACCCAAACATAAATTTATTACCATGCAAGAGGATTCAAGTCACGAGCTGTTAAAGACTGCAAGAAAGCGACATTGTTGAAGAATATATTCCAAAGTAACCGCTGCGGATACTAATAGAAAAATATTGTCGTATGCCTTCATATTACATTGGATAGGGTGAAGTCGCACAAAACAAAAGACCGAAGTGCAACTTGCCGGCAGAACGTCGAGCAATATTTTGTCGAGCATGTTGGGAACGACATAGATCAAAAGACTAAGACATCCAATAATACTTGCTTCACTGCGTAAATTCAATGCACCGGCTTGACATGCAGATGTCACCTGGTCATAAAGCAAACAGTGATATTCCTCGGCATTTAATTTACTGAATGATTTCATCCACTGTTGAAAGCAAAAAGAACTCGTAACAGAGAATTAATCACAGTATCAGTATGATCACAATATGAGTTTCTTCTTTCGGAAATCAAACTCGCAAACAATTACACCACCACTGGCACTGGCTATCAGTTTGCGGTAAACAAGTCGACCAATATTCGAAACTGCTACACAGCAAAGGAACCTCTCGCAATAGTAGGAACAGGTTTTAACATTTCCAAGCGCATTCCGTTCTCTACCTTCCAGCCCCATGGTTAGCAGCGTGGCTCAGTGGTTTGGATGTCGGTCTTTGGCTGGCGGATTTTTCCTGATCTATGCCTGATCTACGGTTGACATGTGACCACTTGGTGCGTAAGGTGTACACTATGACTCAACCAATCAGGAAAACTCGGCCTTCCATCCCTCGGGCTCGGTAAACGAGTAGTAATCCATGTAATTGCAGACCAGAGCTGCGTGTGGCTGTTTGGCAGCAAAGGCTGCAAGCCCGTGTGTGCAGGCTTAGCCTACAGCCTATAGGCTGCACGTCCACCCTTGTCTGTGAGGCGACAGCACCGCAGCAACAGCAGTGTGCATTTATGTGGTGCTATATGAGTGCTACGTTTTACGTTTTACCTTTTAACCCAGTCAACAGCGTCAGGCTACTAAAGCGAACACATAGACATCACGTTTTATTCATAGCATTACTAGACTACATGAAGATGAACGTACGAGGTCTCTGACATGATGCAAGTACTGCAGCACAATGACGTGCTGCCCATACAAAGTCACAATGTGCGACAGACACTCAAGCACTTGAGTAGCATGCTTATCTCCAACCACGTAATGATTCATCAGACTCTCACCACCGTCTATAATGGAACAAGAACAGTGGTCACTGGTCATGTCACGTTTGCAATGTTAACTACACAGTTTTTTCTGCCATTAGGCAAATCTCACTGAAAACTGCTTTATCCATTCATGTAATGGCCTGTTGCTCTAACAAACATGTTTAACCACAGAAACTGAAGTGTAATTGGGTTGGGAATGTGACTGTGATTAGCAACAACATTATTTATCACATATTAATAATAATAATAATAATAATAATAATACGAAATTTATATAGCGCCATAATGCCGTTAGGCGGCTACAGATATTGAAGTATTTATATTGCAGAAGTCCGTGCACAAAAGCACAAAACTGCCAAAAATGAACATTTCAGTGCTTCAGGAGATATAACTACTATCACCAGCTGATGTGCAACTGATAATATAGTGTGCAAAGCATAATTACATTCGGTAGTCAAAACAGAAATTCCCCGTACGATATTTATGACATCACTTTTTCTACAACTGGCAACAGCAAAAAAGAACCACCCACAAAACGACAAATTTAAAAGCAAATTAATTTTACAAATCAACACTGTTTGTGGTGTCAACGAGACCAGCAGTCAAGAGTACCAATGATTCTACTGTTTTTAGCGAACAAAATTTCCATTCCAAACATTCAAAATTTCTTACTGTGATAATTGGTAACCGTTGCCAGTTGTTCGTCGCCGAAATAGCACAACGTCAGCATGCGCAGAAGATTTCGTGACAGGTATTTCGCGGTGAGAACCGGTCCGAGTCTTTCCGCCAGCCAATTCAGCGTGTCGGCGGCGAAGCTGCTCACGTTGCACTCGCTGCTACGACTGCGAGGAAGCGACAGAAATGCTTTGCGGCGGGTCGAAAGCGACGGGTCGCCGGGACCTGCAAGACTGCGAACCGTAGTCTCGCCATTGCATAAATCGACCACGACGACCGACTGCGGCTGGCTGATGAAGTCGTCGAGCGAGTGGCAGTCGTCTGCACCGAGCCTCGCCGGCGTCGACTGCACTGCACGAATAACGCCGGAAAAGTTCGCACCGTCGTCACTTTCCCGGTCGTCGTTCGGCACTTCTTCGACGAACGACACCTCGACGCTGTTCAGCGATCCAGTTTCGTCGTCGTCCGGATACAGACCGAACGTGTGGCCCCCGTTCTCCAGCGCGACGTCGGCGTCGTCAGTCGGCGTCAGATCAACGTCGGACTCGTAGACGTGCGGCATGACGGACGGCTCGCCGACACCGGCAGCCGACGGACAAACGGCGTCGACACTGTCCAGACTCGTTGCGTCGCCAGACGGAAAGTCCTTATATCCGGCGACCGCTTCCACGAGGAGGGTAGAAAACGAGCCCAGAAAGGTCTCCAGCCCGAGCCGAACAATCAGCTGGACGATGAAACTGCGGTGGTAGATCTTCAGATACTTCACCGATGTTTCCTCCGTGTCAAAGAGGGCAGTCAGCGCCGGCAAGAAGTGTTTTGCAGTCTGGGCTGGTCCCAGGGCCTGAGCCAGAGGATAGAAAAGTGACCACGCCGACTGGGCAGCAGTTGCCTGGAGGTCGGCGAACCGCTGAAGAACGTAAGGCATGATGACCTCGAGGCCAGTGGCGCCGAGTCTCGAAGACATTCTCGTCAGATAGTGCGTTAACAGCGACACCCGTTCGATCTCCGTTCTATTCAGCTCGTCTTTCGATTCCACAAAACGACACAGAATGCCGAGCTCATTATAGCGATGCAGATAGTAGTACAAGCTTTCAAAGTACGGAGGAAAACAGATCAACTGCAAACTGCGATGAAGCAATGTGTCAATATCGGGAGGAGGAAGATCATCCAGACACCGTGAAGGATACTGAAACAACGCTCCTGTTTCGTGATCAACATCTCCAGCAGTCCACAACTTGCTCAGATTTAACAAATATGTCACTGCTCGTCTCAGAGACCTAAAAAAATCATCCATTACAGTCTTAAAAGATGAAACTTTCAGGATTTCAAGCGATTAATTGCGACTAATGCAACGTAAAATACAGGTAACTCAATTATATATGTATACTTTGCAAAAATGATCAAAATCACCAGGAACAATTTACCAGAAAATATAACAATATTCGCT
>Ga0209568_1000856_pt1 | contig 11088 bp, 12 predicted proteins | sample WorMetOlspDAHAB2_FD_187406 | JGI IMG/M metagenome (GOLD analysis project Ga0209568, IMG submission 187406) | Marine gutless worms symbiont microbial communities from Max Planck institute for Marine Microbiology, Germany - Olavius sp. DAHAB.2... ...
GATCGCTTCAAAGCCAGTCTCAACCGCGCTTTTCCGAAGACGAACGAGACGATACAGATGCCTTTCGATGACTGATTCTGGAAAAAGAAACCAATTAAATATCAAGGCCCCAAACTAGGCAATTCCGTTTTCGAATTCACCCTTGATCCCATCGGGCCGCTGATCCTCAGCGCCGGGACCTACTGGCTCGGGATCCTGGAAACCGGCCTGACGGGCGGTACCGTCACCTGGGCGTGGTCGCACAGCACGGGATCCGGTGTCGCGTTGACGACGGACCTCGGCTCGACATGGAATTCCGGCACTCCGTTCGATGGTTTCAGCAATACGGCGTTCGCGCTTTCGGGACCGAACGGCAACGGGCAGGACATCCCCGAACCCGGCACCCTGGCGCTTCTTGGTGTAGGCCTCGCGGCGCTCGGCTATGCGCGCCGGCGCAAGGCGGCTTGAGCGACGCTTACCAAACGTAAACACTCCTCGAAGCGTTATACCTCAGACGGCCCCGCCCCCCAAAGGGCGGGGCCGATTTCATTCGCGGGGCCTGTCATCGCCCGTTCGACGCCACATAGCCTGAACCGAAACACCGATCCCCACGTATCTCCGGTATGATCCACGATGGCTGACAGCCGGCTGGCGCGGCCGTGTAGTGCGAGGCTAAGGGGCTTCCGGTGATCCAATCCGAACGCATCAAGGACCTGAACGGCGAGCCCGCCCGGGACGGCGCCTACGTTCTCTACTGGATGCAGCAATCGCAGCGGGCCAGTGGAAACCCGGCGCTGGAGTTCGCCATTCGGGAGGCCAACGCGAGAAAGCTTCCGGTCGTCGTCGGCTTCGGGCTGACGGACGACTACCCGGAGGCCAACGCCCGGCATTTCACCTTCATGCTTCAAGGCTTACGGGACGTCGCGGTGACGCTCGAAGACCGCGGCATTGCCTTCGTTGTCCGGCGAGGCCGTCCAGACACCGTCGCCCTTGCGCTCGGCAGTGACGCAGCATTGATCGTCTGCGACCGCGGCTACCTGCGCCATCAGCGGGCATGGCGTGACGCCGTCGCGGCTCAGGCCGGATGCGCGGTCATCCAGGTGGAAGGCGACGTGGTCGTTCCCGTCGAGCTTGCCTCCGAGAAATCCGAATACGCCGCGCGGACCTTGCGGCCGAAGATCCTCCGCCACCGGGACCTGTTCATGGCGCCGATGGGCGAAGGGACGGTGGACCATTCCTCGCTGGATATCGGTGTAGAAAGCGACATCGACGTCGCCGACGGGGACCGGGCGATCACATCGCTCACCATTGATCACAGTGTCCGGTCGGTCAGGCGGCTCATCGGGGGAACCACCGAGGCCCGCTCGCGCCTGGATGCATTTTTGCGGGACGGCTTCGACGGCTACGCCAATGGCCGCAACGAGCCCGCCGACTGGCGGTGCTCGTTCATGAGCCCATACCTGCATTTCGGCCAGATATCGCCGGTGGAGGTGGCGCTGGCCGTCAGGAACGCCCGCAACGCTCCGAACGGCGACGCGACATCGTACCTGGAAGAGTTGATCGTGCGGCGCGAGCTTGCCACCAATTTCGTGCAGTTCGAGCCCGCTTATGACCGCTTCGAGGCGCTACCCAACTGGGCGCGGCAGACGCTCGCCGACCACGCCGCCGACCGGCGCGAGCACGTCTACGCCCCCGAGGACCTGCAGGCCGCGGAGACCCATGATCCCTACTGGAACGCGGCGATGCGCGAGATGGTCCACACCGGCTTCATGCACAACTACATGCGCATGTATTGGGGCAAGAAGATCCTCGAGTGGTCGCCGGATCCGGAAACGGCGTTCACCACGACCCTCAGGCTCAACAACAAGTACTTCCTCGATGGGCGAGACCCCAACTCCTATGCCAACGTCGCGTGGTGTTTCGGCCTTCACGACCGTCCGTGGGTCGAACGTCCGATCTTCGGAAAGGTCCGCTACATGAACGCGGCGGGGCTCAAGCGGAAGTTCGATATCGACCGCTATGTCGCCGAGGTGGATCGCCTCGTTGCCTCCGAAGGGTCGTGACGCCATCGAAATTTTGGTCGCACTGAGTGATCCGCTCGCCCGGTGTCTGCGTAAGAGGGTCGAACGGACCAGGAGGGCGATCGGTGATAGGTGCTGCGGCCGGAACGTTGGACGGCGTCTCCTTTTTCGCGCCGAAACGTGCTACACACGCGCCCGTCATGCGTCTGACCCCGGCGACCGTCGAGCAACCGACCAACGACGAGCTGTGTGACCTGCTCGAGGCGGTGGCGGTTCAGCGTGACCGGCAGGCGTTTGCCCAGCTTTTCAAACACTTCGCGCCGCGACTGAAGGCCTTCGGCCTGCGCCAGGGTTCCGATCCGACGACCGCCGAAGAGCTGGTGCAGGAAACCCTGCTCACCGTCTGGCGCAAGGCGTCGACGTTCGACCGGAGCAAGGCGACGCCGTCGACATGGATCTTCACCATCGTCCGCAACAAGCGCATCGACATGTTCCGCCGCCAGAACCGCCCCGAGGTTGAGCTCGACGAAGGCTTCGACGCGCCATCGGAGGACATGCTCCGGGACGACTCGCTCTCCCTGAAGCGGTCGGGCGAGGCGTTGCGCGAAGCCCTCACTGTGTTGCCCGAGGACCAATTGGTCGTGCTGAAGAAGGCCTTTTTCGAGGACAAATCCCACAGCGAGATCGCCGAGGAGCTGCAGTTGCCGCTGGGTACGGTGAAATCCAGGGTCCGGCTGGCGCTGGGGCGGTTACGGGCGCATCTCCCGGAGCAGCAGCCATGACCCATCATCACCCGCCGACCGAATTGCTGCTCGACTTCGCCGCAGGCGGCGTCTCGGAAGCGGTGGCCCTCGCCGTCGCCTGCCATGCTGAGATGTGCGAGAGCTGCCGGGCCGAGATCCGCGACTACGAACGCGTCGGCGGCGCATTGTTCGAAACACTGGAGCCGGAGCCGGTCGACGACGCGCTCTTGGACCGGGTTCTCGACCGATTGGACGAGCCGGAACCCGAACTGCAGACCTCGCCGGCGTTGGACAGCGAGACTGCCCGCCTGATCCCCGGCCCGCTCCTGCGCTACATTGCCGGCAGTCTCGGTCAGTTGCCGTGGCGCCGGGTCGGCAACCTGTTCGAGGAGTTCCGCCTGCCGCTTACAGGCAACGGGTTCAAGGCCAAGCTGATGCGTCTGCAGCCCGGTGCCGTGATGCCGCTGCACACTCACCGCGGCCAGGAATACACACTGATCCTGGCGGGCGGTTATGCCGACGAGGCAGGACAGTTCCTGCCCGGGGATTTCGATGTCCGGGATCCGAGCCACAAGCACCAGCCCGTTGTCGATGACGACGGAGAATGTCTGTGCCTCGTCGTTCTCGATGCTCCGGTCAAGCTCACCGGCGTGCTGGGGCGGATCGTCAATCCGTTCCTCCGGGTCTAGGTCCGGCCGGCGAATCGCTCGCGGCGGGAGCACCGTCGATGGCCCGAACCGTCAAACACTTCGTGATTGCTTCGTTGGCAACCGCCTCGATCCTCGGAGCCGGATTGCCGGCGGTTGCGTCCCGTGCCGAGGCCGTGAAAGCGCCGTGGGCGCAAGGCACGGCGCTCGACCCATCTGCCGCGTATGGCAAAAAGTTCGTCTTCCGGGTGCTGCGGAACGGCGATCCCGTCGGCTCGCACGTGGTGTCCTTCGATCGCGATGGCGATGACCTGATCGTGCGGAATCGGTTCGAGCTGTCGATCGAGTTCCTGTTCGTCACCGCCTACCGATATGTCTACGAGTCCACGGCACGATAGCGCGACGGACGCATGGTGTCGCTTGAAGCCGACACGGACGAGAACGGCACGCCGATCCGCGTCGCCGCCCGTCTCGAGGATGGCACCTTGCGTATCTCGGGGCCGGAGGGGACATCGACGGCGCCGGCAGGCATATTTCCGACCAATCACTGGCATCCCGGTGTCGTCGAGACCACGCGCGTGCTCAACACCCTGACCGGCCGCGTCAATGCGGTGCAGATCGATGACATGGGCGTCGAGGAACTGGTCAAGGAGGGTAGGACCCTCCGCGCGCGGCGTTTCGCCTATTCGGGCGAGCTGGACAACGAAGTCTGGTACGACGCCGCCGGGCGCTGGGTGAGGATGCGGTTTACCGGCAAGGACGGCTCGACCATCGAATACCTCTGCGAATCCTGTATCACCGGGACCGACGATCCGGCATGAGCAAGACCGCCTGGTGCACCGGCGCCGGCAAGGGAATCGGCCGCGCGGTTGCCTCGAAATTGGCACGCCAAGGGGTCCACGTAGCCGTCAGCGCCCGGTCCGGAGACGACCTGATCGCGCTTGCCGACGAGGCGAGGAGCTTCGGCGGCACCATCGAGGCGTTTCCCGTCGACGTGACCGACGAAGCGGCAATGCGGGAGACGGCTGGGCGCATCGAAGATCGGCTCGGGCCGCTGGACTTGGTTATCCTCAACGCCGGGACGCACATCCCCGACAGTGCCGCCACCTTTTCCGTCGAGAGTGTCCGCACCCTCGTCGAAACCAATCTTATGGGCACGGTGCATGGCCTCACCGCGGTGCTGCCGCGGATGATGGAGCGGGGCCAGGGGCGGATGGCCGTGGTCTCGTCGGTCGCCGGCTATCGCGGCCTGCCGGGCGCCGCCGGTTATGGCGCGACCAAGGCAGCGCTGATCAACCTGTGCGAGGCGCTAAGGCCCGAACTGGACCGCGCCGGCGTGGACCTGAAGCTGATCAATCCCGGCTTCGTGAGAACGCCGCTCACCGACCGCAACGACTTCCCGATGCCGTTCCTGATGGAGGTCGACGCCGCCGCCGAACGAATCGTCCGCGGTCTCGACAGCAATCGGTTCGAGGTGACGTTCCCGAGGCGGTTCACCTGGATGCTGAAGGTCCTGCGGATGCTTCCCTACGGCCTCTACTTCGCCATCACCCGCCGGCTGGTGAGGCCTTCGTGAGCGACAAGGGCGACCGCCTATCTGGCGCTGCTGGAACGGTTGGAGCCCGGCAACCTGGCCGAGCTCGACGGCGTCGTCGCCGACGCCGTCCGCTTCCGCGACCCGTTCAACGACGTGACCGGCCGGGCCGCGCTGAGACGGGTTTTCGAGCGCATGTTCGAAGACGTCGCCGAGCCGCGGTTCGTCGTCAGGCGGAAAACCTGGGAGGAAGACGTTTGCCTGGTCGCCTGGACCTTCGATGCCCGGATGCGAAGCAGCGGCAAGCCGCTGAAGTTCGAAGGAATGTCCGAAGTCCGTGTCGATGTCGGCGGCCATGTGATCGAGCATGTCGACCATTGGGATCCCGCTCGCTCTATCTATGAAGATGTACCGGTGCTCGGTGCTGTGTTGCGACGGATCCGAAAGCGCCTCAGTTCGGACTGACGGCTTCGGAAAGCGTTCCGTCTGACGCCACACTCTGCTCGACGCGCGCCTGCTCCACTTCCTTCCGGAAGGCGATGGTGACGGTGCCGACGATCAGCCCGAACTTGGTCACCCGCGCCCGGTTGATCAGCACGCCGCTGGGCTGCAGAAACATCCAGTCGTTGAAGTGCACCCGCCACGTGCGGTCGCCGACGTCGAGGTCGAGGTCGTAGCGCCAGTTGAGGGCGTTGCCGCGGGCGACGCCGGTAGCCATGCCGACCACGTCGTCGGCGCGTCCCTGGTAGGTGTTCTCGCCGGTCTTGGTAATCCGCCAGACGCGCCGGTCCGTCTCGCCGTCGGCGAAGGCGAACCGCTCGTCGAGGGTCAGGATCTCGCCGTCCCACGTGCCGTCTATGTCGACGACGAACTGGCGGCGGACGGTGCCGAAGCGGTCCTCGAACAGGCCCCAGGCGCGGGTCCGTCCTTCGAAATATTCTTCGAGAACCAGACGGGGTTCCGTTCCGGTGAAATCCGATGGCTGCATGGCGCTGCACCCCGATAGCAGGAGAAGCGCGATGATGGTGGTTGCGAACCGGAACGGCCTCATCACGGCATCTCCGGAGCGGTTCGAACCGACCGCCCGTCGAGTCGTTTTCGTATGATCGCCTGCCGCCGCGCCGTGATCGGGTGGCGCCAGACGACGGCGATCGCCACACTCTTGAATACGGTGGGAACGGCGGCGTAGATCACCGCGAGCGCAAGCAAGGCGCTGGCTGGATTGACCTCGCCGGCACGGAACCCGGCGAGTTCAAGGGCGGGGAACGCGAGGCCCACCGCACAGGCCAGCGCCAGCTTGGTTGCCATGCTCCAGATGGCGAAGAACAGGCCGGCCCGCTGCTGGCCGGTGCGCAGCGTGTCCAAATCGACGACGTCGGCCTGCATGGCCGGCGGTAGGCTGAGGTCCGCCCCCAGCGCCATGCCGGTGACGACGCAGATGACCAGGAACGGTCCGATATCGCCCGGTCCGAGGAGTGGCACCCAGATGAACGCGGCACAGGCCAGGATCATCGCCGCGCACCAGGTGCGGTGCTTGCCGATGCGGCGGCTGATGCGCAGCCACAGCGGGATGGCGCCGACCCCGGCGAGGAAATAGACGAGGATCAGCACGTTCCGCTCGACGGGCGAGGCCTGCAGGCCGTGATCGAGATAGAGCGGGAACAGCACCGCCGGGATGCCGTTGGCCAGCCCGTTGATGAACCACGCGGTCAGCAGCCGCACGAAGGGCTTGTTGCGGAACAGGTGCGCCCACGCGCGGAAGCCCTGCGCGGAGACATGCGGAGAAGCCGGCGCCTGCTTCGGTTCCGGCACCCGCCACAGCAACAGCACGATGGTCGGCGCGCCGACGGCGATGGCGATCCAGGCGACCAGGGCCAGGCTGTCGCGTTCGCTGGCGCCTTGGGCAACGGCGAGCGCCGGCACGCTTCCGGCGAGGACGATACCCACCACCATCGCCGCCTCGCGGGCGCCGGTGATGCGGGCGCGGCCGTGGTAGTCGCCCGAGAGCTCGGCACCCCAGGCGGTGTAGGGGACGGCGACCAGGGTCCAGCCGAGATAGAGGACGACGGCCCAGACGGCGAGGTGGGCGAAAGACGCCGTCTCGGGCGGCTGGAAGATCTGCACGAGGGCGACGGCGGCGAGCACCGCGCCGGCAGCGATCCAGGGTTTGCGGCGGCCTCCCGGCAGGCGCAGGCGGTCGCTGGCGATGCCGATCAGCGGATCGGTCACCACATCGAGGATGCGGGCGACAAGCAGTGCCGCGCCGGTTGCCGCCAGCCCCAGCCCCATGGTCTCGGCGTAGAAGGCCGGCAGGTAGACGTAGACCGGCAGCGTCGGCATGGCCAGGGCCAGTGCCGGCAGGGCATAGAGCAGGAGGGAGGACCGCTTCATCGGCCGTACGGGGCGTCGATGGGATCGGGATCAGGCGTGGCGGATCTGGATTTGCGCCACGTCGGTGGTGCCGGTGCGGAAGCCCACTTCGCAGTAGGAAAGATAGAACGTCCACATGCGCCAGAAGCGCTCGTCGAAGCCGAGCGACGCGATGGCCAGCCAGGCGTCGTCGAAGGTCCGCCGCCAGCGGGCCAGCGTCTCGGCGTACGATTCGCCGAAGGTGAACCAGTCGCTCACCTTGAGGCCGGCGGCTTCGACCTGCCGGGCCAGCACGCTCGGCGACGGCAGCATGCCGCCCGGGAAGATGTAGGTCTGAATGAAATCGGCGGCGCGCCGGTAGCGGGTGAACCGGTCGTCGTCGATGGTGATCACCTGGATGCCGGCGACGCCTTCGGGCTTCAGGCGGTCGCGGACAGCGCCGAAATAGTGCGGCCAATACCTCTCGCCGACGGCCTCGAACATCTCCACCGAGGCGATGCGGTCGAAGGTCCCGCCGACGTCGCGGTAGTCCTGCAGCCGCACGTCGATGCGGTCGGCGAGCCCGGCCTCCTGGATCTTCTGGCGGGCGAAGGCCTGCTGCTCGCGGGACAGAGTCAGCGCGGTGACCGTGCAGCCGAACTCGCGCGCCGCCAGCATGGCGAAGGCGCCCCAGCCGCAGCCGATCTCGAGCACATGGTGTCCGGGCCGGAGATCGAGGGCGTCGGCGAGGCGGCGGTTCTTGTTGCGCTGTGCGTCTTCGAGGCTTTGTTCAGGCGTGTCAAACAGCGCCGACGAATAGGTCATGCTTGGGTCCAGCCACGGCGCGTAGAAGGCGTTGCCGAGGTCGTAGTGGTAGGCGATGTTGCGACGGCTGCCCTTCCGCGTGTTGGCCCGCAGCAGGTGACGAACCCGGTTGTACCACCGGCTGCCGATGACGCCCTCGATGTTGCCGCCCATGACCCGCTCGTTGGTGTGGGCGAGGGTCAAGAGCGCCGGCAGGTCCGGGGTGTCCCAGTCCCCATCCATGAAGGATTCGGCGAAGCCGACCGTGCCGCCGGAGAACAGCTTGCGGAGCGGCCGGATGTTGCGCAGAACCAATGTCGCCTGCGGGCCGGCCAGGGCGCCCTCGATGCGGTGGAGCGCGCCGTTGGGCAGCAGAAGGCGGAGCTGGCCGACCTGGAGCGTCCGCGCGACGTCGAGCAGCAGGCGGTTCCAAAGACGACCGGCCGACGGCAGGTCCGAACTGTAGGCGACAGCGCCGTCTTCCCTGTTGGCATTGGCCATGGCGACGGACCCCTCCCTAGCCGGCGGACGAGCCGACGATGGTCACTGCATGGGCGGGAGGCGCCGGGCGGCGGATGATGCGCAAGCCTTTCCGCCAGAGTTTGAGGGCCTCCCAATGAATGCCAGCAATAACTTTCACCGTCATGAGCGGATAACGCAAGAACGCCGTGAACAGCATGCGGTCGCCGAGCATTTCACGGCGGCCCCGCAGCCAGGCGTTCAGCAGCGGTCCCTGGTCGTCGAACTGGTTGATGACGATGGCCAGCGAGTCGGTGGGCGGCGCGACGCTGAACCGGTAGCCGCCCTCGACGTCGTTGAACAGCGAGACGTAGAAGGCCTTGGCACAGCTCTGATGGACGGCGCCGCCCGCGCCGCCGCCGATGGGGATCAGGTAGGAGTGGCGCTGGCCGAAGGTGTTCCGCACCTCGTAGATCACCGCCCTGAGCGCGCCGTCGGGGGCATGGCAGAAGTAGACGCTCAAGGGATTGAACACGTAGCCGAGCATGCGGGGAAAGCACAGCAGCCGAATCGGCCCGCCATCGAGATCGATGCCGGCCTCGGCCAGGTGCCCCTCGACCCAGGCGCGGAGCGGCGTGCCGTCGCCGGGGCCGTGGTCGCGGTCGCAGAAACTGAACAGGTTGAAGCGGTTGCGCGAAAAGAGCCGGCAGCGGCGGGCGAGGCCGTCGATCTCGTCCAGATCCAGCAGCATGGAAAAGACTCGGTAGTGCAGCCGGTGGCGGCGCGGTTTCAGCCGCTGGTGCAGCACCTCGCCGAAATAGAGGGCCGACGCGTCCGCCATCACGCGGCGTCCTGAAGTTCGGCGGTGAACGGCGCGGCGAGCCGGTCCGACGCACCCTGCACCGTCCACGGCCGGGCGATGCCGCCGATGGCCTCGGCGACGGCAAGGCCGGCCTGCAGGGCGTCCTCGTGGAAGCCGTGGCCGCAATAGCTGCCGCAGAACCAGGTGCGGCGCGGGCCCTGGATGCGGGGAAGCTCCCGTTGCGCCGCGATGGCGCGCCTGTCGAAGGTCGGGTGGTCGTAGAGGAATTGCCGGAGCGTCTTGCCGGCGGCCGGCGCGCGGTGGGGATTGAGGGTGACGAACAGCGGCGTATGGTCGGGCAGGCCCTGCAGCCGGTTCATCCAGTAGGTGACGCAGACGCTCGCCGATCCATCCGAGCCCTGGCCGCTCATGTAGTTCCAGCTCGACCACGCGGCCCGGCGCTTCGGCATCAGGGTCTCGTCCTGGTGCAGGAGGGCGAGGTTCTTGGTGTAGCCGAAGGACCCGAGGATGGACCGTTCGTCGGCATCGGCATCCCCCAGCAACGCCAGCGCCTCGTCGGCGTGGGTGGCGATGACCACGTGATCGTACGCCGTCTGCGAGCCGTCGGCGTGCTCGATGACGACGCCGGAGGGCAGGCGCCGGACGGCGCGGATCTCGGCGCCGGTGATGATGCGCTCGGCATAGGGCGCGGTGAGGCGCCGCACGTACTCGCGGCTGCCGCCGTCGACGGTGCGCCACAGCGGCCGGCCGTTGACCTGCAGAAGGCAGTGGTTCTTGCAGAAATTGAGGAACGCGGCGGCCGGATAGTCCCGCATGTCGGCGACCGGCGTCGACCAGATCGCCGCGCCCATGGGCAGCAGGTGGTCATAGACGAACGACTCGGAATAGGCCCCGCGGTCGATGTATTCGCCGAGGCTCAGGTGATGGTCGCTGGGCGAGTTCAGGAACCCCGGCGCTTCGCGGTAGAAGCGCAGGATATCGCGCAGCATGCGCCAGAACCGCGGCCGTACGATGTTGCGCTTCTGGGCGAACAGGCCGGCGCTGCCGTACTCCACGGCGCCGTCGTCGATGGAGGCGCCGAAGGACATGTCGCTCGGCTTGGTCGGCACGCCCAGGTGGTCGAACAGCGCCACCAGGTTGGGGTAGTTCATCGGGTTGTAGACGATGAACCCGGTGTCCACGGGCACGGGGCCGTGCGGCCCCGGCGCCTCGACGGTGTTGGAATGGCCGCCGACGCGGCCGTTCTTCTCATAGACGGTGACGGTGTGGCCCTTGTCCAAAAGCCACGCCGCCGACATCCCGGCAATGCCGGTGCCGATGACGGCGACGTTGAGCGGGCCCGACGGCGAAAAAGTATCGAACGGCATATGTCTCCTCCGAATGCGTCGATACTACGCACACGGAGGCAATGCGGATCAACGGGGGGAAACCAACGGCCGCGAAGGCAGCGCCCTTGGCCAATCGCGCGAGGGATCGAAGCCGGATGGCCGAGGCCCGGCCCCGACTGGGTTCGGTTCACGGGAGCCCGGACCGCAAGGGCGCGCCAGCAATCCACGCGCGCGGCTTGACAAAATGTAAAGTGTAACATTACACTTTACAGAGTGTACAGGTAGGGTAATCACCTGACACTGCCGCCCCTTTTCCGCACGTACGCGCGCACGCGCGGGGGGGTGATTAGGCGGTTTTCTTCCGCTCTGTCGTTTCCATCTTCTTCGGTTTCCCTGGTTTC
>Ga0209568_1000857_pt1 | contig 11084 bp, 9 predicted proteins | sample WorMetOlspDAHAB2_FD_187406 | JGI IMG/M metagenome (GOLD analysis project Ga0209568, IMG submission 187406) | Marine gutless worms symbiont microbial communities from Max Planck institute for Marine Microbiology, Germany - Olavius sp. DAHAB.2... ...
AGGTGATGACCTCGCAACTTCTGATGCTTCTGATACGACGAACTTCTGGAACAGCCGAGTGAACATTTATGACAAACTGTCCCTCATCGCTCAAGACATCCTTGCTGCGCCTGCAAGTCAGGCGTACCTTGAAAGGGGTTTTTCTGTGTGCGGTCTGCTTACTGCTTGTAGTAGAAACAGAATGGGGGCGACTGAAAACGCGAGACCTGACATCGCGAAACTGGACAACGCGGCACCATATCGCAAGGGTGGACATCGCGAGACTGTTTCAGTGTTCGAGTACATGCTCACTACAAGTTTATTTTTGATTCAGGGAGTATTATATGAGCTGTTCATCGGTTTTATGTTTGTAGTTCTATTTCTTTCTATTTTACTTATTGCTATGTGCGGGAGACTAAGTTGGCCAGCTCTCTGGACAACGTTTGGGCGCATTATAAAATAGTGATTGTGTGATTGACTGATAGGTCAATTTCTAAAAGTGTTCTTTGTCATCATTGCGTCGTCTTGTATACTGTCTTCGTGTTCTATGTCCGCACGGCACCAGTGCGAAGCCAGCACGTGTCGCCACTCAAATTTCGGAAAACTATATAAAAACTAAAACGAATACGAATCTTATCCTAAAACAAATAAAAAAAACTCTGAAAAATGCTATGAGAGCACGGGAACCAAATTCTTGGCCCATAAAATGTCACAGAACATGGACTCTGGAACTGGCAGCTCCTCAAGTTTAGTATTGTTTTTTGTTTTAGTTTTAGTATTAGTTATGGTAATACTATTACATTTTGATTCAGTATTAGTTTTAGTCATAGTCACCCAAATATCACTGTCTATAGCTATACTGTTTTATGCACTAGTCTATGATGATGACGATGATGACGATGCAGGCCTATCCAGCGGCGCTGAAACGAATTTAAAAGTGGGATGCACATGTCAGGTGCAAAGCGTCAGAAAATTTTTTTTGTCGTGCCCCTCCACTTTTTTGGCTTTACAAATACAATCAGTCGTTTTGGTAAGCGCTTCCGTGTGGTCAGTACAGTTTGATCACTTTCTTCTTTTTTGTTTTTCTTACACGGGTGCCCTCGTGTAAAAGTGGGGGCACGTGCCCCCGTGCGCTGGATGGAATCAGCGTCACTTTCGTGTTACAGTTTCATACAGTTTCACACCAAAAAGCATTATAAAACAACCATTCAATCTGAATGCATAGCGTCACAAGGACTATTTTCCCAGTGTTTGCGTTCAAAGTTACGCACAGTATACTGATAACTCCGTTCTGTAAATTATTAACCAGAGTCGCCACACTGTCTGTGGGGCACGTGCCTCAAGTGCCTCAATGGCACGACGCCTCTGGTCTTGTGCTTATTTACTTCTGCTCTTGTGGCGAATAAGCGTATATAATATATCATACACATCTGCAATTGTTACCTGCCAACACATTGGATCTTCATGCTTGTCTATCGTCCCAAGAACATTTTCTTTTACCTCATTATCAGGGACTGAGTTGTACAGAGAATTAAAATGATCCTTCCACATAGCACAAATATCCGTATTCCCCACAGAATTATCTATGATTAGCATATTTCTGACTCTTGGAACAGCCATCTTTCTTTATACCTTGCCAAAATTTTTGATAATCGCACCAGCTTAACAAATTCTTGGCATGAGCATCTGCACTTAATTGTGCATCGTGCTTCTTGCAATATCGTAACGCCAACTTAAAAGCGGCCCTACTTTTATACATAGCATCATATTCCAAACCACATCTAGGCTTCCCACATTGTACCCAGCACACAAAGGCTTCTTTAGCTTTATCATAATTGTCTTGCACATGATCTGACCATCCTGGAACAGCAGGTGTCCTGGTTAATCTATCAGTGCTGTGTTGAGCAAAAGCAGCCGCCGACCTGTACACCACATCAATGAACCTACTATAATATCTGTCAATGTGTTTACGATGTACAGAGTTAGTGCAGTTAAGTCCATTGCACCTAAGCAAACAGGTAGTAATATCGACACACGATAGAGCTGATGTCAACAAACATTCAAAGGCAGACAATTCAATTTTAGACCAATCAAAGAACAACCTGTCAGCAGGTAATGTGTCACTGTCACTAACCACACACATCTTGGGTACCACATTTTTAAGACATACAGACAAGGCTTTATGGTCAGAACAAATATAGTCATAGTGAATGTATATATCACCAATATCCAACGCCTTACTGCAAAGTATATGGTCAATCCATGTCATGTTTGCACCGTCATCACGGCTATAGGTGAAATTACTAGAGTCAAGTCTCAACAAATCAGCACACGCACAAGATTATTATCGTCTACAAATTGTTGAAATAGACTATAAAATCGCGAGGAAACACTGCAATTAAAATCACCGACTACAATAAGGTGAACTGCATCTACAGTTCTATACAGAGATTTAATGGACGCACACACTTCCAGGTAATCCTCCACATCATTGGCAGTTCCATAGTCAGAAGGCATATATACATTAACGATTAACAGTGGTACAACATTTGTGCCAATAGTAACAGCAGTACATCTAACTGTGTTGCACTCGACAACATTTACAGCATTACCAAAAGCCTTGTTATATAGAATGGCAGTGCCACCCATACGCTCTACCGTTACAGATGCCACTGGACATATCAACAGCAGAAGTACCATGAGCGTAAAAATCATCATGTAATGTTGACAGAATGCCCAATTCACTATAGGCAATAACCAGTGCTCTTGAATAACCACGATATCAAATTGAGAGCACAATGCATACACCTCAGTTGTACTATTCTTAATAGACCGACAATTATACGAACAAATAGAAAGATTATACTTCATTTCTACTACCGCTGGATATACCAAACTAGGGATAGGCACCGCATTATTGCGGCGCCTATCCCTAGTTTGGTGTCGAGCGCGTCGAGCCAGTCGAGCGCGTCGAGCCAGTCGAGCTCGTCGTGTCGAGCGAGTCGAGCCGTGCTGTTTTGCATGTATTTTTATTTTTCCTTATACACACAAATCCTATTTGTTCCCTCAATTAAATAGATTAAATAAATGTGCAACCAATAAATTAGTGAATAACTTACATTAAACAATACATGAATTACGGTGATCATAACTTTATCGAAATTACAGAACAAACTAAGTTGCGAGTCGCTCTCGTCGTGTCGAGCGAGTCGAGCCGTGCTGTTCGACAAGCTCGACACAGCCAAAATGCATGGGCTCGACACGTCGAACGTGTCGAGTTGTGTCGAGTCGAGACGTGACGAGCCAAGTGGAATTTGGGCTTATGCCAGCTTATGCTTATAACCTATCGCATGAAGGGCCTTCAGTTCTCAGCAGAGATGAATTAATAGCGATTATGCATATTGCCTATGTTTGGTATATGCAGTCGCTGCGAAGAATTCAACTTCCTATTTGTCAGGCTGGCTACTGACTGCATGTGTCTATGACTATGTAGGCCAGTGTTTCCCAAACTTTTTGACCTATTACCCAAAATCGCACCTCGACGTGGGTCGTTACCCCCAATCACGCACGAACAACATTTTTCACATAAATGACCATTTATTTCGGCTGCACATCAATTAAAAGAAAACAAATGACGCACTATAATCATTCATTTTAATTTGACGGTTGTCATTAATTAGGGGGCGCTGAAATCGCGAGACCTGACATCGCGAGACCTGACAACGCGGCATCACATTAAACAGATCGCAACGGGTTGAACATCCGTCGGCCCAAAAAAATCGAACGTGCTGAACGATAAGCGAATTAAATCCTGTTTGTCACGATTCGACAGCGGCGCTTATAGTCGCCTGCAGTTTCTGTGTGCAGTCAGCCATTCTGTCGGCGCTCATACGGAGTCCTTACAGCCGCGGGTCGACAACAGCAGCAACAGCATCAGCAACGAGGACGAAGACGAGAATAGGCAGGCGCCTGTACCAGCAGCGCCAACTTCAGGGGCGTCGGAATCGGCTACGGCAGCCGTGGCAACAACCTCGGACGACTGTTGCAAAGTGTGCATCGTGGCGCCACGTGTTGGCTTCGCACTGGTGCCGTGCGGACATAGAACACGTAGACAGCATACAAGACGACGCAGTGATGACAAAAAAACTTTTAGAAATTGATCTATCAGTCAATCACACAATCAATCGCCATTTCATAGTGCGCCCAAACGTTGTCCAGAGAGCTGGCCAACTTAGTCTGCCGCACGAAGCAATAAGTAAAACAGAAAGAAATAGAACTACAAACATAAAACCGATGAGCGGCTCATATAATACTCTCTGAATCAAACATAAACTTCTAGTGAACATCTACTCGAACACTGAAACAAGTCTCGTGATGTCCACCCTTGTGATATGGTGCCGCGTTGTCCAGTCTCGCGATGTCAGGTCTCGCGTTTTCAGTCGCCTCCCTGTTGGGCCTGTTCTCCTGTGCCAGTTTATGCTCAATAAAATGTGTTGTGGTTTAAGCACTAATAGAAAAAAGACAAATAGCCAAATCAAAAGGCCTCATTATCCAATTTGAGTAATTAACCTCCAGGTTGGGAACCAATGATGTAGGCACTATTAGGCCGAACATTAATGTAACAATATCAACATAACATTGCGTTGTTGTTGTCGTTACTGTTTACTTGCCATGCTTTCGCTTGACACTGGATTGTGGCCTGATCTCCTGGGTGGCTTTGTATTATCTACATTATATTCGCTTTTTAAACTGCACGAAATTTGATATGTTGATTGTCACAAAAATTAATGAAATATATGCCACCAGATGTCAGATTTTACGGGTAAAATACACCAAATTCGATTTCGACTCGGGCCCTGCTCCAGACCCTGCTGGGGGAGCTTACAGCGCTATCCAGATCCCCTAGCTGTTGGGGATGGGGCGGACTGCCCCTCCTCAAACTCCCACTCTTTTACACCTTTGTCTACTGGACCCTGAGTTATGCAGTCACGTGCACCTTGTGTTCGGCGATCGTCGTCGGTTTTGCACAGCGCTCTTGATGTGATAGGCCTCTTCAACATTTCACAGACGTGGCTATTCAGGAGGTTCAATTCGTGTGAATTTAGAGGCCATATTTATTACCAAACAGATGTTTTTTGGTTTTCCAGTTCCTTGCTCGATTTTCGTGCATGGGTTTTGTGCGCACGTTTTTGAGCATGCTAAAATCACTAGTTGATAACACTGTATTGTTGATAACTTTAAAATACTGTAAGCAAATTATATGATGCTAAGACTGTTATAAGCGCCTACATTTCACTTTGAAACTCCATGCGAATGATGCGACTGTAAGAAAACTACACAGAAATATTATGGCTTATATACTTTTGCTGCACCCTGTGCATGACGTTACTCATACACTGGCGCACCGACGCACGGACGAACAAGTGTTTTATAATCTGTAATGCATTAGATAGACAATAATTAACAGTATGCCTATCAATATCTAAGAGATGGTCGTAGTAGAGACGAGCGTCTGCCTGCGACTAATACTTACTACATCTAAATGTGATCTCTGAACTGTGACTGAACTTCAGACTGTTTTGAAGCAGTTCAGGCCTCAAGGTTGAACTGTGATGGTTCAGGCACGGGAATTTTCCCAGGTGTGTTTGTCACACATGGGTAAATGCTTGTTACCAGCTGAAGTGAACGAGTGAGTAAAGTTTAACGTCTACCTGACTCATTTCGGGTACGAGTTACGGACAGAAACAGCCGGTTATTGTCGGCGGGGCGAACCCTTGGACCAATCTTCGCGAAAAGTGGCAACCTCCATACAAAATTTGGCGAACATCGGTCTAAATTTGGGGATTTGCCTCATTCTCCGTACTTTGCTCTCTAAACCCCAAGAACCGTGAACCTGTGGTATGTACTACATGGTGTCTCAAAACAATTGGCACACTGTTGTACGCCTAATACCTTCATCAAATATTGACAAATTTTCAAACTTTTTCACTGTCAGAATCAGGACTAAATTTGTAATAAAACTATCACTAAAGATCCCATCGCACCTCAAGTGTGTCGCTGTCGCTACACTACATTTTGAAATGTCACTGTCTTAAAAGCAACAACTGAAAACCACACGACTTTTGTAACAACACATTTTCAGAGTGCGTCGTCCAGTAGCAAGGCGGACACATTGAAAATTTAATGTTAAAACTGCAGGATGTGACAGTTACTTTAGACAATGACTGAGACAATAAACACGCTGTTTCTTGTTGTTGATTTCTTAAAATGCGTGGTTACAGAAGTCTTGTTTTCAATTGTTGCTTTAAGACATTGATATTTCTCAAGGTAGGAATTCCGACACATTTGAGTGGCAGAATCTTTAGTGATGGTATTGTTAGGAATTTTCTCCTGATTCTGAGAGTGAAAAAAGTTTTTGAATTGATCAATATTTGACGAAGTTATAAGGTGTACAAGGTATCGTCCAAGATAGCACATGTTCACGTGTCGAGAGAAAAGCAGTTTGGAATTGTACTGCTTATGGTGTGTACGAAGAGCACTACAAATTAAATCAGCACAAACTGTAGTACAAAACGTTTACTGGGAACAGAGCATGTGAGCGGAGCGGGGAGGAAAATATTTCCACCTCATCGCCCAGCTCCATTTACGGGATTCCCGCTTACCGCTCCGATCTTGCTCCGACGACCTCCCACTCCGAACCGCTCACTCTCCACTTGAGCTTTTTAATCCCCGCTCACCGCTCTGCTCCCCTCATTTGATTTCAGACCCGCTCCGCTCCTCAGCGGGGCCAAATTTAAGGGGAGGGAGGCCAGGGCCCCAGGCCTCCCCAGACCTCAGCAACAGATGACCTCCTACCGAACCGTTCTCGGATGATTCTTAATTTCCATAAATGATAATAATATAATTATTACACAATTTACACTATTATAACTCAATCATGCATTTTCTTATTCCTATAGTTTCAAACTCCATCTAAGAGACGGACGGACAGTTTCTTATATGGAGTTTGACACATAGATTTTACAATCTCCTTGCTATACACCCCATACGGCCCACACGTCCCCACCGGCTATAAATCTGACCCTTCTTTGTAGCAGAATACTGTACACATTAAGCCGTTAATTAGGATCGATCAAAAGTGGGCACTTCATGCTCATTTTTGTTAAGGGTTTATTCCTGGACATTGCTACCAATTTTCATTGAAATCAGTTCATGTTTGACAGACCCAGAGCAAAAAGAATTTGACACCATTCTTTGAATCACGGTGTATTTCCAATTTCGTGAAGTGAGCAAGATCTATTAACTGGATGAATGGAAAAACTGAGAAAGGAAAAGGCAAACAAGAATGATGACGTAAGTTCTTAAAGAGAATGAGGAATAATCATGCCAGTGCCACAGGGAAGATCGATCGATCTGCATTGTACAGGGTGGCACAATAAAAAGTAAGCAACTTCAGAATTATCAATAAACCCTATTGAAAACCCATCCATATGTCAAGATTTTTACATCAATTCGAGAGACCTAATTTGTGACGTCATCGACTGCTATGCTTCCAGCTTTGCTTTGGGAAAATTATGTGTGTAAGATCAATTCATAATTTTAAAAACTGAAAAGCAAAATAGATATGATATAAAGCCAGTTTTACGTTAATTTCAATCTAAAAAGATGATTTACGAATGGAATTAATAGTTTAATATAACGAAAGAGGAAGCGCTTGTATCATTTGCATCATATAACATATACCGCACAAACAAGGCTCACGAACAATAACTGATGTCAGAGATTAGTTCAGGCATAGAATATTTAATACCAAGCATTATAGTTTTACTTCAAGTTGACGAAAAAACTGTAGTCTCGTTGGCAGGCTATAATAAGTTTTAATACGATATATTGATAATTCGATAGTGGCTTACTATTTTTGGCAACCTTATATGTGTCTTAAACTGGACGACAACGCATGCAATGTATATTGTTGCAGTCCAAGGTTTGTGCAGTAGTGAATATATTTAAACAAAACTATGCGGGTGTCCAACAAGATAGATCTTACTGCATAATGTGTTGTTAAACAATTTCTACAGCAATATTTTCATTTCCATCATCTTAATTTTATGCTTGAGGTCATTTAGAGTGAAAACAAAAGCATTAGAAAGAACTGAAATATGGAATGCGTAACACATTTATGTACCGTTCTGTCACTTAACAGTCACAGGCCTATTACAGATTTACAGAAGACTGTAAAAATTGAAGCAAACAATGAGTTACTATTTTAAGCTCTTGAATGGGCTAGGTTGGGCATAGCTATTCCTACACCTTAACATACAAATATCATAACGCGACATAACTGAAGTGATGTTGCTTTGCCAGGTAAAATCTCGACAACAACAAACAACGAAGTAATAAATTTGACTGATAATTTCATAATAACTTCAAAAATCGATGCAAGCTTTTCACAGTAGTGGTTTTACGGTGGAGGAATTTCGAGCGGCAGATTTAACCCGCTCACCGCTCAAGTTTTCTCCCGCTCCTCTCCGTTTTCCGTTGACAATCTGACTGGGAAGCCCCAGTAAATCACAACAGCTAAACACGGTATCTAACGTTGTGAAATAATAGGCGTACCCAACATTACATTGTATTCTTGTCACTAGTCAAAGCATCAAACACAAAGTACTGCTGTAGCGACCTTGAAGCTGTTTTGACTCTGTGTCTTTTTTTAAAAGTCATAATGCACAGTACTCTTTGGTGCGTCAATGGTTCCAGTCTTATCTGGTCGGTCGCCGTCAGTTCGTGCGAACTTGTTCGTCTACTTCGACTCCAGCGCTGATTCTGTGTGACGTACCACAGGGGTCGATCCTGGTTCGAGTTCGAGTTCAGTGATACTGTATGCTGTAGAGGAGAAAGATATGGGGAACATATGGTTAGAGTTTATGGCAAGTAGCCCTAAATGTTATGGCCTGCAACTGTTGGTGAGGTGTGGTGTTTTTCATAAGTATTGCTACACCACCATGAAGAGAGACATTATTTTACACAGCAGGTATACCATAATATGAATATTTTTAAAGGAAGCTGTTTTGTTATTATGGAGTAGAGTTTCTTGTATGCAAACGGCTGTGGAGTCATATTGAGATAACAGTAAGCTAAGCTCCTCTCGGTTGGCCTGCAGACCACGCATGTTTCATTGGATAAAAGAAGACACGATAAAAACAAGACTCGGGGGGCTATTCGGCGTCCGAGTTGCCCCGCCCTCCACATCGAGAACCCCATACCGACAGTACATCGCAATCGTGTCATCTGTGTGTGGAGGGGGACGGTTGATTTTTTGGATCGCCATTCTTTTTTGAAGATTAAGAGGACGGCCGGGGCGAGGGTTCCCCTGATCGCCTTTACTGATAGAGGCTATTGGAGCATTTCCACCTCTGTTGCTTCATGGTGGAGGTGAAGGAGAGGCAGTTTTTCTGTTTTTTTTTGCATTATCCTCGTTGCTGTGGGTTTGTGTTGTTTGACTATTTGTTTTGACTGGCACAGAGGTATCGGTTCCCTGTAGCCAAGTCAATTCGGTTTGTATAGCTATAGAAACCGTTGATTTTTGGCTGCGTTGTGATGTTGCGGTGGTTGAACCAGAAACGACAGAAGCTGCAGTTCGTTTGGAGGAGGTATTTGTTGACGGCTCAGAAACGGCAGCCTTTCTGGCATCTGGAAACGAAATACCTCGCTCCACTTTTAACCGTTGCACCTTCTTTTCGAGTTTCCATTTGGGACATTCTCGTGAAGAAGCACGATGCTTCCGCTTACAGTTCACACACTGTATGTGATTGCTGCAGCTGGCTCCTTCGTGGCCAGCTTCTCCACATTTCACGCATGTATCGGAGTTCTTACACGCTCGAGAACTATCCTGTATCTTGTGTCATCCTGTATTGTATAGAAAAAAATACTGCATACCGTCTATCCAGTGTTGTATAAGCGGACGCTCAAAAACAGCAAAAATTAAATGTTATAAATTAATATGTGCTATGCGCTAGCACATTTAAATCTGTTAACTGCCAGCTTTAAATGTATAAGCTGACGCATGTGTTTCATGCTTATAATTTATAACATTAATTTTTTGCTGTTTGTAAGCGTCGGCTTATACAAAATTGGATAGACTGTATGCAGTTTTTTCTATATAATATTTGCGGTTTTAGTAAAGTATCACTACGTTAACAATAGACATTATCACCGCATTACAGCCAGTTCACCTTGAGGATGTATCAGCTAACGTAATATGGGTCACGTCACAGGAGCCTTGTAGTGAACATGTAGGCCCTACTCCAATCTGAGATGTTTGCAATACTACAATACGTGGTCAAACTGGTCATGAAGCCCTGATGCCCGATTTACAAAAAATCGTTTGAGTTTCTCCTAAGTATCTCATAAGTTAATGTTCAAATGTCGACTTACGAATTCGTAACTTTGTCGTAAGTCAGAAGTTCGTTAATTAAGTTTCCACAACTTGCATATATAGCTTGGAAGATGCCAATCGTCCATTACTTTAAAATAGAACGAACAATGGCTAAATTGCAAATTTAAAACGTGAAAAAATGATATAGAACAAATAGAAAATGTTCAAAAGAGGGCTACCAAAATTGTTGTCTCATTACGTAATCTACCGTATAAAGAACGTCTGCGTTTAAAATTACATACCGGTATACTAAAATATAGAAGATTACGTGGCGATATGATTGAGGTTTTTAAAATTGTACATCACAAGTATGATAATACAGTAGCACCTTCATTATTTCACAATATCAAGTCTGTTACTAGAGGTAACAAGTTCAAACTGCAGAACCAAACGTTTAATCACAATTTTAGAAAATATTTCTTCATCGCACGCATTGTTAATATATTGAATACTTTGCCTAACTACGTTGTCGATGTGCTGTTTGTTGATTTATTTAAGTTATGATTGGATGATTGGATAAGTTTTGGGCTCTACAAGATATTATGTTTGACTGGACTGCAGACTTAACCGGAACCGGAAACAGATCAGAGTATATAGTTGAAATTAATTAGATTAGTATTATAGTGTACAGTTTCCAGATACGGATATAGCGGCACGAAGTGTCTGCATC
>Ga0209568_1000858_pt1 | contig 11079 bp, 7 predicted proteins | sample WorMetOlspDAHAB2_FD_187406 | JGI IMG/M metagenome (GOLD analysis project Ga0209568, IMG submission 187406) | Marine gutless worms symbiont microbial communities from Max Planck institute for Marine Microbiology, Germany - Olavius sp. DAHAB.2... ...
GTATATTTTAAGATGCTCTTCTTTTTTATTTCTTTTTCCCGGTCACTTGCGTCGAACTTGCTGGCATGCAGTGTCTGGCCGTGCGTGCAATCCAGCATGAAGCGGTCGTCGGACAGCCAGCCGGACGTGAGCTGCCTGAGCGTGATGGATCGATTCGGTCTGTCGTCGCCGACCAGATCAGCGAGGTACCGACCCACTTCGGCGTCGCCGTCGCACCTCCACCACCTGCTGCGCAGCCACGGCGGCAGCGTGGCGGCCGTCGTCGACATGGCGGCCGAGCGGCGAGAGGACGGCGACGGCCGGTCCTGCGACTCGCTGGCGGCCTGCTCCACGCCGGGCCTGGTCGCCGTCTCCGAGGCCGCAACCGCCACACCCACCCCGGCATCCGCTACCACAGCCGCCGCCGCCACTACCACAAGGCAGCCACATCACCGCCATCTGGGCGCCGTCTCAGACGACGACGACGACGAACTGACGGAACGCCGACGGCGTCGACTTCGGCTGAGCGCCACTACGACAACGCCTGCCGCCACTACGACAGCTGGCGACGACGACGGACCGTCGGAGAGTTTTGTGGCGGCCGCCGACAGCGGGACTGTCAGCACGGCCACGCCGCTGCTTCATCGGAGGCAGCTGGACGAGGATGCCGACAGTTCATCGGCCAATGTACATAGCCGCGCTGCCATAGCAACACAACCGTCTTTCAGCCAAGTAATCAATTCTTCCAGTAATTCATATATTTTTTAAATTGACGTACATAACTGATACCATAAGGTGAAGACGCATTGGTCCTAATATTGACCCATAGGCTCATTGATCTTTCTAGGCCTCTTGAGCCTATATGTACCACGAAGTCTGCGACGCATGGCCAGTATGCGACGCCTAACCTTGTTTACTAGCCGAACTCGGAACACAGCTACCTTTGGTCGGTATCAAGTTTTACTGCTCAGGGACAGAGGCAGGTATGCTTGAACGGCTTGTCCTGGGCCGTACTCTGCAGCACAGTGGGTGAGATTCAAACCCATGACCTCTCGATCACCAGGCCGATACTCGAGGCCAGTCTGAGCTGCTACGAAGCTGATACAGAACATGCATAGAAAAGGAAAAACGAAATCGTTGTTAACTCTTTTTTAGGCCTAGAACATGTGGACAAGGATGTCTCACTCCTACATGGCGGTATACAAATTTTTTTTTTATCATTATTTTTTATGTGTGTGTTTTGTTCATGTTGGTGATATAGGAGTCGACTGCAGCAAAACATCACGAAGACTCCGAATCTCGGTCAGTTGTTCTCTTATTATGTAGTTTTTTTCAGTAAATTCTTTTATTTCTTTGACACTGCTTAAGTTGTATGTTTTTAACCATTTTTAAATTTTAGCGTGCACTGCTGCCTACCGTTCTTTTTGCATTGTGAGAAAGTCGCTGTTGTTCTGCTGAACTGTATCCTTGCTTTTTGAAACAAATGTATAGTAGACCAATGTTAACATATACAGCTAACGCAGGAGACTGTTAATTAATCAGATATGAGGAATATGTTTACACTGTTTGGTGGCTTAAATGTTGGCTGAGATGTAGCTGAGGTACTTGCTACCCAGAGCAATAGGGAGTGATACCCGTAATCCGCAGGAAAACGGTGTATGTGCAAGGATATGCGAAGGACTGGAAGGAAAGGCGACGAGAAGTTAAGGTAGGTGATGAGATAGGACGGACGCCATACATTTTAGAAGATGGATACGTTTTAGAAGATGGATACGTTCTATGTTTTATGAAAATTTTAATAAGTTTCTGATTTTTAATGTGTAGTTAAGTGTGCGTAAGTATTTTTTACATGTGGATATTTTTTAATGTTTTTTCCCGCATATTACTGCACTTATATTTTACATTTGCAGACGGCATTTTTACGATACGAGTCGAACTTTTTTGTGTTCTCGTGTGTCTCATGTTTTTATGTCTCATGGTGTTTTGTCTGTGCATTTCATTGGCGACTATTAAAAAGAGTCTTGTGTAACCTTGTCGTGTTGAGCTTTATTGAAACTTTAACTACTTAATATATGTGATCTTTATTCGTCACCAGTCAGCAGAGTACAAATCACAGTTAGAAAAGAGAGGCAAAAAGGCATATATGTAATTATTTGTATGATTTATGAGCAATTAGTTACTCACTCACTCACTGATTTACTTACTTACTTATGTGCTAATTTGCTGTGTCTGGATGTGCAGCCGTGAGTCGACTGGAACAAGCACGTCGGACTGGGACGATGACAACATCCTGACAACGGTGATCACATCAGCATCTCAAAGGCCTCTGACCACATCTCTGAGCACCGACAACTTGCAGCAGGAGTTGGCCCGCGCCACATGTACGTCGGACGGCCTTTCTGACAAGGAAAATGTCGTCCAGCTGATGAAACATCAAGTCAAGTACCTGCCCGACAACCTCAGCACGGTACGTATGCCGCTTCTGTCAAGTGTCGACGTCAGTCTATGCAGCTCAGAATCATGAAGCATCTGTACTGCGCAGCCCAAGTGTGTTTAATAACTTGCAGTAACTCGTTTTGTTTTGCAAATTTTATTCAATTCCCTGTTGAACTTTTATTTGGTTGTATTGTAATCGGGCTGGTCGGCCCTAGTCGTCTGTCATCATCATCGTCATCAGCAAATAATTCTGTTTCTTTTGTGACGACAGCATAGTACCGGTTTTGCGATTTTCCCCGCAGACAGAGGCATCACCTGGCATCTATTTGCCTCAGTGAGCTATGAATTTCACCCCAAGACCACCTTTCAAATAGAAATTCTTGTACAAGTTTCCTTTCTTCAAGTTTCATCATTTCTCTCCTTTTCCTGTTTTTATGTGACGATTTTAAAATATTGGCCTACACTCATATTACCCGCGTCTTGGTTTCAAATGCAGTAAATACGGCACAAATAGGTCGCACATAGAATACTTAATACAAACGTAAAATATTCTAGCGCTTCTATCGTACTCAAATTTTATGAAAAAATCTAGTCTTAATTTTAACAGTTTTTAACATTTAATGATTTTTGGTTAGTGGCTTACTTTTTCAGGCCACCCTATATGTATGTATACTGCATTCTTTTTGTGCCACTTCGTTCCCATGTTTCAGCCTCACTGTATGTTGTCGTTAATCTACTGGCTTTGCAGGATACGAATATTAATGAGACGACTGTTTTCTGTGCAGCTGACCGACAGCGAGCTGTCCAGTGACGATGCAGATGCACATAGGACTTCATGAATATTCAGTGTTCTAGCTGCGTTCCGTCGTCATTGTAGGCTCGAGCCGCAGCACCAACATCTGCTGCAAGTTCAGAGGAAGGGCGTGTCCCCTCCTTTCCTCCTTTCCACTGGATGGGGTCCACCAATCAGGGGTGTTTAACTTCTGCGGTGCTAGACTCCTATTGCTGTTCGGGACTGTGTGTGTGTGTGTGTACGTGTGTGCCAGTTAAAGAAAATTTTTCTGAGGACTTTTCTTCTTAACGCCAAATACGCGGACAGTGATCTCAGTGCTGAAATTTGTCACTTGCTCCATTAACGGGTTCTGAACGTGTAAAACGAATTCAGAACGAACTAGAAGGTTGCATAAAATTACAGATCTTCGGGATTTTAAAGACCCATTCCGTCATTAAATGTTGCATCTGTAAGTAACTAAAAAATGGTAACTAGTAAATTTACGCAGCACGTTGTCGTAATATTTCTACCGTGCTTGACGCATTGTGCCTAATAGTATGCAATGTTTTTTAAATTACGCCTATAACTCTTCAAGTTTTAAAGGGCCGAATAATCTGCCAAAAGAATTCCAGGCCGATGGGACTGCGACTCTTGTAAGAGTAAGAGCCCCTCCTGGACCTGAAGTCTCACCATGTGGTAGTTTAGGCATATTTTCAGTCTTCCTCTCATGGCTTAATTGCTATTTAATGGTCGTTTCTGGCGCGCACTGCTAAGCGTCAAACGTAGACATCAATCTCTGCAGAGTGGACGATTCTGAGCCAAATCAGTTGCTTCATTTGGAGAGAGGTTCTTGGCTTTCAGGTCCTGCTGAAAGTCTTCAACCACGTTATACGGGGACGTCCCAGTGGTCTCCTCTAGTTGGCAGGGGAGAAGCTGTTAAGATCTTGTTAACATATCTGCTTGTCGGCATATAGGCTATTGATTTCATAACCACATCGTAGACACTGGCACCACTGGCATTGGTACTATGTCCTGGCGGCTGTATGCGAGCTCCAATAATTATGAACGTTTTGCTTATGAATTGTATATAACACGTTGCCTCGGTTGTCAGTCTGTCCGCTTTAAAGTGACATACTGCATACAGTGTAGACTGGATTTTGTAAGCGAAAATAAACAAAAATGGCGAGTTAAAATTGAGTGATATGTCAAAAGTTAAGTAGGGTGTATAGTTCGTGTATAGGTCAATCTCATTGGTTTTTGCTACAACCTGTTTAGAGGTACAAAACGGGACCATTTTTGCCAATACATGGTTTTCTGTTTTGAAGTTTCAAAACCCAAAAATGGTCAACTTTGTCCGTGTGTAAAATTTCAGAATTTCCAAAGTATGCTATTCGAGTGACCGTTTGTTGGCAGTGTTGATATAGCTGCTTAGATGCTATAGATGCCATTGTTTTGCTTTGGAGTTAGGAGGCTTATGGTATTGTTGACATGCGCAGAACGACCCATACCGAACTAATCAACGACAAAAACCACACACTGGAATGGTGCTTCTGATTGGGCACTCTCATTTAACACATAGTTAGGCCCTACATGTGACCATTGTAAATGCACGCTAACAATCAAGCACTGTTTATGTACTTGCGCCACATATGAACATAATCGGAAACAATACTTCCCTCACCCTCAACTTTCACACGTAGTAAGTATTGCATTCTCCAAAACGTAATATTTTCAACTACATATCAGTAATATCTAGTGATTATTTCAGAGATATCTCACTGATATCTCAGTGATATCAACCTTTTAACTAAACTATAAATTTTAAGGCACGATATAGCCTTACTGTGCTGAAAGGACCGTTAAACCCAATCAATCCTGCCATCCTAGAAGATCAGAATGTGTAAATGCAGAGTACAAAATGTGTACCAAAGCAGATTGCATTTTCCATTCGGGTTACCACTTTTCTGGAATTTCTAGAAATGTCCGGGGATTCTGCATAGGTTGGGGAAAATCAGGGTAAAGGCATAAATTCAGGAAGAGAATTTGATTTGATAGTGACACCTTGGCAAAATGTCAGTTGACAGAACTGATGTCGTAAAAACGCACTCACAACTGGATCCGTTTCACCGCTTGGCTATTTTGAGTGGACTCTGGTCAGCTGCTGAAAAACGACTTAAATTCGTAACAAGCAAAATTTGTGTTTCACATAATGTGGATTTTGTTCAGTATGTCTTTGGCAATTCCATCTGGAAAAGTCGGGAGATTTTTTCTGTCTAAACAGTGGCAATCCTGTGTCATGCAGCAGTGATTCAACCAAAGTGCACCAAACATGATGAAAAGAAGCTTCCATCATTACCAAAAAAAAATATTTAATATGCACAAAACAGTTACAGAAATAAAACAGGTTCAACCGACGAACTATGATTCGAAACAAAAGTACGTAACCACCAATCGTAATCATTCAGGTAAAAAATATTTTTTTGTCCGAAAAGTAAACATTTTCACATTCACATCTGAAACCCAGTTTTGTTTTCACATACAGACAACGCACAACATTAAATGACGGCACCTGAGAATGCTGACACAGTGACACTTCATCATCGTAGTATTTGAATTTAAGTGCTGCGATAAGTGCAAGATATTACAAGCATTTTAAAATATAGATGTACCCAGGATTTTACAATGGAGGGGTTCTTGGGTAGGAACCAGGGATTTTCGTGGGGATCTGAGGGAACGCAAGTCCCCCAGTGAGGTTTAGGTGGTATACAGTATCTGTCATTGGGTACGACAGTGCCACACATATTTGCAGTCATTATCGATCCGCTTTTACAAGAAATGAGAGAAGTGCGTGGAGAAAAGTCCACCTACAACACCGAATCTGAAAAGTGCGGTTGGTAGTTCGTCTAATACATGTTTTTACACTCGCACATTTATTTTTTTTTCATTTGTTCGACGGATAGAAACGTAAAATTTTTGCTTACACATTTCGTCAGCTGGAAACCAATCGTCACGCAAAAATTCATCATCTTGTCTGCATTCCCGTAATTTTTTTGCACTGCAGCTATCATCATCAGCATCATCATCATCAACGTAACCAGGGTGGCCACTCTTTATGGAGACGAAGGACTCTTTTTGAACTTTCAAGAACTTTTGCAACTTTTTACCAAACCCGCTCCACTTAACATGCAAGGTAACTGCTAAGCTGCCAGTTAATTATTAATTCCAGTTCCAGTTCACAGTCGACTGCTCAACCAGGACGAGCGTGACAGATGAGGCTTTAAATAACGAAATTCAGGGCGGGGGGGAACGTAACGGGCAGTACAAACTGTGGGATTGGTAGGGTAAACCATACATCTTGCTCTAGCAATAAATGCATCAATTCAACCCCAGACCCCACTGGGGGTTTACAGCACCCCCAGACCCTCTGGCTGGATTCCAGGAAAGGGAGGGAGAGGAGGAAAGAAGAGGGGAGGAGAGGGGAAGGAATAGGAAGGGGTGTAGGAGGCTACTTCTAAGGGACGGATATGGCAAGGGGAGGGAAGAGAAAAAGAGGAAGGGAGACAAAGGGAGGAGAGGAGCCTGCCTTACCAATGAAAAATCGTTTCCGTGCCCCTGACGAAATTCAAGTATTTTTAATGGCATTTAAACGGAAGCACTTTGAAGGGCCCTGATAAATGAACGACGAGACTCGAAGACGCGTGGCCACCCTGTATGTATATCATGGTAAGCAGCGGTCCACATCGTTCCGTACGTCATAGTCCGAGCGACTTGCGAACCGTTCTCTCGGCAATCTCGTTAAATCTCGTCCTGTCTTCTCTCCACGTCTTCGCCGCGTCCACATTTGCTGCGCTCTCGTCGTTCGGCTCTACACAGACAACACAGTTTGAGTGACAGACCCAGGGGTGGACTGCGCCGACTAGCTGCCTAGCACTTGCCACGAGGGCCAGTTGGACCGCCAGCCAGGTGGGCCACCATGTCAGATGTCGAAGTAGGTCAAACGACATCCTGTTAACCAGAGAAGGGTAGTGATGGAGGGGGGAGAAGGGAGCGATGGAAAAAGTCATAAAAAGGAAGGAGCGTTCGAATGGAACAGAGGGGGCCAGGGGCCTTAGCTAGGAAGGGAGGGCTCAATTTTGATATTTGTGTATGCCCCTGAGTTCCTAGTTACGCCACTGTTGACAGGGCGGGTCTGCCGACTTAGCCGAGGCCGACTTGAAGAGCCACTCCGCCCCTGGACAGACCCATCGTCCAACTGTGGAACATTTATTCGTTTATTGTAGCAAATCGAATGTTGAATACTCGTAAAAAAAGAAAGCACACGAAGTGAAACCCATACAATTATTATTAAAAACGCACAATCAAAACACCTACAGGGTGGACCAATAAAAAATAAGTCACTTCTGCATTAAGTGGTATTGAAAACCCGTCATTAAGGCTAGTTTTAAAACTAAAATTTGAGTGTAAAAGAAGCACCAGAATATTATCAGTTGGCATTAAACATTCTACGTGTGACCAGACTTGTGATGTCATCAATCAATGTGCCTCACGCTTTGCTATGGGAAAAATGAAGTATATATATATATATATATATATACATATTTGTATATATGATCAAATCGTAATTAAAATCCAAAACAGGAGAAAAGATGGATGTCAAACAAATTTTTACCCGAGTTACCAACGTACCAGCAAGCATACTGACGACAGAGAGAAGAATCTTTTCGACACTTTGTACAGGACTCCACCGTTCCGAGCTCGATTCGTAACCCATTGGGTCATCACCGGGCGCGTGCAGAATTGATATACATACTCGGCCATCTGCGTAAACTGCATGCACGTAAAGCACACGGTAAAAAATGTGACTTTAAGAACATCGTATCTACTGCGACAGGTGGGACTTTGTTCGCTTCCAATATGTCAACGCTTAAATCAGTTCTGTAGCACAAAGCTCGGTACTTTGATGGAAACTAAAATGATAACTGGAATAATAATTAGATTTAGAAATATTGTGAAGTGACTTAATGTCATTATCGCACACGATAATCGCTTTTGTTACTGACTTATTTACATAAATGCGTATGCATGATGGGTATTAGAAGCATCTTCTGTAACTAACAAGCAGGATTAATAAAACAAAACTGTGTACAAATTAATTTACTAATAAACCATGAAGGTACAGTCACAGTTATTAATTTGGTAATTTACAGTTGATATTAATGATCATAATTATATAATAACTTAATACTAAAAGTCAGTGACTTATCATTTCAATATCAGTAGAATATAATATAATTTAGTAATACAGAAATAACTTCTAGAAAAAAAAGCAAATGTTTCAGTATAGGTGCTTGACTGGCTTTAATTTTGAGAAAAGCTTGACTAGTTAACACTTGGCAACGGACAGAAACAGACATGCAACATACTGTTTGGGTGAAAGAGATCACACATGAATTTCATCTTGGGTGGGCTCAGTGGATAGTCGGCCGGAAATGTGAGTCGAGCGGTGAACACACCACCTTCAAAGCAGGTGCCCTCCGGACCGCTGACACATCAACACAGTAAAAATGATGTGATTGACTCAAGTTTAACGGCACCAAATGCCTATGTCTGTATGATGGGATCTCAGCAAATTGCTTCACATGCTCATCAATCGTTGTGCATATTTAGACGATGTTGAGCAGTCCAAAGTCACGCCGCGTGAGTGACAACAGTTAAGCTGAAACAGTTAAATGCAACTGATGGTCAATGGAAGGAGAACAGACAACAGTATGAATGAGCATTATTGTCTACTGCAGCGAACATTTAGCCCATCTACAAAGATGACAGCCAATGTCGCACTTTCCAGGTATAATGTGGACCCCGCACTCCATTTCAAGCATTTAAAACAGTAGGTCTACCTACACCTTATAGGCCTACTTGCTAGTTGGCGACGTGTAAAGTACACGGTGTGCATTAGCCGACAATGAATGAGTAATGACTGTTGCTCTGAAGGACATCCTCGAACATCTGTTCGTGTAAATGCACATGTAATGTCGCTGGTGTAGCATTATTTCGGTAACAGTGTTAATTTTTTTAACAGCATTAACTTTTGTAATCACGATACATTGTATTAATATGCCTAGTAATAAGTTAATTTGAAAGCCATAGTTACTGCACATATTCTGATACTGTGCTCCTCCGACATTTATCAACAGAAGTCAAGTGAGCACTAACGTTATCAGCGCTTCCCACTCAAAGAAGTTCTCTTCGCTGATTGGTCCAGCGACAATTCCATCTGGCGGATTCAGTGTCAGTTCTGCAAACAATGTCACACTGCAATACATAAAATACAGCATTAACTATTATGTAACTAGCATCACCTGATCTTTTTGCCTTTATGGCTGCACAATCAACCTGTTAGGTCATTGGCATGCACTCGAAACTAGGTGTCAAATTTTAGGGGATCAGCTGACCCCATGACCCGGCCTTTCCGAGCCCCCGAGTAGCCGAAGCAAATCTCACATCTACAAAGGTGACTGCAGTCTGCATTATACATATGTTGAAGTGCTTTACATTTGGTAGACTTGCGTAAGTTGCGTTATACATATAGTCTAAGTGTCCAATGAGGCCTATAGGCTTACAACAGCACTAACAAACCATTCTCAACATTCAGACAAATATGATAACTAATAAAATAAGGCAAGATGTTTCGTAGGATGGCCTATGAACAACTCGTCACAGCTATCAATTAAAAGGAGCACTTCGAGTAGGCCTTGCGCTTAAATTACAAGGAATGAGCAGTCAAGTTGTCACAACAGGCTAGTGACACAATAATATACGCTCCATAGGGACCGGTCAACTCGTCACACGTCATTAGTCACTTAAGTCAACTGACGTGTGACGAGTTGACCGATACCCGACAGTGCGATCATCATTAGAGATGTATGTAAATCATGAATTCACGATCGTCGTGATTGCCGTGATTTACGCCTTGTGCAGTGATTTTCAGCAACTGCCGTGATTCTGTGTCACGGCCGTGATTATCACCAAAATATGTACAATTTCAACTTCCAAACGGTCAATTTGTCTAAATATTTGTATCGTATTTCTTTCTTGGGCGTGTGTAGTCTCATCATCAACCTACTTCATGGCCGGGAGTACGTGCAAACAGAACGATGGCCTCATGCACAGCTGCAAAACTCTTTCTTAGATCAGACAGACTCAGATATGGCCAGTGACATCGGTGCATGTGACCACAAGCATGCAGTTGGCCAGCCGCGCATCCTATCGCGCCGGAAAAGCATCCACAGTGTCAGCCAGTCAATAAGGCCAAACTCATCGATCGGGGTCAGCTATGACAAAACTTGCAGATATGGTACTGTAGACGCATGGGTGGGTTCAGAAGCAAACGACAGATAGCATGGCAAGAGGTGTGGCTCTATAGCGCGCACATAATGCATGTCTTCTGTCTGGCGGCTCTTGAATTCCAAGGAAACGGAGATGGAGATGAAATGAGTCAGATGACAGTCAAGCACGCAACAACACATTAAAGTGCTAGCAAAAGCTGCATTACTTCGATCGTAAGCGGTACAGCATCTGCACACTGCCCACTCGCCAAAGACATAAACTAGGATTAATGCTCGACTTTCACTGAATTTTTTAGTCTGATTGGTAGTATTTTAATTCTGAGACGTGATCCTACAATACAGCAGCGTGACTATGATAATGGTAACAGGACAACTCGCCGACAAACCAACTCGCGGTCAGTCAAGTCTCGGACTGGATAACCCGCAGACCGGTCAACTCGCCAAAATGTCTGATTTACAATTTGGAGTATATAATAGCTTAAGTGTTATTTCGGACAAATTACACTATTTATACGCTATCAATATTTGACAGGATTAGAGTTATGG
>Ga0209568_1000859_pt1 | contig 11065 bp, 11 predicted proteins | sample WorMetOlspDAHAB2_FD_187406 | JGI IMG/M metagenome (GOLD analysis project Ga0209568, IMG submission 187406) | Marine gutless worms symbiont microbial communities from Max Planck institute for Marine Microbiology, Germany - Olavius sp. DAHAB.2... ...
ACAAGACACTTAACAATGTGAATAAAAAATAAAGGAAAACAATAAAATAATTAAAGTAAAACCAACATAAAACATGGAATGAAAAAGGAAGTATAGACTACAAACAAAACTAAACAAAATTTTAGAAGAACAGACTCAAAAATCATAGATCTCTAATCTACGTTTTTCCGCCTTTTTTTCTTATAAAAAACTGATAGACATACCTCTAAGCAGGTGTCCAATATAATTGATCTGATTTCCTTGAACCATCACTTGTCTTTCCTTGGGTTTTATAGTTCTTGGGCCGACAGTCACACTGCATGCTACACCTTTCTGAACTGTTGAAGCAAAATACTCTGGGTCAATACCATATGTCTCCAGATTATACACAACAGTTGCCTGCAACAGCATGAATATCACAAAATTATCAGTTTTCACTGACTGTAGTGTTGACAGGGAAGTATTCTAAGTTAACCTGGTACAAATCACAGTGATTACCATGTATGTTATCACTGCTATGTAAGAATGCGATGCACTGAATTGTAAGATATAATATGCCATTAAAATACAGGTATAAGCAGGTCAACGATGCCACAGTTTCTTATTTCATACGTGACATATGCTGTTAACATCAGCAAACATATGGTGGCCTATAGGGCCTACTGCACTTATTTACTTAGTCGCATATCATCACCAGTCTTCAATGCACTAATGCTAATGCAAGTTTGCAATGCAGCAACATTTCCATCACGGCATGGACACCATAACTGGCACAAAAAACAGCAGATCGACAGATAATTCCTGACAAAATACGAGCATAAAAAGAAAACAATATTTAAGGCGGCCAGTTTAAAGTCGCACTTTCACTTTAGCTTCTTCCTCTTAATTGCTAAGTAAGAAAATGATTTATATAGTGCCATCTTCTATTTGCTACACCTGTGCATCCTCCTGGAACAAACCAAAATTTTTCATCTCCTCTGAAACTCTGTTCCACCGAATCATCCTCTCAGTCGACCTCTGGAGTCGTACAATGCTTGAGCCAATCAACAACCTCGACGATCAAGTTACTGAAAATAAGTCGCGACCTTTTTGTTGGCGGCGCGCTGAACAACATCGAGTTCAATGGGTTCCAGTCGTCCACGGTGAACCTGTGTTTCAGCACCAGCAAATGTCACGCAGTGAACCGGCGTCATTTTCGTCAGGCACCGACTAACAAGTTCGTCCCATCGCAACGTCTCAACGTAGTCACCTCGAGCGACCAGCACATCATGAAGCACTGCATCCAGCTTCACCAAACTGCGGCAAAATAATCATTCAAGTCCACTGAGAATGGCAAGTCGTGAGACTAATTAAACAAAGTAACATCATTTAAAAACAATGCAGCTTTTTCTGACACGACACCAAGCAGGGTAATATGGTACCAGCATAAGCTGGGAATAAACAAGCACAACAAGCGACACACTGACTCAGTGCCAATGGTCTTGCAGCTTCGGACGGTGACTGGCCACAGATTCGGAAATCAGCACCACCCTTTGGGTCAAGCGGATCGGGAAATACTTTTACTTTACTTTAGTGCTAAAATACAATGCACATCAGCACAGTGGTTACACACATTCCTTCAGTACCTATCATATCAACAATGAGGCAGAAAACCAACTACCTAAATTGCAGTTTATGAAAAAAATGAACACATTTTTACACAGTAATTATAGCATGTTCAGCTATCTACAAGCTTACAGTTAATCAACTAAACAGATGAAAATGGAAGATTTGGTAATAAACAGGCTGGTGTGTTGTAGCTGACGGCCTAGGAATCGGAGATCAGTGCCACCATATGAGCTGTGTGGCTTGAGAAGAACCTTACTCATCTAAATTTACAAGTGGTTGCCTAAAAAACGTACACATCTGGCATTTTTACAGGCCAAATGACAATTATGTAGGGAAAAAGTTAAGCATTGAAAACGCTATTTTGCACGTAATTATTTTGAGAAAGATAAAAATAGGCATTAGATTCAACAGGTGACTAAACCTTCTGTTGTTAGTATCCTGAAGTTCTTTGCTTCGAACATAGTCGGTTATGTGCTGTCGAACTTCCTGAGCTGTCAACGTATTGCCTTTTCTGAAGACCACAAAACAACAACACACTTAAAAGCAACACTGCAAAGTTAACCATAGGCAACAGCAACTACTTTACAAACTGCAACTGGTATTTAACCGTAATAAAGTGCTATTACATTCATCACAGGTCGCTCTGCACGGGAAAACGAGTGCGTGCAGCAGCTTACAGTGTATATGACACAAGAATGTCCTGATGCCCCACCATAAGACATCACAACTAAGTTGCTTTTGGAGTGCTACCAATTGACTTTAGGAATCTCTGTCAAGTGCTGGTAATCTGCTTTATGTAGACTGTAGAGTGAACATGACCTGACATGATAGGAGTGACGTCACTTATCATTGCAAAAGCAGTCTGCTGCATCTGCAGTATCCGTCACATTTTTTAAAAATTAAAAAAATCAATGTTCTGCAGTAATTACATCACATCACAAAATGGTAAATAACAGGCCATGGGTCGGTTAGACAATGTCAACAAAATCGACCCATGGTGCAAGGGATTTATGCTTGTTATTCAGTTGTTGGTATGCCAGGACCAAAAAGTGTGACGAACAAATTAACAACATTAAGTTTGCTTGTCGTGCAGGGTTAATAAAATGTACACACAGACAACCTCTTTCCGCTGAGCAGTGGCACAACTGCAGCCGTTACTTGGTACATTTCCACAATAGACGGAGGACTGTAACTAAAGCAGGAATCTGCAGCTTCAGATGCGTTGTCAACATTGGCAGAGATAACTGGCCAGTCCGGCTTCTGAAAAGACCTTAGCCTTCAAACACAATCAACACACAACACTTTTATGCAAAAAATACTGTAGCAAAGTTGCATGTAGTCTGTGTTACGGGTATGTCAATACCTAGCATAATGTGCAGTAAAATCAAACTTTGTTCACATTAAGTTATATTAAAAACTGGTTAAAATTTAAATACATAGTGAAACAAATAACTGTACACAAAATGTCAGCAAATAGTGACAAAATACAACTGCAGTATCGTGCACAGTTTCACTTCTGAAAGCATATCCTACATCAGAGCAGCTTCGGTATTCTGATTTGTTTTGCTTTGGAATAAAGCACTAAATCACGTACAGGAAAATTAAACGATGACCATACTAACTCCGAATGCTCTTGATCAATGCTGACAATGCTCTCGACACCTTTTGACAACTCCTTCACTTGTATGAAATGTCGCTCTTGCATTGCGGCAAGAAACTTCGATAACTTTTTGTATGAGGATTTCTTCACGTCAAGACTAGAACTGGTCGGACTAGATATATCAATAATAAAACAAACATCAGTATCACAGCTGCTTGCACACAAAACAAAGCAAATCATTCGAAAATTTCTCAAATGGATTCAACTTTACAGTCTACAGCATTCACAAGAACAACAGACTGACTTGCAAAGTTATTCAAATATGCAAGACCATAGATATAGATGTTGAAGGAGTATCGTAGTCGGAGCGTAGTAGTATTGACTCCGTCTGTAGGATTTACACTATCCCATATCTGGGCATTCGGGTAACATATAAAATGCAAAATTTGACCAACTTCAATCGAGGGTTTTTTGATAAAATTTTCAGGGTTTTTAGATAATTTAATTCTAGGCTTGTATGCAAAAAATTACGAAAATCGTAGGTCTCAGTTTTGAGGGAGGGGGTGGGGAAATTTTTTTAAAAACCCAAATATCTCCCTCAATTTTTGAGCGAGAGATCCGAAATTTTTCAGGCCCTTAGATATTTAGGAAGCCAACTTTCGTTTTGAATTTCAAGACCCTATCCCTAAAATTGGGGCGTGTGGAGACGATCGTAGAAATCAAAAACTTCGCGTTATTTGGAAAAATTGGTATATTTCAAATCTAGTCACAGACAAGACTGATAAGCGTAGGTAAATTTTGAGTATCGCGTTTCGTTAAGCGATAAAATTAAAATTTTTTCACTGAACAGATTTTTGAATTTCCTCCCCTAATTTGAGTTAGGGGACCCCAAAGTTAATTTTTTTTGTGATTTTTCAAAATTTAGCGCACAATATCTCCCCCAATTACAAAGTGAACGAAACCAAACTTGGCAGTCTACTAGGGCCCCCAACTGTTTAGGGCATCTGAAAATTTGGTGGCCCTGGGACGTTCAGTGCGTGAGGGAGGGGCGCTCAAAGTTGCCAATTTTGAAAAAGTCCGCATGTTTAGCGCCACCTAGCGGCGTAATGCGTCAACATTCGCTGAGCTTTTCGTTCAATTTGAATACAACGTCCGGCGTTCTCCGAAGGTTCCAAAAATCAGAACTCTCGCTCTTCTAGCTTTTGTTCCATCAGCAATCAAAGTTGCAAAAAAAACTCGAAAACTGCACCTCACCGTTTCTGCAAGAAAATATTCCAAGTCCACACCAGCTCACATTAGAATGGCCAAAAGGAGTCGCCGTAGACCCCCCATCACTATAGAAGTCGAATAGGAAACCAGGGTCAAAAAATTGATTGTGCATGTTTCCGCCATAATTATTTCTACTTCCGGTTTTCGAGAAATCGGTCATTTTTAGCAATTTTCGATCCGTTGCGCACAGTATAAGCGCACGACAAGGTGGTAATACGGTTTGCTGGAAAGCTATGGCTGGAAAGAGGACAGTCGACAACAGTGTGACGTATTGGTTCCCTTGGAAACACCCTATGGCGAGACGACGAGGGCTCAAATTTGGCGTTTTAGATCAGACGCGACGACAATGGGCTCGTCGGCTCGGCCCTACGGGCCTCGCCACTCGATCGTCTTTCCGCCACAAAACTACAATATCCAAAGCATCGGCTCGGCCCTTTGGGCCTCGCCATTTGCCTCTTTCGCCGCCTTTGCACGAAAACACAACCCAAATGTGGGCTCGGCCATGCGGGCCTCACCTTTGGAGCGTCGCAAATGCACCAGGCGCCAATTTTTCGCCCCTCGACGTCTGCCTCGTGGTGTCGGACATGCTGCGCTTGAATCCAACCATGCTGAGTGTGAAGGAGTGTCGTAGTCGGAGCGTAGTAGTATTGACTCCGTTCTTATGGTTTCCCTCCCTAACATATACCGGGCATTCGACCAATATATAAAATGCGAAATTTGACCAACTTCCAATCAACAGATTTTCTCGAAATTTTCTGGGTGTTTAGCCAGTGCCATTTGTGGATCACAAGCAAAAAATTAAGAAAATCTGTTTCATAAATTTTGAGGGAGGGGGGTGGGAAAGAAATTTTTTAAACCCCCATATTTCCGCAAATTTTGGATTTAGGGAGCTGAAAATTTACATGCCCTTAGATCTCCACGAGCCCCACCTTCATTCTGAATTTTACGACCTAACCCTAAAAACGGGGCATGGGGGGACGATCGTAGAAATTAAAAATTTCAATTGTTCGAAAGGGTGCCGGTTTCACACAGGTGGTTAAAGATACGTAGAATCTGCGTACGGCATTTTATTTAGGGATAAAACGGAAAAGGCGTGGTCGATGGGGATTTTTGAATCTCGTCCCCAAAGTCAAGTTAGGGGACCTCAAATTTGGGGAGCAAAAATTCTTTTAGTCCCTATTTCTCCCCCAATTTTGGACTCAGGGAGCCGAAAGTTTTTGGGCCCTTGGGGGTTTAGGAGACACACCTTCGTTTTGAATTTCAAGACCCTAACCCTAAAAACGGGGCATGGGGAGAAATTAAAAAAATCGCATTGTTCGACAAGAGGGGGATATTTCAAAAGACTTCACAGACCACAATACTAAACGTAGGTAAATTGTTATTATCGCGTTTTGTTAAGCGATAAAATTAAAAATTTTGCAACGGACTGATTTTTGAATTTCCTCCCCAACTCGAGTTAGGGGACCCCAAACTTTGACGATTTTTGGCGATTTTTCGAAATTTAGCGCGCAATATCTCCCCCAATTATAAAGCGAACGAAATAAAACTTCGTAATCTACTAGTACCCCCATCTGTTTAGCGAACGTGAAAATTTGATGGCCCTGGGTCGTTCCGTGGGCGAGGGAAGGGCGCTTAAAATTGCCCATGTTGAAAAAAGTTCGCATGTTTGGCACCACCTATCGGCGTAATGCGTCAACGTACGCTGAGTTTTTGATTAATTTGAATACAACGTCTGGTATTCTCCTACGGTTCAAAAAATCAGAACTCTCGCTCTTCTAGTTTTTGATCCATGGGCGATCAAATTTGGAAAAAAAAACCTCGAAAACTACACCACGCCATTTCTGCCCGAAAATATTCCAAGTCTACACCAGCTCACATTACAACAGGCAGAAGGAGTAGCCGTAGACCCCCTATCATTATAGAAGTCGAATAGGAAACCAGGGACAAAAAATTGATTGCGCATCTTTCCGCCATATTTCTACTTCCGGTTTTCGAGAAATCGACCATTTTTAGTGATTTTCAAGCCATTGTGCACAATATAAGCGCACAGGAAGGTGGTAATACGCTTTGCTGCAATGCTATGGTTCGAAATAGGACAGACGATGACACTGTGACATATTGGTTCCCATGGAAACACCCTGTGGCGAGACGACGAGGGCTAGAATTTGGCGTTTTTGATCAAACGCCACCAAAAAAATGGGCTCGTCGGCTCGGCCCTGCGGGCCTCGCCGCTCGATCTTCTTTCCTCCACAAAACTATCACAGCCAAAGCATCGGCTCGGCCCTCTCGCCATTCGCCTCTTTGGACGCCTTTGCACGAAAACACCACCCAAATGTGGGCTCTGCCCTGCGGGCCTCGCCTTTGGAGCGTCGCAAATGCCCAGGTCCCCACTTTTTCGCCCTTTCGATGTCCGCCTTACGGTCTCGGACATGCTGCGCTCGACTCCGACCACACCGAGTGTCAAATATATCCTTCAATTGATTGCATGTAAAAGTTTGTTTGGTATTTTGCAAAAGATTTTAAGAATTGGTATGGTTATTGTAAATTAAAAGTTTTTGTAATACAATTGCCTCATGTTTAAATTTTAATATTAAATAGAAATAATGGACAACAATCACATCAGATATTGAATATTTTACATACAAGAAATAGAAGGATATTTATAATATCAATATCTATGATTTTCATAAATGAATAAAGTTGAGAATCAGTATATAGTTAACACTGTACACCTGGGCAGCTCAAATATACTGTTTGTCAATTGCTGCAATGTTTAGAACTCATGCCAATCATTGGTGTCTGTGTATAACTAACTGCATATCTGTCTTCTCAATTATGTACAAAACCAAAGACTTAACAAACAAAGCAAAAGTTTATTCAATTTCTTTTACATTTGACAGCAACAGTGGCTACTGACCAATGTGGTATCATGTGATTGCGGAAGAAAGTGCTGGTCAGCAGTGGCAGTTCTGCTTTTCTGGCACTTGTCTTGAGAGCACACATGAAACACTGGTACAGCAGCATGTCCATACTTTCTACAAACAAGCAACAGCTCAAACGTGCTAGTTTCATATGCCTGGTCAGGTGTTCATGCTGCAGTGTGCTATGGTCTTCGTTCAATCTTTGAGTAACTTCAATAGCGATTTCCAGTATTTATGTCCCTCCCTTTACTAGCTGAGCCTCACCTGCTTTCAGCATGCAAACAAACTGTCTGGCTTACAGTTAACTTGCTAAAACTGAGAGGTTTCTTACTATCAAACAGTATAATAATATTGTAAAGCAAGTAATTTCTCTGTCAACGATAACGTTTATCTCGTGGATATCAAAAAACCATTGCACAGAGTAAAAACATTCTGCTGAGTGGCTTCAGACAAACAAAAGAAAAGAAATCAATGCTGGAATCACAACACAGGAACAGAGGACACTTGCGCAAAAACCCACAGAATAATAGTGTCATATCACCTGGAGACTGTTCAGTAGCAGCAACACTAGCTGTCATCTCAGACGGTGCATCACAGGAGCTAGCAGACACCACAGTGCAGTCTTCTGCAGGGAGTTCAACTGCTGCATCAGCATCCACAACAGATTCTGGCCGATTCACATTATTGACAACAGTTTCACAGTCCACTTCAGAGGCAAATGACTCAATGTTGCATTCTTCATTATTGTCAGCATCTGCAGCTGTACTGATCGCTAAATCACCAAGTTCCGACTCAGCAGCACAGTTCTGCACATCAGTATCCGCGTCAGTGCCCGACAGTATTCTTGACGATAAAGTAACAAGTGACGGCAACTCAGATTTGTCTCCGAAAGCCCTGACAATAACAGATGTGTGTAAACATGGATCAGAAAAAGGTTGCATAAAAAATTAATTGAAAAACGTCATATTTGGCCCCAAAAAAACTCAACAAAAGCATCTAATGCAGAGCTATGTAAAAAGTATGTATGTATTAGTCAAGAAAATAAAAGTGGTGCAAACAGCCGGACAAAACTAAAAAATCAGCCTTTACGTCATTTGGTAACTATCATCTTGTCTAAGTCAAAGTCTGCCACAGAAAAAAAATCAAAAAATGTTATTACTCAGAAGAATAATAACGTTATGGCAATATGCTCCAAATGTTATGGCACCTATTTAGACTTTTTGCCTTTTTAGTTCTAACATGGGCCATCTTGCCCTCACGTCCTATTTTTAACTGTCTTTTACATTTTACATACGAGCAGCTATAACTGCTCTTACCAAAGCTGATCATGATAAGTGTGTAATACAACAATGCCTTTTCCGCGCATGCCGGACTCCAACATGTCAGCACTGGACATCGTAGAATGGCCAACAGCAACAGCTGCCCTGTCACCACCACCACATATGACCATCACATACATTTACATATGGAACAGAACTATCAACACATCCAAATTTCTACAAATACAAGTAACATTAGCAAGTAGACACCTCAGCCAACGCTTATAGCTCTCGACTTTTAGGCTGCACAAGGTAACAAAAACTGGCAATGCATATTCTACACTTCACTGCTAATAATATGACTATTTCAAAAATCAAGACACATAAGTAAGATGCGTTTACCGGTTATCACAGAGTGTAATGGCACAGCCCTGATTCTTTCCAAATGACGGAAATGGCGGACTAGATGAGGCATCTTGCAAAATAACGCCGGGAAGCATGAGATCGGCACCACCCTCAAGCTTTCTGAACACTTCGGGGTATGTTGTCAGTGTCGGAATTAGATCAGGATACTGCCATAGCAAATAGACTATATCACCAAAACATCAAGAGAATCACACACTACAACCGAAAATCAGAGATTTGCAATACAAATGACACTGCAAAATACCAAAAAGGAGGACGGACTCTACTGTTATCACAAAAAAACACACACAGCTGTATGGGCAGTATTGCACCACTTACAAAAAATTACTAATTGACAACAGAACCCTACAATACAATATTATGGTATAGTGCTGTGATGGTTTCCATTTTTGAATTTGCGGTAGGTTTCTTTATAAAAACCGCAGTTCACAATCGGTTTCAGTTTTTATGGTTGTTTAAAAACAAAATACCACACGCTGCAGGTTGCCAGATGCGGACGAAAAATAATGTACACAGTAATTCAATAACCCGCCCAAATGACCGAACGAGGTATGCTTACAGATGGCGCAATTAGCACTGTCCACTGCGTGGAATGCACGTTGCCCAAGTAAATGAATCTGCACACCTTGGGAAATTTGAGACCACCGACAGACCGGCCAACCACCCGCGTACCGGCCGCCCATTGCAGGCGGGCGGGCGTGCGGGGGGTTGAATGGAGAAGTGGAATGAAGTACAGCATTGTTGAAGGGTAATTTCGACAAATTTCATAAACAGTGGTTAACGCACTGACACAGCAACCAAATAGATTAACACTTAACAAACCTGTTGGATATATTATCTTGTCAATCTCAAACAAAGTTGGATTCCTTTGAACAAAGTAGACAAAAACATCCTGGCCACCATGAGTACTGATCTTCGTTACAACAATGTCTTCATTACTTCTAAACATCAATGCCAGCTGATTATCAGTGACTCCTGGATATTGACGTATGAACTCTGCCCGTAGTCGCTTCCTTTAAGCACAAAACAACAGTACAGGAAAATAAACTACTTAAGTATAGAAGCTCAAAAACATGTATGTCGCTGAACATCAAAAACCTAAAGAAGAGATTACAGATGATGCATGTAGTTTTTTTCTATATTCAGTATTGTAGTCTCTGATATATTTAGTGTAATTGGACCTGTTTTTAATTACCCAAGTGAAAACCTGCTCCTACTTATGAACACTGCAAATTCGTTTATCAGTGGAGCATATTCTATGTAGGTGACTTGCATCAATTATGAAAACAATAGGAATATGGTATAATAAGTTTAGTAAACAAAACTTTTATAACACTTCACTTTCACATGTATATTGCTATATTATTCAACACATAACACTTTTGAACAATTCTATTTTCTAGCGTGACTTCATACGTATATATTAACACAATCTCGCAAAAGTATCTGCATTATTATGTAACATGGCAAGGTGACAACTAAGCATCTTTGATTAGCAAACTGTATGTGATATAACTGTCAGTAGTGGCAGATATTTCAGAGTGTCCATTTGCACCACAACATCAGTTTTTCGCTGCATTAGCAATTTTTCTGCTGGCACAAATTTGCGCCGTACTAGCAAAATATTCGGTTGTAAAGTGGCGTCATTTTGCTAACCAAACAATATGCCGACAAACTAACTTGCAGTCACTCAAGTAGCAGACTGGTCAGCTGATGTAAAATTTGGAGTATATAATCACTCTATGTGCAATTTCACATAGACAAAACTATTTATACACTGTCAATATTCGATAGGGTTAGGTTACGGTTAAGGGTTTACTTTACAAAAGTAGAATAACCTCTCTGTAATTTTTAAAAATTTGCTGTCAAAGAGTTGACTAGTCCGCCAGTTGACCAGTCTGTGACTAGACTGACCGCGAGTAGGCTTACCGGCAAATTTTCCAGTAAGCGTCATTTTGCACCACACTAGCATCAGGTCAGTGTTATTATCCATCCGTGAGGAT
>Ga0209568_1000860_pt1 | contig 11063 bp, 12 predicted proteins | sample WorMetOlspDAHAB2_FD_187406 | JGI IMG/M metagenome (GOLD analysis project Ga0209568, IMG submission 187406) | Marine gutless worms symbiont microbial communities from Max Planck institute for Marine Microbiology, Germany - Olavius sp. DAHAB.2... ...
CCACATCTCCACAGGCGCCACAACACCAACCAGGAGGTCATATCAAAAGGAATCTGGCGGCATGATCAGTGAGCGGAGTACACCTTAACCAAGCCGCCGAGCTGTCCAACGAAGTGGGACCACCTCACACGTCTGTGGAAACGTTGATGGAACGCTGCATCGAAACCTCCTATCTCTCATAATCTACCATCTACTATAATTTGCTATAAATTAGCAACAGAAATCCGGCGGCGCAGCCAATGGTCGATCCCGACGCGGTCTATAAGGGAGGTTTTACCTAGCACGGTGGCCAACGCGTTGAATTTATGATAGAATATCAAGACATTTAATTCTCTTATGCGGCACCCTCTCGCGAACCGGTGATTTGAATGGCCGGCGGCAGGCGCCTGGGCGCCGTTGTGGCGAGAGGGGGGACAGACGGCCAAGGACAAGGTCAAATCCACCGGCAAGAAGGCGGCCAAGCCTAAGAGCGCCAAGGGCGGCGGCAAGCGCAAGAAGCTGTCGATCGAGGCCTATGAGGCGGCGCTGTTCGATCTGCAGGCCGAGCTGGTCAAGCTGCAGTACTGGATGGTCGAGCGGGGCCACAGGGCGGTGATCCTGTTCGAGGGCCGCGACGCCGCCGGCAAGGGCGGCGCCATCAAGCGCATCACCGAACGGGTCAGCCCGCGGGTGTTCCGCACCGTAGCACTTCCCGCGCCGTCGGACCGCGAGAAGGGGCAGCTCCAGGGCCAGCGCTACATCGCCCAGTTCCCGACCCGGGGCGAGATCGTGCTGTTCGACCGCAGCTGGTACAACCGGGCCGGCGTCGAGCACGTGATGGGCTTCTGTACCGCGACCGAATACGAACGCTTCCTGCACAACGTGCCGGTGTTCGAGAAGATGATCGTCGAGAGCGGCGTTCAGCTCATCAAGTACTGGTTCGACGTCAACATGGAGGAGCAGGAACGGCGGTTCCGCGCCCGCATGACCGACCCGCGCAAGACTTGGAAGCTGAGCCCGATGGACGTCGAGTCGTACCGGCGCTGGTACGCCTACTCACGCGCCCGGGATTTGATGTTCGCCGCCACCGATACCGAAGCGGCGCCGTGGCATGTGGTGCGGGCCGACAGCAAGAAGCGCGCCCGGCTCAACTGCATCTCCCATCTGTTGAGCCAGATCCCCTACGAGGAGATCCCGCGCAAGAAGGTCAACCTCGGCAAACGGCACACGAAGGACGCCTACGACGACCTCGCCTCGCTCGAGGGACGGACCTTCGTGCCCGAGGTTTACTAGGGGGCTGTTGAAAAGGCGGTGCCAAGGGCCTGCCCCGTCCTTCGACACGGCCCGAAGGGCCTGCTCAGGATGAGGCACGCTGCCGCATGATTGACCTCATGCTGAGGAGCGAAGCGTCTCGAAGTACGAGGTCAATCATCCAGGCTCGATTTATGAGCCCGCCAGAGGGGGAAGCGTTTCGGCTCAGAAATACCGGCGGGTCGGCACGGCGCGGAACTGCTGGCGCCGCGCGTCGCTGGTGCGTCCGCGGAGGCTGGAGACCCAGTCTTCCAGCGACTGACCCTCGGCGTCGGCGGCCTCGATGGCGGTGCCGAGCACCCGCTCCATCCAGGCGCCCAGGGTGACGCCTTCGCGGCGGGCTGCGTCGCGCATCGCGGTGCGGACCGGCTCCGGAACACCGATCAATACCCAACGCCCCTCCGTTTCGCGGCGGTTGTCGTTGTCGCCGCTGTCGGCGATACCAGAACTCCGTGTAACGATACTTTTCGGCACTTGAGCGACCCTCCCCAGGTCCAAGTCGCTGCCATACAGCGCGATTTGATCGATGTGCAACGCCGGCAACGTAGGGTGATTGGTTCGCAATCGCAATAAAATAAAATCCACTCAACTTATAGGTTTTTTCGATGGATCGGCGAGAGGCTTGTTGGGGATCGCCCGCCGGCGCGTCCACATTGCGATGACGGCGTTTGCCCTATCCTTCTGTAGGGGCGGGTTTCAAACCCGCCCCTACACCATTTGCCGCACGTCCGGCGGCGGAGCCGTGTGTCGAGGGATGCTTGTGCGGATCAATGACAACGTGGACTCGTAGGACTCACCTGCCCGCTTGGTCGCCCCAGTGATCCCAAACACGACCGCATTCTGCGGCGTGCCACGCCGCCGCCTCGGGGCCGCGGTCGGTGCCGTCGTAGAGGCCGAGGTGGCGGACAAGCTGGAAGAACCCACGCCCGGGCAGCGCCAACGCTCCGCGGCTGACGGCCAGCGCCGCCAGCAACGGCCGGCCAGCCGCCGCGTCCTCGCGCACCAGGTCTTCTAGCGCCTCGGTCAAACGGTGAATGGTGTGGGGTGGCGGCACCGCGGCGCGGACGGCGAGGTCGGCATAGGTGACGGTCGCCCGGGCGGCGGCGAGAAGCCGCAGTTCGGTGCGCAGGCGTTCATGCAGGTCGTCGGCCGCCATCAGATGCCGCCGCCGGCCTCGATCTCGCCGGTCAGCCGCGACACCCGCTCGAGCAGCGTGTGGAGGGCAGCGTCGACATAACCCTCACGCTCCAGCTCGCGGATGGTGTTGATCAGGTAGTCGCGGTTGAGCCCGGCGGTGCCGGCGGCTTCCATGATCATCGCCGCCGAGCGGTCGAGGCCCAGGTCGCCGGCATAGTGCTCATGCTCCGGATCGGCAACATAGGTGTAAGCGGTGACGATGCCGCAATCGACCTCGACCGGCATCGTTTTCGCCACGTAGGCGTAGCTGACCAGTTCGCGTTCGTCGAGGTAGGCGCGGACGGTGTCTTCATTGTCGCGGTGCACCCGGAACGCCATGCCCCGGCAGGACCCGCCGCGGTCGAGCCCGAGGACAAGGCCCGGGGTGTCGCGCGTGCCGCGGTAGAGGAACGAATAGATGCAGAAGGCGCGGTGGTAGCCCCTGAGCAGGGCCGGGCGGGCGTCGAGGTATTCGAATCCCGGCTTCCACATCAAAGAGCCGTAGCCGAACACCCAGAAGTCATCTTCCGTGGCCATTGCCCAACCTGCGCGCGTACACGGACGTCTGTCAATCGGCGGCGGTGCGGTCGCCGGGCGTGTCGTGTCCGGCTTCGTGCCACAATTCGAGAATGGCGCCGGTGAGCTTCATGCCGGTGTCGGTGGGCCTCCTGGCCTATGGGCGTCAGGCCGGCACGGCGCAGGCTCAGCACCGCCTCCTCGCCGACACCACGGGCCAGCACGTGGACGTCCGGGAACTCGTGGCGGCGCAGCACCGCCAGCCCCTCCGCGACCCCGCCGGTATCGGTGGTGACGACGATGGCCAGCGCCCGCTCGGCGCCGACGCCATGGAGCACCTCGGCCTGGGTGGCGTCGCCGAAATAGACCGGCTCGCCCGTGGCCCGCGCCTCTTTGATCCGTTCGGCGGCGAGGTCGAGGATGACGTAGGGAATATCGTAGGCTTTGAGCATGCGGGCGACGATGTGGCCGATCTCGCCGAACCCGACGATCACTACGTGGCCGCGGAAATCCTGGACCTGCCCCATGACGCCCTCGGTCGTGCAATAGCCACGGGTCTCCAGATAGGCGACGACCTGCCGGACCACCGAGCCGACGAGCGGCGTTGCCGCCATGGTGACGACGACTGCGGCGATGATGAGCTGCGCGGCGCCATCGGGAATGAGGCCGGCGAGCGCCGCCGCGCCAAGAGCGACGAAGGCGAACTCGCCTCCTTGCGAGAGGAACGCGCCGAGACGCAGCGCCCGCGGCCCGGGCACGGCGAACAGGCGGGCAAGGCCGGCGATCAGCACGCCCTTGACCAGCATCAGCGCCACGGCGAGTCCGAGAACGGCGCCGGCCTCGGTGACCGCGACGCGCAGATCGACGCTCATGCCGACGGTCATGAAGAAAAGCCCGAGCAGCAGACCGCGGAACGGCTGCACGTCGGCGGCAACCTGATGACGGAACTCGGTCTCGGCGAGAAGAACGCCGGCGAGGAAGCCGCCGAACGCCAGGGACAAGCCGGCGACCTCGGTTCCCCAGCTCGTTCCCAGGGCAACCAGCAGCGCCATGCCGACGAACAGCTCCGGGCTGTTGGTGGCGGCGACGAGCCGGAACAGCGGCCGGAACAGGATCCGCCCGGCGGCGAAGATCACAGCGATGGCCGCCGCCGCTTGGATCACCGCGAGACCCAGCTCGGTGGCCAACTGGCCGCCGCCCATGCCGCCGCCCGCCGCACCGGCGGCCTGGGCGCCGGCGAGGGCCTCGATCAGCACCAGCAGCGGCCCGACGGCGAGGTCCTGCATCAGCAGGATGGCGACAGCCATGCGCCCGACGCTGGTGTTCATCTTGCCGAGCTTCGACAGCAAGGGCATGACGATGGCCGTCGACGACAGCGCCAGCGCGCCGCCGACAATGATCGCCGCCGCCAGTCCGAGACCGAAGAAACGGGCGACGACCGTCAGCACGGCGGCGGTGACGACGATCTGCAGAAATCCGAGGGCGTAGACCCGGCCGCTGATCAGCCGCACCCGCTCGACGGTCAGCTCGAGGCCGATGGTGAACAGCAGGAACACGACGCCGAATTCGGCCAGCGCCCGCGTCGCTTCGACATCGCCGACCAGCTTGAGACCGCTCGGTCCGATGAGCGCGCCGGCAGCGAGATAGCCGAGGACCGGGCCCAGGCGCAGGCGTTCGAACACCGGCACGCAGGCCATCGCCGCGATCAGCAACACGAGAACGTCGAGCAGGTAGGAATGGTGCATCGAGTTTAAGCCGGACCGGAGCCCGGGCGGGCCGTGGTGTGGCGGCTCAACTCCAGGTGGACTTCAGAATCTCGGTCATGGCGACGCCGAGCTTGTCCTCGACGACGACCACCTCCCCCCGGGCGACCAGTTGACCGTTGGCCATGATGTTGACGGGCTCGCCGACCTTGCGGTCGAGCTCGACGACGGCGCCGCGGCCCATCTTGAGAAGCTGGCTGATCTGCATGTCGGCGGACCCGAGGACGGCGTAGATCTCGACCGGTACTTCGTACACCGCGGTGTTGGTATCCGAGCCCGCGGTTTCGCCGCGAGGCTTCGCCTCGGTCACGTCATCGGCGACGTCCTCGCCAGCACCGTTGACGTCGTCGCTGTCCGCATCGTCCGCCATTGCTGCCTCCAGCCCCGTCGTCCGCCGAGGGTATCGTTGCAACCGGTCACTGTCACCCCCGAACCGCCTCGCGACCCGGACGACTCCCCGGCACACGCCCCCGTATGGCGTCTCTCTCGGATCGTCGCCGGTTAAACGTCCACGGGCGACCATCAGGAACTCCTGCATGTCCAAGACCATACGCATGCCCACGCCCATCGCCATGCTCGCCGGCACGATGAAGACGCGGTCCGGAAGAATTTGCCGCCAACCTCAAGATTTTGTGTGAATCTTTGGTGTCGAGCACAAAAAAAGCTCGATTGGCGGAGTCGCGATCGGTTACGATTCGCGTTGACGGTTGCCGGGTGTCCGGCGACGCAACGCGGCCTGCGGGGACCACTGGGGCAATGACGCGTCTAACAACTCAAGACCTTCCCCCGCCGCCGAGGCCGTCATCCGGGGAATACAGCACTCCGCAAACCGTCACCGACCGCACCATGCCGTCTCCTTTTCGAGGCGGCATTTTTCATTTCGTCGTAGGGAGGCTCTCATGGCCAAGCGTGGGTCGCGTCATGCGACCGTGAATGACAGCCAGAAAGGTTCGCGTGGTTCCGCCAACGTCCGCGCCCTGTTTCCCGACAATGCCGACTGGGACCGTTTCGACGACGGCGGCCGCGATCAGAAATGCGTCCGCAAGGTGCGTCCGCAGAGCCGCAACCAGCGCCGGCTGATCGAATCTCTGGAGCGCCGTCAACTGGTTCTCGCCGTCGGTCCGGCCGGGACCGGCAAGACCTACCTCGCCATCGCCAAGGCCGTCGAGGCGCTCGAGGACGGACGCGTCGCCCGGCTGGTGCTGACCCGTCCGGCCGTCGAAGCCGGCGAGAGCCTTGGCTACCTGCCCGGCGACGTCGGCGCCAAGATGTCGCCCTACCTGCGGCCCCTCTACGACGCTCTCGGCGACCGTCTCGGCGGCAAGCGGCTGAAGCAGCTGCTGGCCGACGGCTCGATCGAGATCGCGCCGGTGGCGTTCATGCGCGGACGCACGCTGAACAATGCCTACGTGGTCATCGACGAGGCGCAGAACTGCACCTTCGGCCAGCTCAAGATGCTTCTGACCCGCCTCGGCTGGCATTCGACCATGGTGGTCACCGGCGATCCCGACCAGAGCGACCTGTTGCCCGAGCTCTCCGGCCTCGCCGAGATCGCCCGGCGGCTGGAGCTTTTGGAAACGGTTTCGGTCGTTCATCTCGACGATGGAGACATTGTCCGCCATCCCCTGGTCGCCGACATGCTGACCGTGCTGTGACCGATCCAATGGACCGTATACGCTCGGTCCTTGTGCCGGCCGGGGCGCTGCGATAGCTTGCCCGCCGCCGCTCCTGGGCGGCGGGTTTTCCCTGATTGCGGTCCGGCAGATGCGCAACATCGTCATCGGAATCGTCGTCGGTGCGGTTATCGGCATCGTCCTCGGCGCCACGGTCATCGCGCCACGGATGGAGCAGCAGCAGGCTGCGACCAGTGAATCGGAAGCGACCGCCGAGGAGCCGCGCGATGCCGCCGCTGACGCGGCGCGCCGGTTGCTCACCAACCCGATCGACGAACCGGCGGTGCGCCTGAAAATGGCCAGCGCCTTCGGCGCCGGGACGCCGATCATCGGCACGCTCGCCAAGCGCGTCGAGACGGAATCGTGGCGCGTTTCGGGCGGCGACGTGGAGATCACCTTCCACGAGCCCGGAGCGCTGGTGTCCGTGGGCGAGATGCTGGACGCGGTCGCCGCGGGATCGGTCGACGCGGCCTTCTCGTCCTCCGGTTTCTGGGCCGACGAGGTGCCGGCGCTGGCGCTGTTTGCGGCGGTGCCGTTCGGACCGGGAACCGAGAAGTATCTGGCCTGGTTCTATTTCGGCGGCGGCCGCGAGCTGTTCGAGGACATCTACCACGAGCGCGGCGTCCATGGCCTGATCTGCGGTGCCAGCGCGCCCGAGGCGTCGGGATGGTTCCGCCGCGAGATCAAGACCCTCGATGATCTCAAGGGTTTGAAAATGCGGGTCTTCGGCCTCGCCGGAAAGGTCCTCGCCCGGCTCGGTGTCGAGACGCGGCAATTGACCGAAGGCGATATCTTCGTTGCTCTTGAATCGGGCGATATCGACTGAATCGGGCGATATCGACGCGGCCGAGTATTCGCTGCCGGCGGTGGACCTGAAACTCGGATTCCAGGCACTGGCTCGGCACTACTACTTTCCCGGCTGGCACCAGCCGGCCAGCCTGTTCGAGCTGATCGTCAACCGCGAGAAGTGGGACGGTTTGTCGAGTACGCAAAAGGCGCAGATCGAGGCCGTCTGCGGTGACAACGTCCGCCACGGCCTCGCCGAATCCGAGGCCGCCCAATTCGCCGCCCTGAAGACGCTCTATTCAGAAGGCGTTCAGCTACATCGCTGGCCGACCGGGATTCTCGAAGCCCTGGAGAAGTCGTAGGCGGACGTCGCCAACGAGGAAGCCGGCGCCGACACCGGTTTCCGCCGCGTCTGGCGGTCGCTGAAGACCTTCCGTGCCGACTACGCCATTTGGCGCGAACTCAGCCGTTTGTAGGCTTCGTCCGGGCGGACGGTTGCAAGTGCGAGATGGGTCGTCAATAATGCGCCTGCGAAATGATTGGGCATTCGGGTTCGATGCGGGTGAAAAAGGGGCTCTCCTCAGCGTCGGATCAAGGGGATGCGTGGACGGAATGAGGACAACGATGAAAAAGTCAGTGTTTGCGATCCTGGGCTTGGCCGCCGCGGTCGCGATTTCGGGTGGACCGGCGATGGCGGGAGACGCCGACGCGGGTGCGAAGGTGTTCAAGAAGAAGTGTAAGACTTGCCACACCCTCGAGGAGGGCAAGCACCGCACCGGTCCATCGCTGGCAGGCGTTTTTGGCCGCCAAGCCGGAACGACCGACTTCAAGCGCTACAAAGGCCTGAAGGAAGCAGACTGGTCCTGGGACGAGGCGACTCTCGACGAGTACATCATGGACCCGAAGAAGTTCGTCAAGGCGCGCGGGGCCAAGAGGTCATCGATGACCTTCAAGCTCAAGAAGGACGAAGACCGGGCCAACGTCATCGAGTTCCTCAAGACCCAGTAGTCGTCCGGGCCTGCGCGTCGGCCGGGGCGGGGGAGCCGCGCGGATGCGCAAGACGAACAGCCTGATGTGCGCCGCCGCCACGGCCCTGGTCGTGGCGGCGCCTTCGGTTGCCGCCGGCGATGCGGCGCGGGGCGCCGAGGTGTTCCACTACAAGTGCGCCGTCTGTCACGCCGTGGCCCCGGAATTCCACAAGGAGGGGCCTTCCCTGCACAACGTGTTCGGCCGCAAGGCCGGCACGGCGCCGTTTTTTCCCCGCTACAAGGCGCTCAAGGGTGTCGACTTCGCCTGGAGCGAGGAGTCGATGGACCGCTTCCTCGAAGACCCGCGGGCGTTCCTCGACGGCCGCTATACCAAGATGACGCTGAAGCTCGACGACGCCCGGGCCCGCGCCGACGTCATCGCCTTCCTGAAGACGCTGCGCTAGCGACTCCTCCGCTCGTTGGCCGGAGCAGCGCTCCGCGCCTACCCGCAATGACACTGCGACTTAGTCCCTGTATCATCACCGAAGGGGCGCCCATTCCCTGCGACTCCACCCTCCGACGGCACGGCATCCCGGGCCGGACCTGAACGAAAGCGCTCGGCGATGGACAAGGACTTCACTGAACAAGCCCTCGACTACCACCGCGAACCGAAGCCGGGAAAGCTGGAGGTGGCACCGACCAAACCGCTCGGCACCCAGCGGGACCTGGCACTCGCCTATTCGCCCGGGGTTGCCGCGGCCTGCGAGGACATCGCCGCCGATCCGGCGACGGCGCGGGAGACGACGATCCGCGGCAATCTCGTCGCCGTCGTCACCAACGGCACCGCCGTCCTCGGCCTTGGCGACATCGGCCCGCTGGCCGCCAAGCCGGTGATGGAGGGCAAGGCGGTACTGTTCAAGAAGTTCGCCGGCATCGACGTTTTCGACATCGAAATCAACGAGAAGGACCCCGGGCGCCTGGCCGACATCATCGCCACCCTGGAGCCGACCTTCGGTGCCATCAACCTCGAGGACATCAAGGCGCCGGACTGCTTCATCGTCGAGCAGGACCTCCGCGACCGCATGGGCATCCCCGTGTTCCACGACGACCAGCACGGTACCGCCATCGTCGCCGGCGCGGCGCTGAAGAACGGGCTCAGGGTCGTCGGCAAGGACATCGGCGATGTGCGGTTGTGCTCAACCGGCGGCGGCGCCGCCGGCATCGCCTGCCTTGAGCTGATGGTCGAGCTGGGCGTGAAGCGCGAGAACATCGTGCTGTGCGACCACGCCGGCGTCGTCTACACGGGCCGCACCGAAGCGATGACGGACCGCCGCCTTTGCCATCGACACCGAGGCCCGCACCCTGGACGACGTCATCGGCGGCACCGATGTCTTTCTGGGGCTCTCAGGACCCAACGTACTGAGCGCCGAGATGGTCAAGCGGATGGCGCCCAAGCCGCTGATCCTGGCGCTCGCCAACCCGACACCGGAAATCCTTCCCGAGGTCGCCGCCGAAGCCCGGCCCGACGCGGTCATCGCCACCGGCCGCAGCGACTATCCGAACCAGGTCAACAACGTGCTGTGCTTCCCGTTCATTTTCCGCGGCGCCCTGGACGTCGGTGCGACAACCGTCAACGAAGAAATGAAACTGGCCTGCGTCGATGCCATCGCCGATCTCGCCATGGCCGAATCCTCCGAGGTCGTCGCCCACGCCTACACCGGCGAGGACCTGACCTTCGGTCCCGACTACCTGATCCCCAAACCGCTGGACCCGCGGCTGATCGCCGCGGTCGCGCCGGCGGTCGCCCGGGCGGCGATGGAAACCGGTGTGGCCACCCGGCCCATCGAGGATTTCGAGGCCTACAAGGAGCACCTCCTGCGGTTCGTATTTCGCTCGGGCATGCTGATGAAGCCGATCTTCGACCGGGCGCGCATGGCCCCCAAACGGGTGGTCTATGCCGAGGGCGAGGACGAGCGCGTGCTGCGGGCCGTCCAGGTGGTGCTCGATGAGCGGCTGGCGAAACCGATCCTGGTCGGCCGCGCCGAGGTCATCGAGCGGCGGATCGAGCGCTTGGGCTTAAGAATGCAGCCGGGGCGCGACTTCGAAATCACCGACCCCGAGAATGATCCCCGATACGAGAGCTATTGGCGGAACTATCACCAGATCTTCTGCCGTGACGGCGTCTCGCCCGACGCGGCCAAGACCATCGTCCGCACCAACACCACCGCCATCGCCGCGCTGATGCTTCGCCGCGGCGAGGCCGACGCGATGATCTGCGGAACCTACGGCGAGTACCTGTGGCATCTCCGGTACGTCACCAACATCATCGGCAAGAAGGAAGGCGTGCGCGACATGTCGGCGCTGGCTATCCTGATCCTGTCGAAGGGCGCGTTCTTCTTCGCCGACACCTACATCACCCTCGATCCCGGTATCGATGACCTGGTCGAGACGACGATCATGGCCTGCGAGCAGATGCGGCGCTTCGGCATCGAGCCCAAGGTCGCCATGCTGTCGCACTCCAGCTTCGGCACAGCGAACGTTCCGTCGGCGCGCAAGATCCGCGACGCCGTGATCCAGCTCCGGGAGATCGCCCCCGACCTCGAGGTCGAAGGAGAGATGCCCGCCGATGTCGCCCTCGATCCGGAGCTGCGCGAAAGGGTTTTTCCGGGTTCGCGGCTGACCGGGGAAGCCAACCTTTTCATTTCGGAATAGCAAGTTATGGGCTTGACGCGATCTCCGCTGTGCCGTACATTATGGGCATAGAGAGGCAGTGCCATGAACTTGTTCACGATCTTTCGCCAGTTTCCCGATCAGGAAGCGTGCATCGCGCATCTCGAAGAACTGCGCTGGAGCGACGAGCCGCACTGCCCACTTTGCGGATCGTTTAATGT
>Ga0209568_1000863_pt1 | contig 11053 bp, 3 predicted proteins | sample WorMetOlspDAHAB2_FD_187406 | JGI IMG/M metagenome (GOLD analysis project Ga0209568, IMG submission 187406) | Marine gutless worms symbiont microbial communities from Max Planck institute for Marine Microbiology, Germany - Olavius sp. DAHAB.2... ...
GAGGAGGGAGAGGGGAGGGTGCGCCCCCAATCGAAAATCCTGTCTACGCCACTGCCTAGTGGGGGAACTGCGCCTCGCAAGAGACCCGGCTGCTTTCTTGAACCACTTTAAGCACTGACGGGGGGCCCCTAAAGTGTGGGGCCCCTGTTCGGTCGAACATGTTCGAACATTCCTTATAATCCGGTCCTCCGCAATTTAGTTATTATTAATAGCAAAGGTATCATTTTTTGACTGTAGATTATTATGCTATTATCAATTTTCAGTCCCGAAGATCCCGGCATTTGGAAACAGGCAATCCCCAATTCGGAATAGAGAAAAACGGCAGGGATCCTGGAATTCCAATCCATAAATAAAAGCCTGCCTGTTAATTAAAAATAATGTCGTTTTCTCCATAGCGCTGATGTAATATTTTCTCACTCAGGCAAACTGGCGGGCATCATTTTACAGCAACCCACTAGGCCTACCTAAAACATCCAGCTGGATGGTAAACTGCACGAAATTTAGTCAGTTGATTATCAGCAAAATTATTAAAAAATTGTTGCCATCAGCTGTGACATTTTGAGGCTAAAATACACCAAATTCGATTTCGGCAGGGGCTCCGCCCCAGACCCGGCTGGGAGATAGCGCTCCCCCAGACCGCCTATACTTGGATTCCAGGGGGCCTACTTATAAGGAGAGAGGAGGGAAGGGGAAGGGAGGGATGGGTAAAGGAAGGGAAGTGAGGAAAGGAGGAAGAAAGGGGAGGGGAAAAGGGGAAGAGGAAGAGTTGAAGGTAGGTCTGTTGATGCCCCTCAGTTGACGACGCTGGCGACGCGGCTGCCTATATCACGAGACTAAAACAGCAAAAAAAATTATACAGGTGCCAATACTTCCGTAGCACATCGCCATGATGTCCACACGCTATAGTAATGCCTTTGCAAATGTTTCGTTGATTTTTCAATTCTTTGCTAAATGAAATAGCGTTAATTATCTTTAATTTTACTCCCTGGTAAAAACCGCTTTCAGCAACGAGTTCAGCGACTCTAATTTACTGAGGCCCGCAGGGCCGATGCGAAATTTTGGGTGTGGTTATTTTGTCTGGAAATCGTAGCGAATGCGAAGCCTGCAAGCTAGATTCTGACTCGGCTTAAGTTATCATGGCAACGGGTGTTTCCAAGGGAACCAGCACGTCACGTTGCAGCGCATTTGCGGCATTTTAGCGATCTTGCCCTATACAAATATCCTTAATAATAATAATAATAATTGACCGTCTCCGAGACTTGCCGTCACACTGAACTGTATTACCCCCGCCTTGCATTGTGCCTATACCGTGCATAATAGCTGAAAAAGCACTGAAATTGGCAAAGTTTCGGCGTAGCCCCCGCCAGCCGAAATTTTTGGGGGTGTTTCGTGAGCCTAAGTATATAGCACAGTCATAATGCTGAGGCCCGCAGAGCCTAGCCAACATTGTGGTTATGGTTATTTTTCTTGTAGGGGAACGACCGCGGCGTAAAAGGCGCGGAATGAGTAGGGCGGGCCTGCGTATACCGTCCACCCCACTACAGCATACTGCTCAGACTTTAGTTTGCAAAATCTTACACGGAATCGCAGTAAGTGATAAGATAAACCTCGGTATACTAATGGGGGGGGGTTCGACGACGAACTCCCCTCCCCCTTACGCTTTTTTGTAGGCCTACATAACTTTTTTGTGCAAAAAGTAAAAATTACTTCCTTTTACGCTTTTAGGTATTCCTAGGCGATTGAATTTCCCACAGTTTGACGGGTCGATACCACTGTGGGTGGTCCTATCCCAGAGTTATCGTTTGTTCACCCCAGCCACCTTGACCAATTTGGCACTCATTTGGCTATATACGACCAGTGTTTCATGTACTCGACAGTAAATATCTTCATTATTTGTAACTAATTAGGTTCCATATATATCTAGCTATGCAAATGCTGCTTATAGTTTATATTCTGAGTTTTGTCTTAGCAAAAATTACTATAATATTTATCAGTGTTGTTTTTAATTAGATGATTTCTAATTAATTGGAATTAGCGAATAATGCAACTAATTAGATTTTGAATTAGCAGCAACCCGCCAAGTTTTTATGCCTAATTTTTGTATGTGTAGAGTAAGGTGAAAATTCATAAAAACAGAAGTAAATAAGTAAATACAGTAGGTTATGCTATGCTGAGTATCTTGATCTTCCACAACGAGTTATTCCGTATAACGGAGTTCACTGCACTGCACAAGTTTAAAATGATTCTTTGTAATTGAATTCTAATTAAAATTTTAATTAGAATTTGCTAGTAACATCTAATTAATTGTAGTCAGAATTAGCAATCCAGTTTTTCTAATTAATCAGAATTACAATTAGCACACTGTCTAATTAATTACCTAATTATTTAGAATTAGTTTATTAACTAGACAACACGATATGTATATATTTGTAAGTTACGCACCACCGCAATTACCACTAAGCGGCCGACACCGACCTCCCCTTGTTTTTGTAGATAACTTATTTGCGCAAAAAGTAAAAATTGTTTTCTTTTAGGTATCCCTAGAAAATTGAATTCCGCATATTTTGACCGGTAAATCACCAATTTGGGTGGTCCTATGCAAGAGTTATCGTTTGATGACCCCTGCCGCCTTGATCAATTTCGCACTCATTTGGCTGTATACGATCAGTTTTTCATGTACTCGACTGTAGATATCTTCATTATTTGTAACTAATTATGTTGCATATATAACTATCTACAGTACCAAAATGCTGCTTAGTTTCATATGCTGAGATTTGTATTAGGAAAAATTACTACAATATACATATCTTATCTAAGTTACGCACTACCGCAATTATCACTAAGCAGTCTTTCAAAGTGATAAACCTGTGATGTGAACGGGCTATGCAGTTAGAATGCATTTTAAACAAGTGAAACAACAAGTGTTGAATAACGTGAAATTCAACCACAAACAAACGAACATTGTTCCACATTGTCAACTCTCGCTTTCGAGAGATGCTAATTAAGATACTGTTTCGATACTGTCGATATCATCGTCACTGTCTACACCAACTTGTTCTATTTTTAGATCAGAAATATCAATCGTCTGTAGATTCTAAGTAACAGTTAGAGTCATGATTGCTCTCACTACTACAACTGTCTACTACAGACCGCAAGTAAACGAAATATATAAGGGTATCCAACAAGTAGCGCACCGAAACTGAAACCAATATGTTACGTATTATGTGATGTCGCCATTTAGACATTATTGGTCACTAGGTGGCGCCACGGTAAAATATTTTATATTTGTCAAGTGCAAAAAATACCCATGAATTATATGCAAAACATCCATAAAAATTCCGTTCTTTTAAAATATATTTCAGATAGTAGAGGGGAGGGGGTCATCGGCGACCCCACCCCACCTCCTTGGCATGATGTGGGTGCGCGAAATGTCTTGGTGTACCGAGGGTTAACATACAATCTTTGCAATTGAAAGCAGTGGATACGGAACGAATTTGAAAGTGGGGGAAGGGGCACCCGTCCGGCGCGATGCGCTGGAAAAATGTTTCGTCGTGCCCCTCCACTTTTTGGCTCTAAAAGTACAGTAGTCATTTTGGTGAATGCTTTTGTGATGGTCAGTACATTTCGGTCAGTTTCTTGTTTGCTGTTCTTCTACAAACGGTGCCCCGTGCCCAGCCATTTGTAAAAGTGCCCCCGTGCCCTAGGAAGTCGGCGCCACTGATCGAAACTGTTACAGCAGCGTGATTTAACAGTGTATATTCTCAGGTGACGAGTTTGATGACTGCAGCTTCGACAGGTTTTTTTGTCCGCCTTGTCCAGGAGTCTCTGCAACAAAATAACACAAAACAATGGCATTCTATAACAAAAAAATAACAATCATTTCCTGAATATGTGAGCGAAGTGAAGCGGCAAAATTTCCCACTCATCAATCAGCTCCATTTACGGGACTCCCGCTCACCGCTCCGTTCCCGCTCCGCTCACGTTCCATTAAATTTTTGAACCCCACTCACCGCTCCGCTCCTCTCACTTGACTTTTGCTGACCCGCTCACCTCCCGATCCGCTCCGTAGAAAGGCTGGATTTAAGAGGAGGGGTTCAGGTCCCCAGATCTCGCCACCAACAGAGGGGCTCCCAATACACACGCTGTTTTTTTCATTTCTCGGTCAGGTTCTTAATTTCCTATAGGCGTACTGACAATAATATGATTATACTTAATACGGCTTTTTCTTACAAAGTAAGAAAATGCATTATTTTCACAGACTCCCACCTACTGACCTGATACCAGGGACCCAGGCCTCCCACCACTTAAATCTGGCCCAGCTCCAAAGCGGAATGGGCGGATCAAGGAATTTGCAGAAAGGGGGCCAGTCCCTCCCGTTCCCTTCCTCTCTCCTTTTTCTCTCTTCTTTCCCTCTCCCCCCTTCCGTCCCCCTTAGAAGTACGGCTCCTTAAACCACCTAGAGTGTCTGGGGGAGCGCTGTAAGCTCCCCAAACGAATTTGGTGCACTTTTAAACCTGTCAGAAAGCCACTGGTGGAAATCATTCTGAATATTCTGAGTACCACGTTTACAGTAGAACGATCAAAATTTAGCATTGCCTAACATAGCCGTGAGCGACTGCGTAAGTCCGTCGCCCAAAGGGGGGGGGAGGGGCGGAGTAGGCTCGGTCCCCCTCTAAATCCGCCACTGAACACAATGTGTAAACGCAAACAAATAATCATTTTCGCAAATATTGTTGATCAGAATAGCACGCACAGCACCTAGTGACTTTTGTTTTTAGTGTGCTATACAAATGCTCTTACTTACTTACTTACATACTTAATTACTTACAGGGGCTTACAACATCGTCTCTTTGTGGACCATTGTATAATGTCTGATTCTAGGTTAAAAAAAACCCACTAATTTTTTGTTGGAGCTGCGCTGGGTCAACTTGCGAGCCAACATTTCGGATGTACCCCATTTCCTTGACCTCCCCGCCCAGATTAGTCACTTTGGGGGCGCAGCCATTGAGCTGTTCACGCAGAGTTGCGTCTCCAAGTCCTTGCTGGTTTACAGCCAGTCGCAACAATAGTTGCAGCAGGTCGTACTGTGGCAGGTCTTGGAAAGTGGTGGCTAGTCTGTCTGGAACTCACTTCCTGCATCTGTCATCGGAAGCGACTCACTGTCTGTTTTCAAATCTAAGCTGAAAAACATTCTTATTCAGTAAGTCCTATAACTAGCACACACAACCAACTGCCGTCAGCGACTGCGAAGTTACGACCCTATGGCGCTTTACAAATATGCTTATAATTATTATTAGTAGTAGAAAAAAATGGTTAGTGAACAGGTGACTTGGCTAGATCGTACCTGGCGGCCATCATGGTCGTGTCACGCGAGTAGATGACGAGTGACAAGTCTTTGGTGATGCAGACTGGATGTGCAGTTTTCCATCTTGCATAGCAACATCGAACAATCAATGAACATCACCATCATCATCACTGTACTTTGCAAACCTCAGTACGACGCTTCATACTACAAGCCGACATGTAAACCATTTCGCTGCCATTGATAAAACGACACTAAATCAAACACTGAAAAAAGTGAGTGAGTAGTTGCTTAACAGCACATCAGCACAAGATAGGCTATTTAGTGCCATTATAAGTTAGAAGATCTTAGAAATGTGTACTAGTACTCAACATTGGTAGCGGTATTATTAAACAAGTCTTTCAATGTACTACCAAAATGATATTGTTGGCGAAGATGATTAAAGTGTGGACATTCTATGAGAATGTGGTTCACGGTTAGTGAAGTATAACAGGTCGTACATAAAAGGAACTAATTATCAGTTAGTAATTAGTATTCAGTGACTTCACCGCTGACGTTACTCACAGGGCAAAACACTTATTACGTCGATGTAAGCGGAAATGGTGACGTACGTCTTTTCGCCGTTGCGAGTGATATGATTCAGCAGCAACGAATTCTGTACTGAACTGCCCCAAGCAACTTCGCATCGGAAAAAACACCCTGTCACCAGAACAGAACAGCATCTAGCATCACCACCATGCTTGTATCTCACCATTTCTAGCACGTTTATCACGCACCTGAATGGTATATGGAATTCATCTTACTTGTTGTCAAGCTCTCATTTGAGCAAAGTCATGTACACTGTTAACATGAATGTAATTATTGGTGGTTTATCAGCAATTAAGTAAGGAAGCAAAAATGATTTACACTACAGCATCGGCGAAATACGGTAAAAGTCAACAAAAGCACAAGATCAACTGCAGGGCTGCGCTGATATGCGATTCTTCCATCAGACTAACTTATAATGGTACTAAATAGCCTAGCCTATTTTGTGCTGATGTGCCTTTAAGCAACTACTCACTCATCCGTCAGACATCAGCGAAAGCCACAGTTCCACGGACAATTAGCAGCCAGAACGTTGCACGGTGTGTCTGTATATCTCCCAGCTTACAAGGCATCAAATTATTTAGTGGTCGAAAGTGCAACCGCCAGGGGACCTGTCGAGTCGAGCAGCGACTTAACATGCACACAATGATACAGTGAGTTTGTGTGGTCTTGTTTGACGCAGATCACATGACGATCATGCTATTAGCATTTCTTCCTTTTAACGTTTTAAGCTGTTTATCTGTACATACTGAACACTAACTCATATGCATATGCATGAGGGCACCTATCGTCGTGCGTTTGGTCGACGTACTGGGCAGACAGCAGATTGAGCGACAGAACAGTATGTTCGACATCTGGTTCTTTGCAATCTGAAGTGTTTCGCACCCGACCAATCACCAGCTCAGGAATGTCCGTCCACGCGATATATGGGTCATTGTCATGTACGAGGGTCTCCGCTAGCCGGTGATGAATGCCCTTGTGCAGCTGGAATGTGCCAACGCCAGGAACACCTTCAGAATGGTCCACGTTGCATGGTGTATACCTGACATGCACTTGCACATCATGATATGTTAAAGCAAGCACATCAGCAGCCGCCAGTGAGTGACGTTAACAGATTTGGCAATTACAGAAATGCAATTTCTCTCAACTTGGTTCTTGCGAGCAACATGTAAACCAGTTCGAATGCATTGTAATTTTTATCGGCACGTGTTGTTATTGGCCAAATAAAATTGATAAATATCACACACTCGCACGGTAGTGCGAGAGTGTTTTAAAGGCGACGAAGCAAGTCAATGGAAAAGGCCAAAATTCGACCCCTCGCCACATCAAAACCCGTTAACCGATATTCACAAAAATTGGCAGGCGTGATTACGTCCTGGACGGCACCCGGCATGCAAAATTTTTAGCGATCGGTTCAGGTATTTCTGTTCCCCAAATACGTGATTTTGCCGTGCTTTTGGGGTGGCTAGTATGTTTGTTTTTTTGGGGGGGATTCTTCAATAAGGCTACAGCCTACACCCCTGGACGGATATTTACGCAAAATACGTCAAATGACGTCGTTCTGGGTAAGGAAGTGCCTTTTGGGGGTCCCGATGACTATATTTTATATTTGGACCCTTAAATTTCCGAAAAACCGCCATTTCGGGGACTGATTTTGATTGGAGTTAGTTTTTTTGCGGCCGAAAACCGCTTTAACATGGGGATGCTCTAATATAAAACTACCCTCAATCGTCATCGTAGCCCCATAAAAGTTGTATAGTGAGTAGACAATTCGGGGTCGAGAAATTGTTACGTGTGGTTTTGGGGGACCTCCTATGCACAGGTCACGTGACACTGCGCATGCGCAGTGACTTTTTTCACATAAGTTTCAGTGGCTTTTGAGTGAATCGGTGTTTCGTTAATTGAAAAGATGCGGTCACTGACAGTGTGGTATCAGCGCGTGCACAAAACAGCGAGTGTGTACACAAAAACAAGACATACGCACCTTCTGAAAATGGTAGAAGGCAAGAAGTCGCGCTTTGCCGGTGTTTTTAATTGGCTCTCTAGAAGAGAACTTACCTTCATCCACGTACGGCAAACTATCATTTCCCCATGCTCCTCTTCGACTTCCACTCCACATCTTTCGGCTTCAACACCACACAAGAACACCATCATCACACCATGTCGTCGTCGTTGGCACCAATAATTGCCTCAATGATGATAATGATGACGATTCGTGACAGCGGAACGGGTCTGCTGCCATAGTGCCCTCAACACGGTCAACACCTTAGGACTGAACCCCAGGTGCCCAGACCCACTCACAAGCAGACCTGCCACCTGGTCCCGGTAACGCCCATGCGATGCAGGCCACCTTCACAAACTATTATTCTCGGGCCTACTGACAACTCACTAGTCTATATCTCAACCGTATAATACCATCTGTCCTTCAAGGGAGTGCATACGAACAAAATTTATCAATACATAACTATGTCCAATTGCACTTCACAATTTTTTCATTATTATTAAATGATGATGACAACCGTTCCCGAGAGCAGGATGGGTCTGGTGCAACAATGCTGTCGAAGTTCGTCATCACAAGGTTATACATCTGACATCACATCACACTACCCATAACAGGAAACAGACGGAGTTTATTGTACCTGGAAACACTAAACACAATTAACAAATATTTTAAATTTAATTCTTACGACATAACGGTGAGTGAGTGAGTAATTGCTTAACGGCACATCAGTACAAATGACATAACGGTATTAAGCACTGAGACTGAAATGCTACTGAGGCTGCATAGTGCACAAAAAGATAATTTCTGTTAACATTAAGCTTTTTGCAATTGTTCCGGTACAAAATAAATCGAGCATTACATTCTGAAGAAACTATGTCATTATACACTAATTAACAAAATGACAAATAGAAACTAACTGTTAGTTTAACTACTCGTTTTAAGTAATAAATTCACTTAATCGTTCGTCACTGACAGCACATTTTTAACATACGACTGAAAAGAAAACTACCTTCATCCATATACGACACTTTTCAATATGCGTACACACTTCCAACCAACACCAGACGCGCAAATACAAGATGACGATGCAACAACTGTACACCTACAAAATCCAGGCTACTCATGCAACAACCAAATCCCACCATGCTCCTCTTTCTCGACCTTCAAAGCAGTGCATACAAACAAAAAATTATCAATGTATAACTATACACAAATGCACTTCATCTAATCATAATGAAAAAAAATGTGATCATGACAACCATTCGTGAGAGCAGAATGCCTATGCCGCCGTGCTGAGGTCGAAGTTCGTCATCAGAAGTTTATACATCTGGCATCGCCTCACAGCACCGATAACAGGAAACAGACAGAGTTTATTGTACACAAAACAGTAAACACGATTAACAAACATTTTAAATTTAATTCTTACGACGTAACGGTATTAAGTACTGAGATAGAAATATTACTGAGGCTGCATAGTGCATAAAAAGATAATTCTGTTAATATTAAGCTTTTTGCAAATGTAACAGTACAAAACAAACATAGCATAAGGACATTCGGAATAAACTAAATAATTATACAGTAATTAACTAAATGACAAATACAAACTAACTGTTAGTCTAACTACTCGTTTTAAGTTGAAATAAATAGCAAGTTTAAGTAAAGAAATTATTTTAATTGTTCGTCACTGACATCACAATTTTTTAAAGATAGACAAAAACTGAAAAAGAAAATTACCTTCATTGACGTATGGCAGTTTCCCCCGATGCTTTCACACATCCAACCAATACCAGACGCGCATATACAAAATGAAGATGCAACAACTGTACATCTAGACACACCATCAGCACTCCACTTCGTCAACGTCTGCACCAGTAATTCGATCATCCACGTCCAGCGGTCACAAATCGGAACATGCTGCCACAGCACAGCGGCGGCGGCGGGATCCAGGCTGCCCCTGCAACGACCAGATCCCACCGACCGATGGCTGAAATTCCAATCTTTCTTCGTCGCGCTCCTGTTTCCACTTCCACTGCACTGCGGTCGGCTTCAACGTCAAACAGAGACACCATCAGCACTCCACTTCGTCATTGTCTGCGCCAGTAATTAGATCATCCACGTCCAGCGGTCACAACTCGGAACATGCTGCCACAGCACAACGGCGGCGGCGGGATCCAGGCTGCCCCTGCAACGACCAGATCCCACCGACCGATGGCTGAAATTTCAATCTTTCTTCGTCACGCTCCTGTTTCCACTTCCACTGCACTGCGGTCGGCTTCGACGTCAAACAGATACACCATCAGCAATCCACTTCGTCACTGTCTGCGCCAGTAATTCGATCATCCACGTCCAGCGGTCACAACTCGGAACATACTGCCACAGCACAACGGCGGCGGCGGGATCCAGGCTGCCCGAACGCAGTGCAGTGGAAGTGGAAACAGCAGCGTGACGAAGAAAGACTGGAATTTCAGCCATCGGTCGGTGGGATCTGGTCGTTGCAGGGGCAGCCTGGAACCCGCCGCCGAGGTTGTGGTGTGGCGGAACATGCTGCAACAGCACAACGGCGGCGGCGGGATCCAGGCTGCCCCTGCAACGACCAGATCTCACCGACCGATGGCTGAAATTCCAATCTTTCTTCGTCACGCTCCTGTTTCCACTTCCACTGCACTGCGGTCGCCTTCGACGTCAAACAGAGACACCATCAGCACTCCACTTCGTCACTGTCTGCGCCAGTAATTCGATCATCCACGTCCAGCGATCACAACTCGGAACATGCTGCCACAGCACAACGGCGGCGGCGGGATCCAGGCTGCACGAACGCAGTGCAGTGGAAGTGGAAACAGCAGCGTGACGAAGAAAGACTGGAATTTCAGCCATCGGTCGGTGAGATCTGGTCGTTGCAGGGGCAGCCTGGAACCCGCCGCGGCCGTTGTGGTGTGGCGGAACATGCAGCAACAGCACAACGGCGGCGGCGGGATCCAGGCTGCCCCTGCAACGACCAGATCCCACCGACCGATGGCTGAAATTCCAATCTTTCTTCGTCACGCTCCTGTTTTTACTTCCACTGCACTGCGGTCGCCTTCGACGTCAAACAGAGACACCATCAGCACTCCACTTCGTCATTGTCTGCGCCAGTAATTCGATCATCCACGTCATCCACGTCGTCC
>Ga0209568_1000864_pt1 | contig 11045 bp, 6 predicted proteins | sample WorMetOlspDAHAB2_FD_187406 | JGI IMG/M metagenome (GOLD analysis project Ga0209568, IMG submission 187406) | Marine gutless worms symbiont microbial communities from Max Planck institute for Marine Microbiology, Germany - Olavius sp. DAHAB.2... ...
CCTTTGTTCAAATTTTAGGCATACTTTTAGTCGTAGTCTTATCAGCTCAAACTTCTGCATTCTAGTTATAGTTTCAGTCAGAGCACAGGTGACAGTTTCAGTGACAGTTGTAGCCAGTTAAAGCTAAAGTTTAGTCACATGCGAGTGTAATATGTTCAGAAAAAAATTGTTTACAATTATTCTGCTTTTTCACATTGTTTTTTTTCTGTGGAACTTTGGTGGTATAAAAGTGTTTACTTTTCATGATGTTGACGAATAACTGCTTTGCCTTTACATCAACGTTGTAGTCATCACTCAGATGCAGTTTCACCCTCGGCCAAACCTAACTAAAACTCTAATCTGATCCCATTACTCAAAATCTAGCACCAGGCCTAACTCTACTGCAAGCCTCAACCACCAAATTCTCCTGCATGTTAGCAGCTGTCACATAAGAATTCAGATTCATGTCGTTTTTGCAAAAGAATTCCCTCAGTTTACACTCTGGTGTATAGTCACTGCTGCCAGTCAGCGTGTTATTACCTGTTCCCAAAGCCAGATAAATTGGGCAGTTTGTACTTTGTCATCCATTATGAAAGTGCATTCGACAATTTATATTGTTCTAAAATGGGGTGTTAAGCAAGTACAGTTGTTGTTGTTGTTGACTTCAGTGATTGTAATTCGTCGTTTGTTGTGTTGTCTATGTCCACTCAGGATTGTGGCGGACTTATGACGTTGACAGATGTCTACTGTCGGATTAACAGGGCTCGAGGCATGGAGGTACGCAAAGCATGCTGCATTGTTCAGTCTTGTTATTGAGTGTCGATGCACATGTGACAAGCCTGCATTTCATGAAAGTTTCTACTGTTTGCTTGTGGTTAAATTTGACAATCTGTAATGATTTTGAACATGATGCTAACTGGTGTACTGGCTTCAGACCTGAGTGAGTCGGTGAGATGGGATAGCCACCATTGTGGACAGGAGAGTGGTGTGGTTGTCGAACTAAAATAAACTGGAAAAATGACTGCTCACAACACGATGTGCATATGCATATACCTCGGCCTTGTGCCAAATGAAATGCACACACGTTATGGTTATGGGTTGAGCATTGGGCCTACTGAAGGCATCAGGTCACGATGGTGTTGTGATTGATCATACCCGGCAGCCAACAACAACTGAATTGATTTGCATGATGTCCATCGTCGTTTCACCAGCACTCACTAGGTGGCCATGCAGTCACTCGCTAGCAGAGCAGGTGAATGGATGGATACTTCGTTGTCAGTCAGTCAAAAACAGATGTAGCTGCTGTCCTGGATTTATCGCGTAAGTCAGGTTGCACTAGCTGTTTCCGACTTCTCTGCCATCTGCGTTGTGGCTGATTGGCTGACAACTGAACAGCTTGGAAACAATCAATCCAAAGCTTTTTGTGAAAGTGTAGTAGTGTTCATCAGTCTGTTGTGTGATTTGTGTTTTTGTGCTAGTTGTTGTCACCTGATGATCTTGTAAAGGCATGTCAGTCAATGGAGCACCTTGGGCTGCCTGTAAGGTACTGTGCACTCTGCTGTGAACTTGGCTTCATTTTGTAGGAAATACTTGTCTAATTTTCATTCAGATCAGTTATTTTACATTTTCTTAAATTGAGTAAAGTTGCATTACGTTTGTCTTATAATAAAGTTTATACAAGGAATTTGTCATAATTGGTTTTCCTTTTGCCCTGTTACATCTTTCATTTGTTACATTTTTCTTTCATCTGCTGTCATATTTGAGAGTTAAAATATACAGGATATGAAGAAACTCAATATTACAGCAACAGCATGTGGCAAGATGATCAGGTAGAGACAGTGTTTGAAAGAAGTTGTAACAGATGCCAAAACAGACGTGCACGCACACAAGTTGCAGTTATGGGTAGAGCATTGGACCTACTGAAGTTCACGGTGGTGTAGTGATTGGTTGTTCCTGACTGCCAGCAACGACAACAACTGAATTGTTTTGCATAATGAAGCATTGCAAGACACATTTTGCACATCACTGATCTCAATAGTTTCATTGTCTGTCTCCTGTTACACTGTTTTGTTGTCGTGTCCAGGTTGCGTGTGTTTGAGAGTGGAGTGATGGTGTTACAGCTGCTGTCGCACAGTGATGAGGCCATCGTTGCCGAAACTGAAGCAGTTGTATGTACACTCATCAATCATGTTATTTGGTTTAGTTGGTGGCTTCTCACCTCTCATAGTTTCCATGTCAAAGGTCCTGAGTCACAGTTTCCATGACTTTGCTTCCAAAAGCCACCTCAAGACCCACCTATTTCCGACTATTACCGACAAGCTTCCTGCATATTTGAATGCCATTAGGCGTTCATGTAATGACACCCAATGCATCACAGTGCCCAATAAATAGTGTTGCTATAATTTTTTTCGCCTGTTGTAGGTATGCGTGTGCATGTTTGTCGCAGGTGGAGCAAAGTGGTTCTTTGACGGCTGAAGAGTTGTCGCGGATCATCGGTCTGTCTGTTGTGCTGTCCAAAGAGCGGTTTGTTTGGCCAAATTGTCTGGAAATTTGTGCACTGTGTTAAATATGTCGCTAATTTTTGTGATATATTTTACCATTTTAGCTAGTTGTGTAATGTCAGAGTTGCATTGCCGTGCGTGAGTGATTGATGTTTAACAATCCTCCCAACAAAGCACAATTTGGTTCATTTTGGAGGCAGATGATGTCAGTGTGGATTGTACTGTAATTATTTTTTTTTGGCCATCAGTGCTTAACAGTGTTAACAGGAATGACATCCAGAACTGTGAGGAATCCTTTTTCTTGGGACACTCGATCCAGCTTTGAGTACTGGTCAATCAGAAAATCTCTCCAATGCTGCAAACCTGTGGTCATTGCAATAATTAACATTATTTAGGCCACGTTAAAAATGTTTATGATGATGATGATGATGAAACCACAGTCAAGATATAAATAAAAAGATAATGGTAAAGGTAAAGTTCATTTATGTAATATGTCACAGTTGCTGCATATGCCGCCTGAGTGACGCTGTCCTCACAGACAGGGCTGACATACAGCCTAGGCTGCAGCTCAAGCCCGCTACAGGACTTAGGCCTGTAGCCATCAGTGCTATTTTAATTTTTTTTATAATTTTAGTTTTAGTTCTTATTTTGTTCACAGGCAAGAATTCTAGTCCTCAGATTGTTCTTATCAGCTCGGCACACAAGCACACACCGTTAACATATGTCATCATAGCAGAGACTGACTAAGCTAGAATCTTCAAGAAACAGACAACACTGCAAAATACCAAAAGTGTATATTGACTACTGAGCTACCAGAACTGAAAAAGTCTCAAGTTGTGCCAATGACATGTTACTGTTACACACACACCGTAGCTGCAACAAAACGAAAATTGATGGAACCACTCCTAGTTTTTCTTAATTTTAATTCTAGTTCATTCCTTTTCTACTTATTTTTGCTGTTATTCAGTTTTGATTTTTCTTACTATTTAATTCTGGTTTTAGTTTTTTTTCAAAATGCCTGTAAATAGTTACTAAAATAGCACTGGTAGTCATACAGCCCCATGTTTGAGGACAAGTTGTGCAACTCGGGCAAAAGTGCATGATTGTATTTATGGTAAAAGAATGTGGTATAAACTATGGCTCAGTTTTTGTATTCTAAAGAAACTATCCATTGAGCTGTTATTGTTTCTAACCTACATACAGTTAATGATATTGCAATGTTCTCATTTGTCGCCGCATTGCACGACACAGAATACCGTGCATGATGGGCTGTGGCAAAGCAATGCAAAGCTGTAACAAAACGGGTGAAGGCCGAGTCCTCTATACCCATCAGATGTAGTATTGAAATAATGAAACTAAAAATTGATAATATCGGAACTGTCAATAAAACTCGTATTGCCTGTTCCAGTTAAGGTGCTTTTCTAATCAAAAATCAATTCTTGGTTGGCCCACAACCTATCTAGTCTGTTTTTAAATGTATTAACGTTATTTGCACTGATCACAGAATCTGGCAAGCTGTTCCATATATTTACTATTCTGACTGTAAAGGAATATTTTCTTAAATCATTGTGGCATCTGAAGTTAACCAGCTTCAGATTGTGTCCTGTTGTAACATTTTCCTGATGGAGTTCTAGTTGTATTTTAACATTTTATCAATATCTGTCGGTTAAAATTTTGTCCCCTCATATACATCTAAACTGTAGCAGTGGTACTTTAAGTCTATGGAGTCTGTTTGTACCTTAGGTGCTTTAATGTCATTACTAACTTGGTGGCTTTCATTTGGACTTTCTCCAAGTCCTTAATAAATTCTATTCTATATATCGATTCCAGACAGAATTTGCTTATTCCAATTGAGATCTTACTGTAGTGCTACTTATACTGTATCGTGGCATTACCCAAATGCAGCAGCATCAGCAGTTATTGTTAAGTAGTAGTTAAGTAGTTTTTGATACTTAATTCTGTGACACTGAATGATGTGTCGTGGTGGTTTGTGTTGCAGATTGTTGACTGCTGAACATGCTGGCAAACTGTGTCGTGACGAATCAATGGAGGGATTGCGATTTTATCCAAACGAATTTTTAACTCGTCAAACAGCACGTTGAAACATTTGCGATGATTCTTTATTTTTCATTGTGCTATAATTGTGGTTATTGTAAAGTCAGTATCATTGCTGCAACTGTTGCTGATAGACTAGTTGCCATTTTACAAGTTTTGTTTCTTTTGTAAAGTTTCAAGAAATGATTTACTCCTCTGTTGACTTCTGTTCAGAGTTACTTTTCTGTCGCCTTGATTTTGACCTTATTCAGTTAACATTGGCAGTTTTTCGACTTTTCGTGTTGTTTCCATATGCACAACGTACAATTTGTGTAGATGTTAACATGTTACATCTGGGGCCCGATTTTCGAAAAATCATAAGTCGATCATAAAATCGTCAAATTGGACCCCTGGATCTATCCATTTGTACTTGCAAGAAATTTTAGCTTTGGTTGAATGAGAAGCAGTGGTTAAAGTGTATTGGCAGTATTTCCATCTGTTAATAAGTTAGTAGTAAGTTACGCTTATCAAGTCATGTGAATAACAGGAATTGAATTACTTACTCTTCTGTTGGAACTGTTAAAATTATTGTACCACAGTGAGTGTTAACTTTTTGTCTTAAAATTTTGTGTGTGTTTACAGCCTTATGATTTAGGCCCATGATAGTCTCAGAGCTTATCTGTCCCATGCATGCTTCTGGTGTTACTGAAAATTGTATTCAGTTTTGATGTAAATAAGTTGTAGTTTTTCATACAAAGTTCAAGATTTTAAAAACGGTATATGTCCAAAAAACAGTATGCTGTAACTCTGCAGCCGTATTGTGGAGAGTTGCATTGTTTTTGTTACTCGAAGAAAAAGGACATACTGTTTTTTTTCATTACAGTAATATGGCATTTGAGTGCAGTTCACATTATTTTGCTTAATATATAGTATTTGTTTATATTAATCAGTAATGAACACATACCTTATCCGTGAATTGTGCTTTTAAATCTACATGTACTGCTTTGTGTCCACTTCTTTTCTTTTGTTAGTATTACTGCTATACTGTAAACTCCTAAATTTTCGCATGCCCTTTTATATTGTGGTTTTTTAGTAGAGACATATTTGCTGCCCTTAAATTTTGCGTTTGAGGACCTGTAAAAATGCTGATACTGCCGGTGATAGTAATCACCGTAATGGACACAATATTTGCGCCCTTATTTTCGCGTTTACTTACTTGCCGGCGAAAATCGCGAAAATAAAGGGCATGCAAAAATTTATGGGTTTACAGTAAATTGTTTGCAACTTAGCATATGTTTAATCCATTGCAATAAAGTTTAAATGACAAAATATGTGAATTGCAGAATTTCATCAGCTTCTACAATCTACATGTACAAATTTTACATTAAGATAGAACATCTATTGTTGAAGTTTGAGTTTAAAGAGAAACCAATATAAGTGATTTGAGTTGCGATTGTATTTTTGTTTATGAAGATAACCTCTTCTGTTTGGTTACAAAATAAATGTTTTGGTAGCATGTATGTATGTGTGACAATGACAATCGAAAGTAGTACAAAACAATCAGACAATAAATCTAACCCTAACCCTACTACGAAAGATCACGCAACAGTGAACATTCAACTAAATACAGCCACATGTTCTCTCAGTCCACTGTAGGCTATCCAGATAAATTCATACACTGATCGTGTGTTAAACCGGCGCTGGGAATGGAATGGGGTCTGCATTGCAGTTTTGGTCCGATGCAAGTTTTAGTCGTGTCGTTTTTCCCAGCATCGAAAATGGCGTGTGAATTTAAAATCGGCGATCTTGTTTGGTAAATTTCACATATTCACTGAATTTGTTACCGTAGCTGATTGGGTTTTCCTGCGTGATGTTTATTTATGATCGATATTTCATATTGAAGAAGTAACTGGCTCGTGATGTGTGTCCTGATGGGCGTGGCCTCGGCAGAAATGAAAGTACAATGTTAGGTCGGCGATCTAACTGTAAGGTATTGAAAAAAATTATAGGCTGATATCGTCACAATCAGATCATCGACTTGACATGAAATGGTGATAATTATAACTCGAGAGACGTAAGTAACTAAAAAGATCGATTATAGGGTAACCGGACAATTCGCCTACAAACCAAGTTGTGGTCAGTCAAGTTGCTGACGGGTCAACTCGTGGACTGGATAATTCACAGACTGGACATTTTGCGGACTGGTCAACTCGCCTAAATGTTTGACTCGAAATTTGTGAAAAACTCACTCCAAATGTGACATTAACAAATTAATTGTTGGCGAATTGTACAGTACTGCGAATTGTCCACTAAGCCATTATAGGGCAACAGTCTGGATAAGCTCCTCCACCCGAGATCTGATGCTTATTCAGCAGAACAAGTTCTGCTGAATAAGCAACAGATCTCGGGTGGCGGAGCTTATCCAGACTGTTACCCATTATAGTGTCTGAAATGACAAAGTCACTGCACAGGCACTACAGGAGATTTGGGGAAAGAATGACTAAAAAGATGGGTCTTCAAACGTTTCATAAAGACAGAGATTGACGACTCTGACATAACGTTCTGCGGCAGAGTGTTCCACAGTCGTGAAGCAGCGACTGGAAAGGCTCGATCACCAATGGTAGAACAATAGTTATGTCGAACAGTAAGTGATGACGATGAAGCGGAGCAGAGATGCTGATGGGCCTCGATGTCAGATGACTGGTGAATTCCTCATTGAGACACGGCGGAGTTGTCTGGTGTAGGTATCTGTAAGCCAGAATAGCCAGCTTGAACTAGATCTGCTCCAGCACCTTCAACCAGTGCAGCTGTAAGGAATAGCGTGATGCGGTCGTACTTCGATGCAGAAAACACAAGCCGAGCAGCAGAATTCATTACTGACTGCATCCGCTTGATCAGATGAGAGGGGATGACGTATTGTAGCTTAGTTCTCATCAAACCAATTTCACCGGAACTTATGGCTTAAACAGCTAGATTATCAAGCTTATAGACATGTAGGTATAGTTAAGTTTTAAGATATCTCACACCTAGTTTCCTAGCAGAGTGTCGTAAGGGTTAATCGGTTCAGGGTAGCTTTTGTTTACTGTTTATTGAGTTCTGTATTATTCCTGTGGGTTTTTTCTAGGGTTGTTAACAGTTAACCGGTTAACCGGTCCTTTTCAACGCGTTTAACCGGTTACAAAACTTGGGCAGTCTTAACAACCCTAGTTTTTTCTCGACTGTAATGCTTTATTTCACACTTTATTGTATTACCCAAAACATAATAGTTGTAAACTTACTCATTATTGTCAACCTTGATCAAACTAATTTTTACTGCACAAATTGCCTAATGGTGCTGAAAGTGCCATTACCAATCCCTGGATGTTTAGCTTTGTGGATGGCAGTTAATGCACGGTGTAATACAGCATTGCATTAAGTTGTAGCAATGGTTGAATATAGAAATTTGTATGCTGTTCCAGGGCAAAGTTAAAAGGTTTTCCAGCATGGCCAGGGAAGGTGAGATATGTGAACTACTAGTTACTACTAAATAAAAGGATTTTTTTTGCATTTTTTAAAACATTCTTATATGTGCATGCATGTGACATTTGTATGCAGTCTTTATTGGTGCTGTGCTTATGTTGTAAGAATATCTGCTTATTTGTTCATAATTGTTCTTAATCCATATGCATGGTAGACGAGGCCTGTCCGCTTGGTAATAACAAGTTTACTATTAGCAACTATATTCTAGTGCTAGATGAGTGCATCAGTGAACTGTGAACTTACCATTTAAAAAAGTAATCTTGGCAATTTGCATGAAATAGTATACTGGTACATATGTTTTTGCAATTATCGGTTCTTAACACTGATTTCATAATCCAGAAAAGTGTATGTGTATTTTGTCAATATACTTTATACAAATGTTATACTGTACTAATATGCTTGAATTTTTGTATAGCTGTTTGCATGTGAAGCAGACAACTAACTTATTTCTTCAACATTTCTTCATTATAGCAATGCATCAGATTTTATTAAATGTTGTGTTTTATAGTCATTTTTAGAGAACGGACGATACGGGCACGCACCGATACGATCCGATATGAGTATTCGAGTATACACAATGGCCGATACCGATACGAGTACTCCATTCGTTGGTGTCCCAGCCACTTGTAATATTAGACCAGGCAGGTCGCTTAGAGAACGCAGCTTATACGCAATGGGTGGCACATGCAGACCATTAGCAACACATAAACTTGCGCGCTCAGTCAGTTTTATGACTGGTTAACTTGCAGAAACGTTAGAGTGATTGACAGCTGACTGTTGTTATCACTTCCTGCTGGTGGAGGGAGTGCGGCGTGATGGTGGTCAAGACCAGTACTGCGCTGTCTTTGTGTCACAGGGATGCCGGTATCAGGTTATAGTCTCCTTCCGCCTCCCTCCCCTCGAACCCTCTCCCGTATCATGGACCATAAAACAGTATGCACGCGTGCGTGCGCGGCGGGCGGGTGACAGGTCGCCTGAACGCCCTATGGTTATCGTGTGTAATGCGTTCCGTCAACAGTTGATGAACCTGCAGTGATGCAGGTAATATCGATACAACATAGCCGATACGATTCGATACGATACACCCAGTATCAGTTCTGATAGGACACCGATCCGATAATTGTCCGTTCTCTAATGGAAAAGTTTGGAAAAGTCATGGAAAGTGTGAGGGTGGACCTAGAAAATTACTCAGCATGGGTATCGATTGTTCCATCGTTTGGCTGTAATTTTGCGTGTATGTAAAACAAATTGAAATACTTTAAAAATCACGAGTCAATTGAGGCTATTTATAGAAACGGCCATTGGGTTTTCTACCAGTTTAATATTCATTCGGCAAATGGAATACTCTCTCGCAATAACCTGTAAGTTGGACTTCATGTAGTTGCAGTTGGTGTTTTTGCTCATATGAACATAATAAAAGTACCTGGAAAAGTTTGGAAAACGAAGTAGTCCAGGTATGGAAAAGTCTGGAAAATGATTCTCAAATTTCTGTACGAACCCTGGCATCATTTAATGTTTAACGCCTCTGCCCTCATGTTGTAGGAACCACTCGACAAATTTGTCTTAGTTCATTGTTTTATTGTTTGATTCCAGTTCGTGCGAATTTCAGTTGGTATCATCTCGTGCTTTTGTTTCATTTTTCTGTTTTTTTTCCTATTTACCATGTCGTACGTAGTGGTTATGTTCTTTCATGGTGATAGGTACTTTTCCGATGGAAGCGGATTAAAAAAGTTGATGGCAACCGCGTTTGGTTACGCATTATCGCATAATTTTGCAGTACGATGTATTGATAGATTGTGCATCAAGGGCCTTGAAAGGCCTTAGATATGGTGATGGACAGTAGGTGAAGATGATGATTATTTGTGTTATATGTAATGTGTGTACAGTCGGTTTGCACACCAGTCTCCAGGTGTTAGCAGCGTCGACTCCTCATGCAGAGGCCATCACAGAGCGCCATCGCTGGGCAGCAGCGGTAATCAACCGGCATCAATACACAGCACACCTTCCTCTGCCTCCGTACCCGATGGTCAGTGCACTCTGTATTCAGCTGTGCATGGTAGTTTGCAAACTTTTGCAAGTAAAAAGAACGATTACAGTGTCCAAAATGACAAAGGGCACGGACATCACAGGAGATTGGAGAAGGAATGATTGAAGAGTAGCCTATCTTGAGGCGTTTCCTGCAGAACAGTCGGTGACGGCGCTGACCTGATATTCTGTCAGTTAGTTAGTAAGTAAGTAAGTAAGTAAGTAATAGTCATTAGTGTGACGTAAATCCAGACATCAAGATCACAGAACAAAAGTAGTGAGTCACAGTGACGCAGAGACAGATGAGTAAGACTGCTGGATAAACGCGCGAATAGTTCTGTCTTGATTCGACTTCTGAACTGGAACGCTGATGTGGAAGAATGGACAGAACGAGGCAGAGCATTCCCCGTGGATGCTGCTGCTGACTGGAAAGACCGTTCCACAGAGTGTTTTACTGGTGGGAACTTGGGAAGTGGCGACCGGAAAATCTCCGCAAAAATTTCCAAAACCCAACAGATGCTAATAAATATTTTGTCAAAGCAGGCCACAAGTGAAAAAATAAACTTCTGGTTCAGACTTAGTGTGTTGCTCAAATTTGTAAGATATACCAGCTGCGGTTATGTGGTTATTACTGGGTTAGCTGTTGTATGAGTACTGTAAAACCCAAAATTTTTGCATGCCCTTTATTTTTCTAATTTCGTGACCTCAGCAACTTTGCAAAAATAACAGTTTGCGAGTGCTCGAAAGGTGTATTATCTCAGAAAGAAAAAAATTCAACAACTAAGGGTATTACAATATTTTGGACATTTAGTGCGGATTAATTAAGTGTGTGTGTGTGTGTGTGTTTACATAACAGCATATAAAATTGGAAATCTTTGGTCTGACACGTCATCGGTGTCTTCCGTCAGCAGCAGCCAATCGGCAGCCACACCTCAGCCACCGACTCCGCCTACTGCCCCACCTCCTGCTGCTCCATCAGTCCCGCCC
>Ga0209568_1000865_pt1 | contig 11044 bp, 5 predicted proteins | sample WorMetOlspDAHAB2_FD_187406 | JGI IMG/M metagenome (GOLD analysis project Ga0209568, IMG submission 187406) | Marine gutless worms symbiont microbial communities from Max Planck institute for Marine Microbiology, Germany - Olavius sp. DAHAB.2... ...
CGATGTGCGACCACAACTTGACTTCGCGACCGACTTCGTCTAATTGTTGCACGGCGATGTTGATTTCCGTCAGGGACTCGCAGAAAAACGCCCACCTACGCGACAGACGAACATGCGACGTTAAGGATGAAATGAGAAACATGGAATATGAAACGTTACGAGTTTAAACTCTCACCAATACAAACGAACCTGCTAATACAATATTTTGTTACAAACATGCATAACACCAACCTGCTAGGTGTGAATTCGAAAGACTTGTCCGAATCCTTTTGTTTGATAGTGACCAAATTCTTCTTTACTACAACGAGTCTGTCGTCGCTAATCTGATACGTCTTCATGTTTCTCTCTCTACGATCCGATGCACACTAACACCGCTCGTTTTTATGGTGGTAGCGACTAGTGCGGGCTGTGGGCGTGGCGTCAGCCGTAGCAGGCTATCTAGGTCAACAGCATGTCTGCGTTCGCAGAGCTGGAGCTGTCTGGCGCCGGCGTTATCGCAGAGGCGCCTGCCCTCCGCCCCGGGTTAAGGTCATTAAGGGGACCAAAGTCGAGTTGGCTGTCTGCCAAAGGCTGACTCATCGGAATGCCGGGATTTTTCCACTCCGAGTAGGTCAACGACATATCATTATTACTCGCAGGTGTCTGACACTGTCGCTATCGCAGAGGCGCCTCCCCTCTCGCCCCACATGGGGACCAAGGTAGAGTTGGCTGTCCGCCAAGTCGAGCGGCTGGGAGTCACGTGCTCGCAGTGGTCAGCTGCATATCATTATCGGCTCAGCTCACCCAATCTACATACTACTTACGTTGTACAGCATTTTGACGGTTTAATGCGCTTAATTATTTTTCCTTGAAACTGAATTTAAGTCAAAAACATGACGCATTTTGCGTCGCCGGGGTGCCTTTGGACGCCCCTGGTTGCGGTGGATCAGAAGGCTAACCCGGCGTAACCAAGATTTTACAATGGAGGGGGTTCACGTCGTGGGGGCGTGGCCATGGAGGTCCCCCAGTGGGGTCCAGGGGAAAAGCCCCCATAGGGGTCCTGGTGACGAAGTCCCCCAGAAGCTGAAGAAAAATGTGAAATTAGTGTACAATTTTTAACGTGTTCATGTAGAAAATTTAGGATTTAATGAGTAGCCTATAGGAGCAGAGCTTGGACCTAGGCCTTTATTTTGCAAACGCAATTTAAAAAAATTCTAAAGATTCAAAGGGGGGAGTTTGAACGCCGAAGGGGTTTTCTAAAGCTACGGCAAGAGTGGACAGCCGACTGAAGTTAACGTTTGCTCAACTCGTCAGTAAGTCAACTCATCACGTGTGACAAGTAGGCCTAGACTAGTCGTAGGTGCAGGGTTAGGGTTAGGGATGGTGAAGAGTTGACTGTATTATGAATTTCAGTCAAAAACTGGCTAGTATTGGCAACTATATATTGTTGAATGAAGAATAAACTCATAGTGCACAACCAAAAGTATCGTAGATAAGAACGGAATGAAATTTTATGAAAGGCTGAAACAAAATGCAGGATGCATATTCTTCTGGTGTACTCGATGGGCACGAAGGCCACAAGCCGAAAAGCTGCTGTCCACTACGCTGCACACTCCTTATCTCGCGGAACTCTGAAAAGCTGGCTTAGATCCTTCTCTTTTGTGTGCCAGCTTTACTACTGCAGTTCCAAGCAGTGTAATATAACAGTGCTGCGTATTACCGTATTACGTTCAACTCTTGCAAAACCGAGAGTACCTCCAGTATGGCTTTAGCAACGGTAAACATAGATAAAATCATTAAAGTGACGTCAGCGTCATCCAATGTATAGCTGGCATGAATAGGGTAGGCTACTTTTTGGCCCACAGGTATTTTAAAATATCGTTCCACTTATGGGCTCATTCCTTGAACACAGGATTAAACTTCTATCCGCGGACTTGTAGAGTGCAGACTGATGTCACCTTAGAAATTCCATAGTAAATATATGTGTTACGATTTGACAAGCTGCATGACTCAGTGACAGTGTGTTGGATTGATCTCAAAGTGTGGCAACGTTTTTTTATTAAACGTTTACAAATGCCGGCGGCCCAAGCAGCAGTGGCCCCTCACTGTCGTTCTTCTGGGGACCAATGCATGTTGGATTGTTGGGCCGTCGTGGGTACCGTTTGCACTTTTTTTCTTGGCCCAATTAATGCGGGCAGCCCCTCAATGGGCCAATACATAATGACTTCTGGCAGATTAATAGAGGGGCCTATATACGTGACTTTTATTTTTATTTGAAGGATTATTACATCTATGCCTCAGTTAACCATGCACAGACAAGAAAGGAGCGGTCGACACGTAGAAAATATGAGGGCCCAATACAGACATTCCATACAATTCGCCAGTGGTCTCTCACTATCGCTTGCCTTAGTACCCATGCGGGCCCGTCATGTTGGGCCATGGTGGGTACCGTTTGCACTTTTTTACTGGCCCAGTGCTGGTAGCCCGCAACGGGCCAATACATAATGACGTGATGCTGGCAGTTTAAGGGGCCCGCATTCGTGGTTGACTGGAGATGCAGAAAGCACTAACACTTTTAAAGCACTACGTTTGGATAAATTCTGGCGATCACTGGATATGTTGTATGATTACAGAGCTGAGCTAACCGGGATCGGAAGCAGGTCACAGGTGTAGTCATAATTTGTGTATAAAGATACGGACAAAGAGGTGCTTGCACCTGCGTCCGTGAAGCTCGTTGTCTTGTCTTCTTGTCTCATTATGAACTTTCTTACTTAAGTTGTTTCCTGCTGAAATATAAACAAGGAATATGGCGTATTTTAGTAGTCGTATGCCTCGTTTGAGGGGTATTTGGATTTAAAGTATTTGAATGCTTTTGCGATGAAGCGCTTGCACTTATTGATATTGTTGTTTAGAATGTAGACGAGAGGATTGAAGTTTATTTTCTGTGTTGTTGTAGTCAAGTGAAAAAATGTTCCTCTGTTTAATGACCTTGACAGACCAGGTCCTTTTATGGGTAACAGAACAATTCGCCGACAAACCAACTCGCGGTCAGCAAAGTCGCGGACTGGTCAACTCGCGGACTAGTCAACTCGCCGAAATGTTTGATTTAAATTTAGGAGTATATAATAGCTCTAAGTGTTATTTCGGACAGATTACAGTATTTATACTCTGTCAGTATTCGATAGGGTCAGAGTTAGGGTTAGGTTTAATGTACAAATAAAGTATAGTAATCCATGAATCCATGATTTTAAAAAATTTCTGTCGGCGAGATGACTAGTTGCGAGTTATCCAGTCTGCGACTTGACTGACCGCTAGTTGGTTTGTTGGCAAATTGTCCTGTAAGCCTTTTATGTAGCAAACTGTTAAGTTCAGATCGGCGATCTGACTGTAGATATTGAAAAATTGATAGGATCAGATTATACTATTATACTTTCGGCTTGCCTCAAAATATCGGTATTTTGGCGCTGGTGTAGAAGTGCACGTAACTGCTTCATAGAATAGTTGGGTTAAGGTTAATGGTCAGTGCGTTAGGGTAAGAGTATCCGTAACCCTCACTGACACTTCAATAGCTATTCTGTGGATCACTTATGTGCATCTCTACACCAGTACCTGGTACTTGTAAATCCGTAGATTTAAAAGTATGTCAGTGTAGCTTAGTCTTCAATTCACCCATCCGTTGTGGCTGGTCTGTCTAAAACAGATGGGACGATGATGGGACAGGGCGGAGCATTTCTCCCGCAGCTGGTGGCCATATCGTCGCCCTAATGACGAGATGGGGCGGACGACGGGACAGCAGTTAATGAAACGATAGACGTAAATGCCAGTACAGTTTTTGGTCGTAAAATGTGCACCTATGAAATGTCTATTGTAGTATTTTTTCAACATTGCTTATTGAGCAAGATGTATGCTTTTGCAACAAACATTGCGGCTATATCTTAAAGAATTTTTAGAGTGGCCTGTCTTGCATCAAACTCGTCATTAACTCATTTATTTGTGTGGGAGAACATGTTACATGTCCCGTCATCATCTGTCAAGCTGTCCTGTCTTCCTGTCATCCGCCTTGTCTCATCATTAGGGTGACGACATGGCCCCAGCTGCGGGAGGGATGCTCTGCCCTCTTCCGTCATTGTCCCATTCCAGGCTTACATAACATAGACTTGTAATCAGGTAAGGTAGGCTGACATTGCTACTCTGGCCAGAGAATTTGTTTGAACCTCAACATACATATAGGCTACTGTAAATGAAACAGAAAACTGAAATACAGACTTCAAGACTTAAAGACTTAAATGCTATAACAGAAATTATGCTGAATTAATGGCCTCAGATTGTGACAATCTGACCCTATCAGTTGTTCTTTACCTTGCAGTCAGTTTGTTGAGCTCTACCTAATTTTTCATCGAACAGTTAGATGAATTGACTAGTCAATGAATCATCCACTGTGTGAGTTGTCACATCTGCAAGCAGTGCTGTTTTTTTTAACCTAGTTAGTTATCGGTGTAATTTGGCACACATTGATTTTAATTTACAAAAAAATAAGAATAAAAATTAAAAAAGAAGAGACTAAAGCCTTTCCTTTTTTTATTTCATGTATTTTGCCAGACGCTCCCTTACGGCCATTTGGCACATATTTTGTGTTACGTGTTTGTCTCGTGGACGTAATCAATTGTGCAAAGTTCTATCATAGTCGGTTAAGGGGTTTGGTTTTTGTGAAGGGTCAAAGTTTGACCATTCCCATTGGATTGCGATGTCGCCGGTAACGCAGGGATGGACTACCGTCCGCCTGTGATCTCTGCATTCTCCAGTGTTGTGTTTTCACTTTTCATACCAGTTTGGTGCTTGTTAGTGTGAAAAGAAAGTTATGCATCGAAGTGAACTGTATCAGTGTCTTTTTTCATTAGGCTGTTGTCATGAAATTACGAGTTATGTGCTTAGTCGCGAAAATGTATGTTTCATGTGCATACAGGAAAACCAGCAGTACAGTTGCTGAAGGAAGGTTGGGATCAAATCCCAGAGGTGATGGTTTCAGGTGTTGCTGGAGTTATAGGTCTGTTGATGTATTGTGGTGTGTTTGTATCGATGTTTACTTTAACAATAACAAGTATGAATTTGCTGAAATGCACCTGCAACATTTGAATATTTCTATAAAACTGCAACAGTTTTAGGTGCATTGCTGAGTTGCTTATAATTTGGGTAAGTTTTTCCAAAAAATGATATGTGATGAAATACATTGGTCATTGACTGTCTCAGTAATCCATATTTACTTTTGATTGTACATACTTGTACCATTTAGAGCTGGTTCTTACATCCATGTTTTTGTGTTTGATTTGTTGTAGCTTATACTTTGTTGGGTGCCTATTTTTATAAAAGTTACAAAAGAGGACCTCAAAATTACATGTACAAATACTACTACACAGGTTGGCTCATGTTATACAGTGTCAGCAGTTGTCAGCAGTGTTTCATCTTCAGTGTTTGTGAGAGTAGTATTAAGTGTAGTTGCTATCAAGTGCATACTCATCTCATTTGTGTTACATATTTTTTACTGTCAGGTTGCCCATGCATCCTTTGAATTGAGGGCTGGCCTAGAAACAGCCTTAAATTTTATAACACTCAAATTTTTTTAAAGACAGAATGAGCGGAAGGCCTTGAAAAGTTTGAATTTAGCTGGTGCCAGCAGCCACTGAAATGTTTTCTGTTAGTAGATGAACTGTCTGCTTTGTATATGGAATTATTATGAATCATTGGCCTTGAATTCTTGAAGGAAAAGAGAAAAATTATTGAATTGTACAGGTGCTGGAACTGTGCAAGTTGTATTGTCATAATTCTATTATATGTGACTGTTCATGACACTCATGCTTTGTGCCAGAACACTTAACTTATCGGCATCTTTTTACCGTCATCTGGTTTCTCCGATCATGCACCAAGCTAAGCATCTTGGTGATATTCAAACTGGGGGTTTGTTTATATTTGACATCTGAATCAAAATTGTGTTTACCGCATTCATTAGTCCTTTTAGGTTTGGGAGCCCACCTTGTTCGCTGCTGAGTCCCGTAAGAGGTGACTCAATCAGGGTAGCATTAATAGCCTGTGCTGGTCATTTTGTATTAAGGTGCATATTTTTGTTCTCTTTTTTGTTTTCTTCTTAACTACTTTCTCGCATTACTGTATTCTTGAACACATAGTATTAAAAATCTTTCTCACTTATATAAGCCTTTTAATCATACTACAGTTTTAAACAGCATGATATAGCCTAATTGGGCCAAAAGTGCCATTAAATTCCAACCAGCCTGTCGTTTATGTGAGAGCAAGAGCAGATAACATTTCGTCATGTGTTTCTCCACTGCCTGTGTCTCACCAAATACTAAATTTGTGAAGTGTGACACTTTGTTCATATTTCACAAATTTATAAAATACATGTAATGTTTATTGTATTGCGATCATTTTTTGTCTTCATTCTGATTTAGTGGGGAAAAATCACTTAGTCAGCTTTGAGAGGCAGATATTTCCATTGCTGGAAGATAAGAAACTTTGTATAATGTGGTGACGTTATTTCTTTGTTGTGTGCAGTTATACGTGACACAGATGTCACAGATCCGAAGCTTCTGAATAACATTTACAATTAGTGATGCGACATTAATTGGTGTGACGTGAACGATGTTTCCACATGTAACATGCAGAAGAGAACTGTAGTTGCATTGCTTTCTCACAAAGTCGTGTCATATTGGTCTTTGTGTTTTTGTTGTACTGTGAGCTCTGACTGATGTTCTTTATAGTTGTAGCCTGCAAGAGCACAGTCGTGAAGATTAAACTTTGTTTATTATTCATTGCAGTTACTAATAATAATATGCTAGCTTATAAGGCGCCAGTATGTCAAAAGACCTCAGAGGCGCCGGTAATTACAGTAATTAAGCTGCAATGACTGAAGTAAATGACTAAAATGTGCACAGTTAGTAACTTGTGTATGATGTAGCTCAGTGGTTGATTTGTAAATAAATAAGGGGGAATGCCCCCATCCATGACCCAGCCGACCTTCCTTCTCTCCTCACCCTCCCCTTAGAAGTAGGCCCTTAAATCCAGCTTGGGGATTTGGATTGGTCTCATTTTAGCCTTAAAAGCTGATGTCTGTTGAGAATCATATTACCGAATTTTGTGTAGTTACAGTAAAATCAAATCGGGGCCAAATAATAACTCGGGTCATCTCCATGGAATGGGAACTGAGTTTCCATTCCAGAGTAATTATGGGAAAACAGTTCCTGTGGAAATTAACCACTGGTATAGACAGGTATGCACGTAATTTTGACAACACTAAAATTTACATGTTTTTGGTTGTAATAAAAACTGAAAAAAATGATTTCTGTATTTCATATTAGTGCAGTTAGTCGAGTCTAAAACAGTACTTAGTTGTGCTGATCCTGGAAACTGTTGCATGTTGTCACACACAACTTTCCTCTTAAGAAACGTTATTCTTACCCATTTCTGTTCTGATATATTGTTTTCTGTTTGCTTTGAATTATGGTTGAATCAGTGCAGTGCATACACATTTACTACTTGTTCTGTTCATAGACAAAAATATCTCATAGACTACAGTTTCAACAAACTCGTCCATTTCTTTTTACACAATTTTTGAGAAAAAAAACACATTTCAATGCATTGGTTACTGACAGTTGGCAGGAAAACATGAAGACCACCCATCCAGGTGGTCCTCTGAAGAGGATTTCTGACTATGAATTTTGACATGTTTTCGAGTTTGAAAAAAGCAGCTGAACGTGATACTGTCAACATACAGGGTGGCCCCAAAAAGTAAGCTCCTACCAAATGATTAAAAAATCATATTAAATTGTATTAAAGTCTAAGGAGATTAGATTTATTCGTCAAATTAAAGTATGAATCTAGCATTTTTATTATTCGTTGGTATTAGATAGATTCTGTGTGTGACCTATTTTCTGACCTCAATAACTATGCCTGACCTGCAAACTAGTGATATGCATCTGATATGGTAAATGATGTCACCGCTTACACTGGCATCACTTCGCCTCAGCAAGCTGTAAATTCTATGTTTAAACGATTTCTTGGAGATCTATGTAAAAAATTTCTCTTATTTCCATATTTTCTCTATTTTTATGGTTTTAAAACATGATTTTTCCAAATGCGTTGATTTTACCCGCATCGCAGCTTCAAACACAAAGTGATGATGTCACAAATTAGGTCACACATTGAATATTTAATACAGACTTAATTATGTTGTGCTCATTTTGTAGTTAGAATTGATGAAAAATTTAGCCTTAATGACTGTTTTTAATACGATTTAATGATGCTTGAGTGACTTACTTTTTTGGACCACCCTGTACAATTACAAAGATGGCTAAGCTGACACAAGTATGCCAATGTAAATAGCGAGATGGACCCATAGACACATTCATCATGTGTCTTGAAAGTTAGAAAATCCGTACATAATTCTTGTAACAATACGCGTAAAAACATCACAGAAAAAAAATGAAAATATCTTGTGGACAGCTTCACCATAATAATTAATATCAAGTGGTAAAACAACTTTAAGAAACACAAGATTGTTCAAGTTCTCTAGGCATAACAGTTTAAAAATACCAGTTGAAGAGCTTTAACTTAAAAGCACTGTTCACTACAGCATTAGCTAAGTCCGACAACTTAATAGCTAAACTACACTGAGGTAAGGTAATGTGCAGCAGTGTTGTATACCCGTATCACTAACATTCTGTTAACTGCAAGTGAGTTCATCTTCATGGTACACATACATGTATAAACAGCTACAGTCAACTACGTAATACAACTAGAGATCTCTGATGTAACAACATCCGTCGACGCCAGGAAGATCAATGGACGAAAACAGTTCAGATGTCCTCGTGTTTGTTGTCATTCTAAAATCAAATCAATGCGTTAGACAAGAGCAATTAATTAATCATACATGATTGGGGTGTAGTGGTAAATTTTTATTTAGGGGAATTGAAGCCGTCTCTTCCCTCATTTGGGCCCTCACAATGGCTCACACATGCCACAATTACAGAAAACATTGGCCAAAGAAGACACGATCGGGTTCAGTTTACGTTATTGAAAGTTGGCTGATTCCGTCAACATTTAGAGGAGCGCAAGGGCCGCTCCCCTTAGAAATATTTACGTGAGCGTCGCTCTCCCACCACTATATACACCCTGCACTGGTTCAACTTGTTCGTTAGTTAGTATTTATCTATTCATGCGTTTTCATTGCTGTACTGCCAACAGCAACATTAGATTGCTAGTTTTCCTTGAATGATTATATATATGAAACTTTATTCGCACCATAATGCAGCAAACAGAAGATATATTAAAGCACCAAAAATACACAAAAATATGAGATAACACTTATAGTGATGACGATGACGCTAAGAAAAAAAAGAAAAACAAAAGAAACATACTAATACTAGGAACTAACACAATTCAGAATCACAGAGGACCACAAAAAACATGTAAAATATTGTCTCTGAAAATTCCTGTATCTGCATGCCATGTAACCGGTAACACATGATATGTCAACAGCTGCCCTGATGTAGCTGATATCGACAGAATTGCAACAGCCAAAAATTCTAAAGACAGCCCTGTCTAGCACATGGTCCATCCTAGCAACATCTGTTTTAGCAAGTGGTGAAACCTCAGCAGCATATAACAAGACAGGCATACTGAACACAAGCTAGTTCGGAACTGGCATTCTTGGCTCTATAGAACATAGCATTGAATTATTTTCAATTATGTATTTCACATTTTTGTGGGCATATTTCGTCACTGTTTAGTTCCTACTACTAATAATTTTTAAGAATTATTATAGTTACCAATTTTTCAGCAAATTCAAGCCAGTCCAGTTTCTTTTAAATCACAAATCAATGAACAAAGATATAGGCCTATAGGGGTTCGTTTTTAAGTAAAACACGGTGATGTATACAATGCAATTGCCGAGACAAAAGTAACTAAATTTAAGAGGATTAACGAAAGAGGATTAGAAATCTGACCTCATCGCGCAAGTTCCACCTCTTGCTGTTGTCGCTTTAGATCATACGTGCGTCTTCTGTGTCGATGACTGTCACCAAACCAAATCACAGTTGGTCAAGAATAAGGCAAACAGAAAACCAACACCTTACTGACCTACAAACTGTTTAATAGACCAGTCAGGTGCATCTGGGTAAGCCAGTTTCCCCCTTAATGCTCATTCAATGGGGGGGGGACTGGGGCAAGATTTTTGGTGGCCTACTGCAATTCAGGTCACTGACAAATGCTAAAAACACCCGATGGACTTCATACTTCCAACTGCCAACAGATTCCCGTTGGTATAGAGCATAGGTCGCCAGTTATCTGGGCGACACGCCAACCGCATGGCGACAAACAATTTGGCGGGAAAAACGATTTCTAAATCTAACACTGACCCTAACGCGAAATTTTGTCACCCAGGCGTCCGATTTTTTTCGCCCAGATGAGCTGTTGCCCAGTTGGTTTGTTGCCCAGTCGTCTGTCCGCCAGATAACCACACACTGAAGCATCACTCCCTACCCTAGTCCCTAACTCTCTGGTGCTAGTACCAAAATAATTATGTTCGGTTCAGTTATAGATACCGGCAAGTCATGTTTTATTATCGCATATTATGGCAGACAGATCGCTACCACGCTCACAAAATTCACATATAATCATCATCATCATCATCAATGTAAATTTGTAGGGCGCCCATTACCATAAGGACATGAGCGCCTAAACAGTAAACAGTTAGCAGTAACTATGAAATATCAAAAGCTTGACGGAAGAAATGAGATTTCAGTAGTGTTTTGAAAGTTTGTCTGTTCGTCGTGCACCGGATGTCGGCAGGCAGTGAGTTCAATGCAACCGGGCAGGAGAAGCTGAAGGCACGTTCACTGAACTTGGTGCGTATAGACGCGGTACGACGAACTTCGGCGCGGAGCACGCTGCCGAACGAAGCCCTGGATGTGATGGCGTAGCTGGTTCGACGATAGTTCGCAGGTACTCGGGACACGTTCCGACGACAATTCCGTACATCAGAATGATCAGTTTATAT
>Ga0209568_1000866_pt1 | contig 11039 bp, 8 predicted proteins | sample WorMetOlspDAHAB2_FD_187406 | JGI IMG/M metagenome (GOLD analysis project Ga0209568, IMG submission 187406) | Marine gutless worms symbiont microbial communities from Max Planck institute for Marine Microbiology, Germany - Olavius sp. DAHAB.2... ...
TCAAATTGAGTCACCGCTTTTTTATGAAGGTTGGGCTTCCTATGCCGAATTTCTGCTGGTAGACGCCGGGTACGTCCACCGCCCTATGGATCTGCTGGTTGACTATAAAAGAAGGCTTTGGCGATCGACCCGCTGTCAGGTGGATGTCGGATTGGCCACCGGTAAAATTGACACCCGGGATGCTATCTGTCTGCTGGAGGTTTGTGGATTTTCCACCGAAGAGGCCCGGCGGCAGATAGATCGTTTTCGATTGAATCCCGGATACCAGTTATGCTACAGTCTTGGCTGCCATGAATTCAGGCAGTTGAAAGCTTCCTGTGGACGCCGGATGAATGCAACCGACTTCCACACCTTTCTGCTGGAGGGCGGAGAATTGCCGTTTCATTTAATCCAAGAAAGGCTCGATAATTATACCGCAATTAATCCAGCCGAAAAATAGAAGGAAATAAAAAGTGGAAGGATTCAAAGGATATCATTCCGAGTGGAATTTAGGCAGTCCGGGTGGCTGGGATTACCAGCGGCTGACCCAGATTATCGGCAAAGCGGTCTGGCAGCATATTAACAAAATTCGTCCCATGAATTTAGCATTGGACTTTGACCATCCTTATTTTTCGCCGGTTGACGGGTTTGTCGATATTCTGGTGCAGGCCCATCGGTCTCTGACAGATCAAAATTCGAGTCTGATTGCCGTCGTTGCTGAAGAGGAAACCCTGGCAGATGTCACCGAAAATATTAACCTGGCTAAAAAACTGGATGCCGTAGATGGAATTACCGGTGTGCTGATGGCACCCCAGGAACTTGAACTGCGCAACGGCCGGGTATGCTGGCAAGGGCAGCCGGTTTCGCTGATATTTATGGATTTCAACACGGATGTACTTCTGGCTCTGCACCGCAAGCACGATTTAACGCCTGTGTTACAGGCCGTAAAAAAACGTCGGGTCATCAATCCCCGCGGGATGGAACCGTTTAATGTAAAGAGCATGTTTGAATTACTGACGGGCCCCGATCGGAACCGTTTCCACACTGAAATCGTCCGGCGAACACCCTGGACGCGGCAGTTTTTCGATCGCAAAACCGAAGCACCCGACGGGGATATCATTGAGGATCTGGTCGAGTGGACCCGCCGCAACTGGGACAACCTGGTCCTGAAGCCGGAAAGAGGATATTCCGGACACGGTGTCAGGGTAGGGCAGGTCAATTGTGATGCCGGTGAAGCAATCGATCTGGCTCTGGAAGCCGGGGACTACATTGTTCAGGAAAAAATTCCGCTGGCATTATGGGCCGAAGAAATCCCCCGGTTGAATAATGGGAAAATTGAACTCAAACGGTACCAGACGGATTTTCGGTGTTTGATGGGACCCCACGGGATGCTCGGGTTTGTCGGTCGCTACGGCGGAGTACCCACGAATGTTGGAAGCGGCGGCGGATTTCAGCCCCTGGCTGTTCTATCATCGGACATGGGGGTCAGAGAAGCGGTCAATCGTATCAACGAGAGCATTAACAGTCTGGAGGTGGGTGATTTGCTTCGGGTTATCGAGGAGCAGAAACAGTTGGCGATGAATTGTGATTTTACTTATTTGCTGGGTCCTGTAAAAATTGCCTTGCGGCCCAGGGTCATTACTGCCGGTCAGATTGAAGCGCTGAAAAGCTATGGACAAAAAATGTGGGCCGACTGCCTGAAACTGGAAAGCCTTTGGCTGTCGGGGCAGTTGGATGATTTGATCCGGATCGAGGAAGAAGAACTTGAGATCGCCAGGATGAATCCCTGGCATGGTTCGGCTGCCATTATCGCATCAGACGGATTATTCGGTTTCGGTGCGGAACCCTTGGAATGACGAATGACGAATGACGAATCAACCAGCGCATACGATTATTAGAGTCCAAGGTTACCTATTCCTAAAATAGACAGAATTCCTTAATTTTAGTCATTTGTAGTTGGACCTCATGATTTGAATTAAATGCCCCTGCCTGGTAACGAATTGCTGGAGAAAGGTGAGCATCATGCCCATCGAAGTTGATCCCGACTGGTGGAAAACCCTGTTTGACGACGTCTACCTTTTGACGGATGCTCGGTCGGTTTGCGATGAAACACTCACCCGTCTTGAAGTGGATGTTGTCTGTGAATTACTGCCGATGAAGAACGATCATAAAGTTTTAGATCTGTGCGGCGGGCATGGACGTCACAGTTTCGAACTTTGCCGGCGGGGATATCATTCCTGCACACTGCTGGATTATTCACAATCGCTCATCAAAATCGCCGGTGACAAATCCAGAGCGCATGATTACCCGATTCAGGTTATTTGCTCTGATGCGCGCAAGGTAGATTTGGCCTCTCCTATTTTTAATCATGTATTGATTATGGGCAATTCACTGGGATACATCCCGGAGCCGGGTGCTGACGGTAAAATATTATCGGAAGCATATCGGCTTTTATTGCCAGGTGGCTGGCTGCTGGTAGACATTGTCGACGGGGCCGCGGTAAAAAAGTCGTTTGCACCCAATGCCTGGCATGAAATCGGTGAAGACACAGTCGTCTGTCGCGAGCGGGAATTAAAAAAAGACTCAATTTACGCCCGCGAAATGGTGATCAGCAAAAAGGACGGCCTGATCCGGGACCGGACTTATGCCATTCGGCTCTACGATCTGCAAACCCTTGCATTGCTTCTGGAAACGGCCGGATTCAATCAAATTCAAATTCACACTGATTTTTCGCCCCACCGATTCGAGGGGGATTATGGATTCATGAACCGGCGCATGTTGGGGGTTGGCAAGAAGCCGGAGTAATGGTGCTGGAGTGTTGGACCAATTTCCATCACTCCATCATTCCAACATTCCACTGCTCCATGCAACTTTCAATTATCGAGTGATGATTTTCTGCTCTACCAGAAATATCTCAATATCCTGCCAGAAAACCTTCCAGTCCGGTGGACAATCATTGTGTCCGGCTTCATAGGAGATCAGCTTTCCCCTTCGGGCTGCTTTGCACAGGGCCGTCCCGTGGGAAAACGGTATCACCGTGTCATGCCGGCCGTGCAGGATCAAAACCGGTCCTTTATATTTTTCAACCGCCGACAGGTTGTCCAATGGATCTCTTACCAGAAATGAGGGTGCCAGATAGCGTTTGGCAAAGGATCTGGCGCTGGTAAAAGTCGACATCAGAATCATGGCTGCCGATGGTCGTTTGACCGACAATGCGCATACCGCCCCGCCGCCCAGCGAACGGCCAAAAAGGACAATACGGGTGGCGTCGATATCTTTTCTGGATGTCAGCGCGTCATATGCCGCCACAAATGTATCCGTGATACTCCCTTGGGAGGGCGATCCGGCCGAACGTCCGTAGCCCGGATATTCTACCAGCAGCAGGGCAATGCCGAGACGGGCAAATCCTTTTAGATCATCCGGCCAGAAATCAATTAACTCGCCGTTGCCGTGTCCGAAAATTACCGCCGGAGCCGGACCCGCAGCGCTGCCGGGAACCGGCGGCAGCAACCAGGATTCCACTTTCCCGGCATCGGGTTCCAGCCATATCTTCTCCAATCCGGGAAACTTTTGAGCTGGTGGTGACGGCTGTGGAATCATGCCCCTGGGAAACATGATCTGGCGTTGCAGAAGAAACAGAATACCGCAGTAGGCCACGTAAATACAAAGCGGCCAGAATATATATTTTAACATAGGGGGCATGCTGGTACCTGGCGAAGCATTGATATTTTTTTCAATTATTGCGCACGTGCTCTTTTTGTCAAGGAAAATGAGGATGACGGAAGGTCAAAGGTTAAAGGCGAAAGGGAAGTGAAGAGAGATGAGGGATGAGGACTGAGCGTGCTGCTGTTTCCATTGCTCGTTTTCTATTTACCTCAGTCCTCTTTCCTCAGCCTGATAATTGATTTTCCTTCATCATTCGATATTTCTTGTTCGATATTCGATATTATCTTTTATTACCATACCCGGCGCAAGTTTCATTTTAGCCTTCAGAGGGCTTCCGCTTATTATATACATTAAATTGTGTTCATTTTTTATATCATGCCAATGTGCTTTTCGTTTCTATAGTCGCCCCCTTCCTATAACATACCAATTTAGCCAAAAAACACACTTGACAAGTTGCTACAATGTAACATTTTATACCTAAATTATTAACTGACCGCTTTTCATTATTATTATATTCCCCGCGTACATCGGCATATTTGATGGGAAAACATTGGAGGTAAAGATATGCAAAATAAATTATTTAACTACTTGATCGGTGTCTGTCTGCTACTCAGTACATCCATCGCGTTGGCAGAAGAAAGACCCATGGGTTTTTTCGTTACTAGCGCTGGTATGGGCAAAGGTGCTGACTTGGGCGGACTTGAGGGTGCAGATGCCCACTGCAAAAAACTCGCCACAGCTGTGGGTGCCGGTAACAGAGATTGGCGTGCTTATCTGAGTACCGAAGAAGATGGCAAGCGCGGCATATCAGCGCGTTCTCGGATAGGCAATGGTCCCTGGTACAATGCACATGGCATACTGATTGCGGCCAACCTGACCGACCTGCACCTGTACAATCGTACCATTACACTGGAAACCGCTCTCGATGAATCGGGTAATCGCATCAAAGGCCGTGGCGATAAACCTAACGAGCATGATATTTTGACCGGTAGCCAGGACGATGGCACGGCATACTTTCCGGACGATCAGGATCACACCTGCAGTAACTGGACCAGCAGTGATAAAGGCAGCGCACAGGTAGGGCACCATGACCGTCATGGTGGTGGAAATACCTCATGGAATTCCGCCCATCCTTCGCGGGGTTGTAGTCAGGATGGTCTGAGAAGTACAGGCGGTGCAGGCAAGTTCTACTGTTTTGCTGCGGATTAGAAAGCCAGAATCCAGTTCAGAATGCGCCGTATAGAATTCCGGCGCATTCTATACAGTACCATAGAACTGTCGATCCATAAGCTGTCGTCTTTGGTCAATTCAGATAACTGAAATCTCATTTTAATCAAAGAATTCCTCGCAGTTCTGCTGCGGGGTAAAAGGTGCGAGCGAAGCGAGTTTCCTATTGAGTCCAGGGCTTGCTCTGGGGTTCATACCTTTGATTGTTGGACGAAATTTAATCAAAATCTTGGATATGGCTGTGGAAGCAAGAATCCAGTCAGCCATCGTTACTCTGTCCAGATGAGTGTCCGTCCTGCATCATTTCTCAAGCATCGGCCGCTGCATCCAGTTCGTTGGCCAGTTTCAGTATCCCTTCCAGATCAAAATCCTCTGTCAGCCGGTCGATGGTATCACTGAAGTTGTCGTAGGTGTCAGAGCCGGATCGCAACTCGTTTGCGATGGTTTTCAATTCGGAAATATTTCCCATGTCGACGGCATCGCGCAGGCGTTGGGCGGTTTGGTTTGCCCGTTCAGCCGGCATTTGTGGGATTGGTTGTTCAGCAGGGTGTGGAGCTATTTCAGCGGTGGACGGCTTCAAGGTTTGACTGGCGGTCAGCGCTTTTTCCAGGGCATTCTTAAATTCCGCAAAAACGCGGTCAAGGTGTCCCGCCTCAGGGAACTTTCCCGAGAGGGTCTGTTTAACCAGACCATCCATTTCAGTCGCCGCCGAGTGTAAATCGATGGCCGATAAATTTCCGGCCAGCCCTTTGATGCTATGAACCAGGCTGTGCGCCTGATTTAAATCATTGGCGGATAGTGCCTGCTGAATGTTATCGGCGGCTGAAGCATATTGGCGATTAAAGTCCAGCAACAATTTTCGGTAAAGTTTCCGATTGCCTTGCAGTCTTCGCAGACCTTCTGCCAGATCAAAACCCGGTAAAACGTGTGGTAGCCCGTCCTGTCCTGCGCCAGGCTGCGATTGGGGCGGCGCCGGAACATCATTCGTCACCGGTGCTCGATCGGACGAGAGAATCGGCGGCATATCAACCGATTTCCGGTTTTCCGCCGGCAGAATCCATTTTTCCAGAATCGTGAAAAGCTCCTCCGGGTCGATGGGCTTGGCAACATGGTCGTCCATGCCAATTGCCAGGCTTTTTTCACGGTCCCCCGCCATGGCATGCGCCGTCATGGCAATGATGGGAACTCGCTGCGTTCGCGCTGAAGGCTGAAAGTTGGAAGCGGAAAGAACTGAGTTCTGATTTCCGCCTTCTGCCTTTTGTTGTCTGTCTTCTGCTTTGAGCTTTGAGCTTTCAGCATTCAGCTTATTGCCTTGAAATTTGAGCGTATCTTCCCACTCGCGAATATTTTTTGTGGCTTTGTATCCGTCCATCACCGGCATTTGGATGTCCATCAGAACAACATCAAATTCGTTTTGACGGACCATATCTTGGGCTTCTTGACCGTTGACTGCCAGGGTCACCTGCAAGCCGGCATTGGTTAATATCTCCATGGCCACCTGCTGGTTGATTTCATTGTCTTCCGCCAGCAGAACCCGGGCGCCGCTGATTCTCTGCAACGCATCGTCGATTGGTTGCTGATCGGCCTGTTTGTGCGGACCCTTAGCTGTTTCTTTGCCGAAAACCTCCATAATCGTATTGAACATCACCGAAGGGTTAACCGGTTTAATCAAAAAACCCTCCAACCCGACCGCTTCGGCCTGCTTCATGATCTCCTGCCGTCCGAAAGCTGACACCATAATGATGCGGGGCACATGGTCTGCCGGGCATTGCTCCTTGATTCTATGCACGGTTTCAATCCCATCCATTCCCGGCATTTTCCAATCCATGATAATCAGATTGTAGTCTTTCCCCTGATCGGCAGCTCGGGTGACCTCATCAATGGCCTTAGCGCCCGATTCTGCGACCGCAACCTCGAAGGAAAAGGATTCCAGGGTTTCTTTAAATATGTTTTGTGAGGTGGTGCTGTCATCGACGACCAGCACCCGCAAACCCTTGAGGGAACCTGCCAGTTGACCTCTTTTTTCGATTTCCTGCGAGGCCAGTCCAAATACAGCGCTAAAGATAAACGTGCTGCCGATACCGGGTTCGCTCTCTACCCGGATATCGCCTGCCATCATTTCAACCAGCCGTTTACTGATGGTCAGTCCCAGGCCGGTACCGCCGTATTTGCGGGTTGTCGAACTATCCGCCTGTGAAAAGGGCTGAAAAAGTTTAGCGGCCTGTTCAGCAGTCATGCCGATGCCGGTGTCGCGCACAGAAAATCTGAGAGTTGCCTTATCTTCATCGTTGTTAACGAGTTCGGTCGAAACGACGATTTCTCCTCTTTCGGTAAACTTTATGGCATTGTTGGTAAGGTTCAGCAATATTTGACCGAGCCGCAATGGATCGCCGATCAGCGAAAGGGGAATCTCCGGAGCCGTGGCAAAGAGAATTTCAAGCTGTTTTTCCCTGGCTTTGGCCGGCACCATGTCCGCCATATTTTCCAGGACTTCTTCCAGATTGAATTCTATATTTTCGATATCCAGTTTACCGGCCTCGATTTTGGAAAAATCAAGGATATCATTGATGATTCTGAGCAGGGAATGCGCCCCGGTTTGGATTTTTTGCAGATAATCTTCCTGTTTGGGGTTTAACTTCGTTTGCAGGGCCAGATGTGCCATGCCGATAATAGCATTCATGGGGGTTCGAATTTCGTGGCTCATGTTGGCCAAAAAATTGCTTTTGGCTTGATTGGCTTCATCGGCCACCTCTTTGGCTTTGACTAGCTCCGCCGTGCGCTCTTTGACCAGATCTTCAAGGTGGTCGCGATGTTTCTTCAACGCGATTTCCGAGGTTTTCAGAGCGGCTTCCGAACTTTGGATGGTGCCCATCATCGTATTAAACGAATGGGCCAAGTGCCCGATTTCATCGCCGGTTTGAATATCGATCCGGTAATCCAGCTTCCCGGTACGGGTGATCTCATCGGTGCCCTCGTCCAGTTTCTTCAGGGGTTTAATGACAAATCTCTGTAAACCTAACATGGTCAGGACACTGAGCATTAAAAGTCCGGCACAAAGAGCTGCGACGACACGATAAACCGTACCCTGAACTTCGGTTTCGATTTCGGAGACAGAAATAACCATTCCCAGCTTCCAATTCAGCTCCGGCGATGTAGAAAAGAATAAATATTGTTTTTGCGACCCTTCATAAAACGTAGCATACCCCTGCTTGTTTTGGTAAACCGACTGCAGATCATTACCATACAGGTTGCGAATATTTTGAAAAAGGTTGTCCTTATACCGGCTGGCTAGAACAATGCCGTTCTGATCGAGCAGCAGCATAAATCCATGCCGCCCGACTTTGACCTGGTTTATATACCGGGTAAGATTTGCCAGGGTAATATCTATTCCCACAACGCCAAAAACCTGCGCCTGTTCATCGAGCAAAGCGGTAACAATACCAACATTGATGTCCGGAGAAGTGATCGACCGGTAGGGCTCGGTTATCATTATTTTTCCTGGATTTTCCTTGGCCAGCACATACCAGGGCCTGAGTCTGGGGTCATATTTCGTCGGCCGATTGCGTTTGTGGGAGCGTACAAAACCGCCGTTTGCGCGTCCCATGTAAACGGAATTTGCATAGGGGTGATGTTTGCGGTAATCACTGAAAATATTGATAATATTTTGTTCCGTTTCACCGATGTTGTATTGAAAGGTCGCGGGATCGGCTTCAATGAAGTTGGTAAAGTCGGCATCATGTCTCGTACGTACCCAATCGGCTGCCGCAATTGAATCCAAATCAATTTGGACGCCTTGAATAGAACCTGTCAATGCAAAATCGACATGCGCCAGTTGATTCTGAAAATCCTCATAAATGTCATTAAATATCAGGTTCTGCAATTTGTGAGAGAGAAATGTACCAATGGAGGCTAATATGAGAAAGCTGGCGCCGATATACAACAACAATATCTTGTACTTGAGTTTCATTAGGAATTTTCTTCCGGGAGAGAGTTGTCGAAATAGGGATAATATGGCCTAATCCAAAAAAGTTGTCAAACACTGACCGAAATTTTCCGGTATTTTGTAATGCGATGAAGCCTGGTACGACAAATAGCGTAATGAATCCGCCCTGATAAATGCTATAATGAGAGAAAAGGGCCTCGGAAACAAATAAATCCGCAATCTTGTTTGTCTTATTGCCCGCCTTCAGCGTTGCACCAAAAGTCACATATCGATAATATGCTCCCCTTGGTGCGCCTTGAAGGCGAACAAAAATTCGGCGCAATCTATGGGTATTTATTTGTTTCCGCGACCCTTCCAGGTTTTCTTGAACAGGTTGCTTAAATCCGACAATGGCCGAACATACTTGACATACGTTGATATATTCCCTATTGTAGGGGAAATTTTTAATACTATTTATTTACTCAATGGAGGAATTCATGGCAGAACAGAAAGACTACCAATGTGTCGATTGCGGAAAGCAAGCACAAGCAAGTGGTGATGATGCTAAGGCACCTGAGTGTTGCGGGAAACAAATGCAGGAACAGGAACCCCTGAACGTCTGCCTGGCTCCGGGGGGGGCGCGATCTTCAAGATTCGATGACCTGGAGGAGCCTTGCGACGACGGCAGATCCGGCTCTTAAGCAAAGCCGATTTAACGAATTTCTTGAACCCATTTTAAAAAACCCATTGCCCATTTAAAAATCCGTATCGGCGGGTTTTTAAATGGGTGCTCATTCGAACACCCTCCGCACACCACCCGCTTTGTCCCTGATAAATCATTTTATGCCAAGAAGTTGGAATATCTATTCAGACCTTTCAATAATTATACAAGAGTCTTCATTCGCCATTCATTAATCGTCATTTCCAAAAAGGGGGGGCAAAATGAATAAAATCAAAATCAGTATTATGCTGCTAATATCTTTTGTCATTTTAACGGGTTTCAATACCGACAACGCCATCGTGCCGCAACAGGAGATCTTGTCCGGTGGTCCACCCAAAGACGGTATCCCTGCAATTTTAAAACCCAAAATAGTCGCATTCGGCGAAGCGGCCTACCTCACGGATTTGGATGTGGTCATCGGCGTGAAAATAGGCCGCGAAACCCGGGCCTATCCGGTTAAAGTCCTGAACTGGCATGAAGTCGTCAACGATACCATCGGCGGTGTAGACGTCGCGGTGACTTTCTGACCGCTTACCCAAACGGGGGTCGTGTACTCTCGCACGGTAGATGGGAAGAAACATACTTTTGGCGTATCCGGCCGTTTGTACAAGAGCAATGTCCTGCTATATGATCACCAGACGGAAAGTCTGTGGTCCCAGCTAATGAACCAGGCCGTCACCGGTCCTGAGGCAGGTAAAAGTCTTACGGTCTTGCCCTCCAGCAGGATAAAATGGAAAACATGGCAGCAGAGAAATCCGCACACCACGGTGCTTTCAGATGATACCGGATTTTACCGCGACTACTCCATAGATCCGTATGAGGGGTATTACCGCATTGGTTCCCTGATGTTTCCGGTCGGAGACGTGCGTCAGGATATGTCCGCCAAAGAACCTGTGCTGGGTATCGAAATCAAAAATTATGCCAAAGCCTACCGCTTGGATTGGCTCAGTGCCAATCCGGGGATTCACAATGATACGGTGGGAGGTTATCCAATCCGGATCGAAGTTAGTCCTGACGGTGAAGTGGTGGCTGTGCGTGACAAACAGGGCAATGTGCTGGCAGCCACTTACTCATACTGGTTTGCCTGGCAGGCGTTTCACCCTGAAACAGAGGTCTTTAAAGTAGATTGAAGGTTCCGGCAAAAAAAGCCGATATTATCCTGCAGCTTTCTAACGGTTTCCGGCCCGGCTATTACCTGGATTCTGCACCACTTGGAGGCTTTCAGATGCAGGATTCAGCTAACTTTCTACTCCTCCGACCAGATCGGTTTCCGCTTTTCGTTAAAAGCGGTCATCCCTTCAATAGCATCCGGCCATGTTGCCTGCGAGGCCATCATCTCTTTGGCCAGGTGGTAGGCCTGTTTTTCAGGCATGTCTATCTGCTGATAGAAATGCTGCTTTCCAATTCCAAGGACCCTCAAGCTGTATTGTGCGATTTCCGTTGCAAGCGCCCATGTTTCCTCCTCCAGCTTATCATCCGCGACGATCCTGTTGACCAGGCCCTGGGTCAAAGCTTCCTGGGCAC
>Ga0209568_1000867_pt1 | contig 11024 bp, 7 predicted proteins | sample WorMetOlspDAHAB2_FD_187406 | JGI IMG/M metagenome (GOLD analysis project Ga0209568, IMG submission 187406) | Marine gutless worms symbiont microbial communities from Max Planck institute for Marine Microbiology, Germany - Olavius sp. DAHAB.2... ...
ACTGGCGATGACGTCAGTTGGAGGCAGTCGGAGTCTATCGTTCAGTGGCCAACTTGTTGTTGTTTATCTGCAACAATTGCTGCCGCAGACCACGCGATAGGCCTACGTCGCCACACCCGGTCCACCATTGCCCCGGGGGCCTGCTGCTGTTGGCAGCGAAGGTGCAAGCCCTCTGCTGTGGCAAGTTGCTACTGGTCGGCAGTTGTGAAAGTCGCTGCCGCTCTTCCGTAGAAGGTAACGGCGGTTTCTCGGCTGAAGTGAAAATACGGAACTTTTTATGTTTTTATGATACAAAAATGAATTGTAGGCGTTTACAGAGGGAGTGACAGCCGCGGAAGATCAAGAGATTACCAGTTTGTAACTTATCCATTTTTACGTAGGCTATATACTGTCCAGACTGGAATGTTTTACGTGTTTTTATGTGTATACCACTGTTTTATCAACTAAGCAGCATGTTAGAGGCCGTCAGGTCCTTTATTGTTCAAACGCGACTTGACCAGATTAAGATAGAACGAGGTTTGCAACTTTACTGGTTATCTCGGTTCAGTCAAGCAACCACTGTCTTACTATAGCTGATCCAAGTTGCCAGCGTAATAAAAAACGTAATTAAAAAGTGGTGCGTCAGCATTCGCTACCTATAGGTGTATACATTACATCAGCGACTTTATTTCGGTGTTCAGTCAGTCATAACAAACAGGCAACTTACAGAGCATTCAATGAGATATTTGGCAAAGTTGGTCGGGCAGCTTCAGCTGAAATGATGATACAGTTATTTAATTCCAAATGCCTCTCCATTCTAATGTTTGTCCACTTACTAGCACCCAAATTAATTCCTTGCAATTTGTCGTAAATAGTTGCCACAGGAAATTTTTTTATGATAAATTCCAATGACGACATAAGATACTGCCAGGATGTATTTGGTTGTTTACCTGTTGCCGACATTGTTAAAAGGCGAACTACGTTATTCTCTAACAAATACAGGGCAGTTAATGACAATAACATTGTGTGTCAAGCATGTGCTCGACGTTGATTACCAGCTCATCGCTGCTATTGATTAGTTAAGTTTTCTCTTCTCTCTTTTTTTCCTCGCCGATTGTCTACCACTTGTGGTGAAATAAAGATGTATATAATACGAGGTCAGACAAATTGCACGCTAGTGACACAACGAAAGGATTAGCGCTGAAAAGGAGGAAACTTTTGAGATGATGTTGGAACGATTCAGCGGGTGACGCTGCAACGATATCGTCAGGCAGTGCATTCCAGAGCATAGCGGCAGCGACTGGAAAGGCTCGGCTACCGATAGTCTTAAAGAAGGTGGTTAGCGAAGTGTGCTTTGATCTGATACATCGGCAGTATACGAGTGAGTGGCCCTAGGATGAAATGACGACGGGAATTTTTAACAAAGGGAACAACTCTGTCTCGTATGAATTTCTCTGAATACGTAGGACATGTGACTATATTTAGTTGAATTCTCACTACTGCATGCTGTTTAGTAGTAGGGTTACGGTTATGGTTAGCATTATTATTTAGCGTCTGGTTGATTAGTGGGTATGCACTCGTATTTGTACCGCTTTCCGTTGTCATTGTACCGTACCCAATACAGGCTGATGAGAGCGTCGCTGATGTGACCAGAACAGGGTCCTTGACAATTACAACCGAAACTCGCACAAATACGTGTGCATTACAACTTACCAACCAGGCACTAAATCCAATCCTAACCCTAATTCTAACCCTAACCCTATACTGCCGAACAGCACGCAATAGCGAACATTCAACTAAATATTGTCCCACATATCTAGATAAATTCATATGAGACATGTTGTTGCACCGTGTGTGCGACTTTAGGTTGTAATTGTCACACTGCCGCCAGAACGTCGTGTGTACAGTATGTACACTGTGACTTGTATTTCAGGAGTGGATGATGGCAAAGCGGCCTCTCAGCGTTCAACTTCGCCCGTCGTCGGCGCTCTACCCCGGCTCCGTTCCAGACGCCCCCGGCGGTGGTAGCTGGTCGGCGAGGCGACTGTCGATGGGAGACGTCGACGTAGATCAGCGCAAGTTGACCTACAACATGGCGGACGGCGGCGTCGGCGGCTGCGGCGTGGGTCGGCGGCCGGCAGAGCTCGGTGTCACCAGCTGCTGTGTGGCGGTTCCTCCTCGAAGGAGAGATCGATGTAGTCCGTCGTCGTGCAAACGACCAGTCGTGATGACGTTGCCACGACTCGACCTGTCGCTTATTCAAGGTATTATTCAACTCAGCCTTTCGTCCCTCTAGGATCGGTAAATGAGTAGTAATCTATGTAATTACAGTACGTGGATTACGGCAGGGGTTCCCAACCTGCAGTGTAGGCACCCCTTTGTGTGTCAGACGCAAATCCAGGGTGTGTCAGACTCGTTTCGTATTGAAGTGCTAATGAGCTAAGTGTTTATTGTTGGAAATGAATAAAAGGCATTGAATCAAATAAAATATGGTTTGAATTTTGATCGACTACGATGGGGGTGTCAGCGATCAACTAGGATTGACGGAGGGATGTCGGCCAGAACTAGGTTGGGAACCCCTGGATTACGGGTATGAAGACCTTTAAACCGCAGACTATAGGCTACGTATAGCTGCATGGCTGCAGGCCAAAGTCCATAAGCACGGGCTTGGCCTGTGCCTAGGCTGTACGCCGGCTCTGTCTATGAAGCGCAGCGCGGCTGCAGCTGCAGTATGCGGCTTGTGCGCTATATAAGTGTTTATGCCTTTGCCTTTATTGTGTTACCCGCCCTGAGGAACCCAGAATAGACCGTTTAGAATGATTAAACAATAAAAGAATGAAGTAATAAAATCAATATAAAATAGGGTGGAATTAAGCCTACAAGAAGCTGTTTAAAGCACGGCATTTGTTAGAATAAGATCTATAATCAGTGGCATTTTTTTCTGTGCAGAATCTTCGCTGTGGAAAGACGAGACGTCCGCGTTAGGCCAAGGTCAAGGAGACAGCGAAGGTCAAGGTCGAACGCCGTCACGCGGCGTTCAGTGCCGCTGTTCCACACCTTCAGTGCCTCTCAACCAATCATCGTCGTCGTCATCATCATCGTGTGAATGCCTTGGCAACGGTCCTGCGTCGTTGTCGACGCCAGCATCAGTAGCTTCCTGTTCGTCGTTTCGACCGAGCGTTGAACCGACGTGCATTCTTCCGTTCCTGTTTCTTGGCTCACAGAGAGATGCCTTATCAGCCGACGTCATCAACGTGAGTTCTTCAGTGCTCTGCGCCACTCTATCGTACACGTATTCACCACGAATCAATCAGTCAATCAAATCATACTTTTTTAACGTGGCTAGAGTAGCAGGTGCGTCACGAAAGCGAAGTCGATATGTGGATAGTTACTGCAAAATGATTGGTGGAACAAGTATGTCTTTAGTCTGTGGCAGAAATCGGTCAGGGAGGCGGATGACGAAGGTAAGTAAGTCAAAAGATCGATGATTATAGTGTCTGAAATGTAAAAGTCACTCCTGTGGATTTGGGGAAAGAACGATTGTTTCTTTGTTTCTTCAGACGTTTTCCTATAAACAGTCGGTGACGGCGCCGACGTGACGTTCTGCGGGGACAGAGTGTGCTATAGCCAGTGGGAATTAAGCGGCGACCGGAAAAGCTCGATCGCCGATGGTTGAAAGACTGCGTGCAAAAGTAGAACAGTTAAACATAATATGCAAAAACATGACAGGTTGACAGACAGACAATCAACAGTTTTGCCGCCGCAGTAAGAACGCAAATACTGGAAATACTGTTGTAACAGATCAGACTGATTAGTCGATTGGCAGCCTGTGGGGCGTATGTAATTCACAGCGAATTACAAGTGCCAATTTTGTCAAATTTTGACGTGATAGCCCGTCCTATAGAAACCGCCACCTTCGCTGACGTCTTCACGAAAAATAATTCTCAATCCTTCATCAATCCTTTTCCTTTTTCGGGATCGTATTTTCGCCCGATTCGCACAGATTCTTATATATTCGTCTGTATTTACCAACACTGACAGCAGAAGAATTTGCGCATTTCGCATATAACACAAAACTTAACTAAACATAAGCTGTACATGAGAGTGACAAGAAAATTCTTCTAGTCGAATCATGTATGATTTACTGCGACGAAAACACCTGCATGATAAGTTCGAATGATTGTTATATTTTGAATAAATTTTTTGCTCTTTTTTGTTTCGATCAGATCACTAGGCAGTCGGAGACGGAAATATTTTTGGCAAACTTTAATGACGAACTTGTGAAATCTGTCATAAGATGTTTTTGTAGTAAATCTATCCACGCTGGTCTCTGTCTTTCCACGACAAACACCGTGACGTCACCACAAGTGGGGCGTGTCCCGCTTTTGACTCTACCTATCTTTCCGGCATGTGTTTATGCATATGTCGCCTCGCATCGGCCTCCAACCAAATGTTTAGTGATGACTGCATATATCAATGACTGATTGCTGACTCACACGCACACACGTATACATCCACGCGTACACACAGAGAGACAGAGAGGCGGACAAACACACGGACAAGTAGAGACACATGCAGTGAACATACATGTATGCGCCACATGGGCTACAGATGATAGTGACATTTCGAAACGATATGACTTAATTCAGACGTTCGTTGAAGAGAGAGAAAAACGCCAATGAGATATCACGACATAAATCGTCATTATTATCAGTTGTTGGCGTCGCTTCAGTAATAACATTATATACAACGTCGAGAAACCAATCATGACAATTATAATCAGTCAACACAATTACATCAATACGGGAAAAGTGATAAAATAATTCAATTATATTAATGACTTGTGCACGTGTTAAAACTGTCGCTCGTACGAAGCTCGACGCGTTACGAGAGCCTTGTTAAAATCGTGGACATGAAACTATTGTCACCTCGACATTATTACCGCCTGCATGCGGACTTTTAACTGTTTTTTACTGCGTATATATACTGCAAGTGAAAAAAACAAGACACCTTACTCATGTCGATAACTTTGCAAAATATTAAACGATTTTCATTTTTTTTCACTGCTAGACTCGGCACAAAATTAGCTACAAAATAATCGTTACACATTCCACCACACCTTATGGTTTCACAGGGTAGTGCAGCAATGTCTCTAAGGTATGGTGGAATATGTAACGATTATTTTGTAGATAATTGTGTTCTGAGTTTAGCAGTGAAAGAATTTTGAAAATCGATGAATATTTCGCGAAGTCATTGACATGAGTAGGGTGTCTTGTTTTTTGACTTATGATGTATTAGCATTATTATAGTTAAAGACATTTCAATATATTTTCTATTTTTCGTAATTACATTGATGACGTTAAATAAGTCGCCGTATTAATGGTATATGCAATCTGACGCTTCATGTAACGCAACATATCAGGTGATAATTTCTTCAAATTCTGTTGATGACGTAAACATTGGTATATGCATTGCTGAGTTGATCCAGTCGCCCTCTGGTGGCGGTGGTGTTAAATTTATCAGTTATCATCCACATCATATCTCGCGTCAATCAGTCGCTGAAGGCGCCGCCCACTCGGCAGCATCCGCAGCTGAAAGTGATCCAGCACCAGTGATGGAAATGGAATGCAGCCGGGTGATGTTGATATTCGTCGGATGTCCAGATTCTGCGTATAGTCATAGACGCTGGCGGGTTTGCGTTGGTGCAGTTCGCGTTAAAATGCTAAAGAATTGCTCTGTGCGTGGGGGCCGGATGGTGAAATGGTGCCCACGCCTCGATTCCGCGGAAGAGTGCGGTAAATTGGAATCAGTTGCCGAAGAGGAAATGTCATGTGCTGTCGTATACTGACGACGGTGAAAAACGGAGCGAAAAATGTGATTTGTGGCTAGTGTAGCACGTGCGACTTGGGTCCTTCTTCGAACGAGCCGATTTGTCTATGTCAGTGTCGTTGTCAATGCTATAATTCGTGTAGCTGCTAGCGCATCACCAGAACCTCCATAAGTGTCAAACTCCATCTAACAGACGAACGGTCTGTCCGTTTTGTCTGTCACCTAAGGACTCACCTTTTTATGACGCCCTAGTCTGTCCGCCGCCAAGCGCCTCTGTATCCAAGGACATTGTAGGCGCTATATAAATGCTGTTTTATCTTATCTTATAAAAATCAGGAATCAACCAATAAATACACGAAATTTGGTCAGTTGATTCTCAGGGAAATTTTTAAAATATTGCCACATATGTCACATTTGTCAGTTCGTTCGTCTCTTAGATGGAGTTTGACACCAATGCGCCCAGTGCGCTATCGCGCGAACAGGAACCTCTTTAACAGACGCTTGAAAACAGCCATGTTGGAGGTACACTACGCTGCAGCACTGTAACGTCGTAAACACGTGTAACCTATGCTTGAAAACTATTATGTGCGGAATTTTATAGGCTTATACACCAGTCGACATACCCGAAAAACTTTGGCGCTACAATTGTCGTATTTCCGCATTCTGACTCGCTTTATTGCTTACATTAAGTATATGTGTACCTCCAACATGGCGGCGTGGCTTCATTCTCACTTAGATCACGTCACTTCACCTCATGTATGTCTCACCGAAATAGTACGGATTCGACGAAAAATAATACATAGAAGGTGCGTGTGTGTGATCATGATATTTCATCCAGTTGTGGGCTAAACCAGAGTTGGCTGCGCGTCCCAGAACGTATCTCCTTCAAACTGGCAGTTATGACGTATCGACCCATCCACGGCACCTCTCCGTCCTACCTACAGTCATGTTTCCCCCGCGTTTCCGACATGACATCCAGACGACGGCTGCGGTCTTCTACCTCACGTAGTCTGGACGTTCCGCCGGTTCGTCTATCTACAGTCGGCAAGCGGGCGTTTCCGGTTTCGGGTGCCACCGTCTGGAACGACCGGCCTCTCCACGTCGCATCTGCGCCGTCACTCGCGGTTTTCAGACAACGACTCCAAGACCTTTCTGTTTTCCCGTTCCTACCAAGACACTATCATATGACCCGTGAGTGAGTGAGTAGAGTTTAACGCCCCACTCGACACAATACAGGTCATTTCGGAGGCGGACATATGACCCGTGTGTTACTATCACCATTCATCACTGCTGTCTGGACACCCGTGGTCCTTGCAATAATTAACATTATTTAGGCCACGTTAAAATGATTACGATGACGATGATGCTGGATATGGGTTAATTTTTCCGGGTCCAATCCAATCCATGTCCAACTGTGCTATCCCTATGGAAGCAGAGAAGTATCGACGGCGGCGGGAGGGTAGCTAGTGACGGCTATCGCTACCGGCGGAATTCATAGCAGCTCTACTATTTCTGCATCAGCAACCGGTCTGCTGCGGTCAATAATGCATACAGTGAGTGCGCACTGTATATAGACTGGACTTGCAAGACGAAGATGATGGTGAGTCAGGGATGCGGAATGCGGCGGTGTGCCAGTCAGCCAGCCGCCTCCGGTCGACTATGCCCACCGCGGGGTATCAGTGGCGCGCTGCATGCTGGGTAGGGCTACCGCGAGTACTCCAGTACTCGTTACTTTCTATTTCCGGTTGCAAGTTTCCATTTCAGGTTGCAGTTTTTTTGCATTCAGTTGATGAACTGTTGATATTTACATGGAAACTTGGGGCTTCGCGATTTCATTTTCAGCTTGCCCGCCTGGAAATAGATCTGAATATATGCATGCTTGTTTAAGGCATTGCCTCTTCTGGCCCCATGCACGCTGACCCACCACCCCTTATTCGTCATTGGCAGCTTGCATTAAAAGTACATCCTGTATTACGAGTACGTGTACTCGAGTAGAAAACTACTCGCTAGCGGCAGCCCTAATGTTGGATATATGGCATTCCGACTGAGTCTCCAATAGCAACGGCGTTTTCGATCGACAGGTAACCTTACGTCCACCGAATGAACTCACGAGTCGCAAATTGCGGCGAGAATAACTAGAAAGCACCGACACTCCGACAGAGTGTAGAACCGACGTTTGCTGTGCAGGGTCGCGAATCTGCAAGTTCTACCGGAAATGGATTTGCTCCGAGAACGTGATGTACAAGACATTTGAGTCGAGAACAGTAGTTAAATTACTTCGACATAGGCGTTGAAACATTTAATTGAGAACGGTTGCATCGTAATCAAATCAAATCTAATCTAATAATGTTGATGTTGTAAAAAGCTGACAATCAAATAAAGATATAAAAATAATAAATAAGAATAAAGATATAATTCAGGCAACAATGTCCATACATAAAAATCACACAATCGCGATACAAAGAGAAAGAACAGAAGAGAGAAAGACCGAATAAAAGTTACAAGCAGTAATATGGCATCTGCAGCTATTGCAACTCTCGCACCAAGACATTACTGCATGAAAACCTTTTACAAGTAAAAAAAATCAAACTGAGCATTGTTGTAAAACGCGAGACCCATAAAGCTATAATTTTCGCTGTCTGTATCCACGTTAGACATTTTTTGGTATTACAGTGGTAATATACACACATATTACACTGGAGTTGTTACTTATTTTTGACAACGCAAATATTATTAGCATTAAATACGAAATTTCAGATACAGGGACGATTTTGTAAGATACAGGAAGGCGAGTGTGAGGTCGTGGAACGCCAACAAGACTGCAATTTATACACAGGTCATAAGAATGTTAACAGTATTAACAAACAGTTGATTGCATTATAGTAAGTGGTGACATGAAGCAGTAATGTGATGATGGACGGGAGGCATTGACGCTGAGCGAGTGGGAAGGTAACCGCAGACAGTGCGGTAAACAGAAGTCATCTATGCTGGCCGCCTACAATTGCTGGCTAGAATTGTTATGCCTCCGTACAGTGATTTAGCTATAAAAGAGACGAAATTAAGAAAAGGTAATAAAATGCATAGACGCCCGAACATTATCCATCTATGGGCTTTCCAGTTCGGCAGTGTGTGTCACACTGCCATGATGCCATCCAATTCATTCGTGCATACACAGCGGTTAGATGACAGATAGTGATATTCATTAGTTCGTTGAGCAATTAATTAAGAACTAATCATTTTATGTATGAGCGGGAGTCATGTAATGTGCGTATCTCAAATTGGAGATTATTCGGCGATGGCAGTAATGAGTGTCGGGACTCGGGAGGTCTCTGTTTAGTCACTGCTTCATCATTGGTCGCATTGGCTCATGCGTGAATGAATCGGCTCTCAGCGGCTGGCATCGTTGCAAATGCGCCATTACGTAGCCGGTGGACATGTCGCAGTGGTGCCAGCGCGCTTTAGTCATCGCCGGTATACTTGTCTCGACAGAACACAAAAATCAATACGGATCATACGATACGATTTCTGCGCGCAGAATGAATGTATTAAGTTAGTAAGTACGGGTGTTTCAAAACAGCACATTTAAACATACGGTTTACACTGCTCTTGGTGGTCCCACTGTAAAACAAGTCGTGAGAGTAGTACAAATACGTGTACACTAACCAAGCAGACACTTAATCGTAACCCTAACCCTAACCGCGCTATGAAACAGCACGCAATAGTGAGCATTCAACCTGTGAACCTGTGCAGTTCCTATACTGGCTAAAAGAACCCTTACTTACTTACATTTACACACAAATGGGTATACGTAATATATAACGTTCAGAAATGTAAGTTTCTTGATACTGCGTGTAACTTTATCTTGGTTTCCGTAATGACTAGGGCCTATATCGCCTGTTTGTCCTACCAACGGAATTGTAAATGTTAGGCGCTAACGCATAGGCCTATACATGAGGCGTAAAATAATATCTTGGCGGAAATTGTCGCGAAAGGTGCCGGTGGCTGTGACATAATGTGTAGCGTGAAGGGAGAAATTGGACACGTTGTCGCCTGAATATTCTATGAGTGCCGCAGCCCCATAGGCGGCAAAGCTATATATTCCTCTTTCGAGTTTTCCCGAAATTCTCTGCTTTCAGTTTCATTATTTAACAAACGTTGACTCAGTGCTAACGTAACGTATCACTCCGCGTGCGCTGTAATTACATAAGCTTGCACGCGCAGAATTTTAGCGCGTTTACTTCCTCTGCGAGTCGAAAAGAGAATTTGTAGTCCCAGTCAACTTGAGTCAACAGTAACAATGCGCTTAACGCTCTCATTAGCCATGATATAATGATATTATACTTGAACTACTAAGAAATCCTACTAATACGTCCAAAACGGCTGCAGGTTAGTAGGCGCGCGGGAACCATTTTTCAGCAGGGAGTCAGGGTCAAAAATCATGCGACATGATACGTTGATTTTCACCCCAACCCTTCAAATGATGGTCATAACACCTGTCCGACATAAGCGCCATATGCAGTGAGTGAGTGAGTAGAGTTTAACGCCCCACCCGGCACAATATAGGTCATTTCGGAGGCGGACGCCATATACAGTTTCTGACCTCAGCTCTCTTGTGGGTTCAGCTGACCCCGCTGACCCGGCCTTCCTGAGCCACTACAGTATAGTGAAGTTAATATACCTCAGTCTACGAGTTTGTCATAAATAAAACTAGCATGTAGGACATATTCTACTTCAGGACGACCAGTGTAATTCGATGTTCTCTCGTCAAACACAGGAACACGCAAAATGCAGGACACTCACCGACAGCGGATTATATTAATCTTTATTTTACATTGCATTGGTATAGATGCAAATGCAAACAGAAGCAAGGAAAACCACAATATGTCGTACCAGGGGCGGACCCAGGAATTTGCTAAGGGGGTGGGGCGGTCCCTCCCTTCCCTTCCTTTTCCCCTCTACCACTCCTCTTCTCCGCCTTAGAAGTGGGTCCCCAGCTAGGGAGTCTGGGGGAGCGCTGTAAGCTCCCCAGTGGGGTCCGGGGCAGAAAACGAATTTGGAGCACCTTACAGTTGACGAAAGCCACTGGTGGCTATCATTTTGAATGTTCTGAGTACCATGTTTACCTGTAGAACGATCAAAATTTACCATTAGCTAACATGACCGTGAGTGACGGCGTCAGTCCGTCGCCCAAAAGGGGGACCGGAGCCGGCTCGCCC
>Ga0209568_1000868_pt1 | contig 11021 bp, 12 predicted proteins | sample WorMetOlspDAHAB2_FD_187406 | JGI IMG/M metagenome (GOLD analysis project Ga0209568, IMG submission 187406) | Marine gutless worms symbiont microbial communities from Max Planck institute for Marine Microbiology, Germany - Olavius sp. DAHAB.2... ...
GGGAGGGGGAGGTTTGCTTTATTGGCTTTGGGGGATAGACGCCCTGGGCTGGGAGAAGGATCCTGAGGGAAGCCCGGTATAGGGTTTTGGGACGAAATGCCCAGAAACTGAAGGAAAATGTTAAATTATTGTAAGCCTATGTTTCTAATGTTCTAAAATAGGATTTAATACGGAGGGATCAGAGCCGACTGTGGGCCACTGGGCGTTTGGGCGTCTGGGGTTCCCAGAAGATGAAGTGTTATATAGTTGCTTACAGTACATATTATATCTACTAATACTGTCTGTTGTCTGTTATAGTAATCACTAATTGCGTACCTGTATGGTGATTCCAAATGATACCAGGCAGTATTTTTGCAGGCCTGTAGCCAGTGAGGGGCATTTGGGGACAATGCCCCAAAGTGAAAGTTTTGCTACCCACCTGTGCACATGAAACGAGTGAAACAACTTTCAGACAGAACCGCGGAGGACATCTGTTTGGCGGTTGGGATTTGCTCTGGTCCCACCAGAATACTTACAGCGCTCCCCAGACCCATGGCTGGTGGAGAGGGGGTCGCTGCCGAACCCGAACCCCGCTGATGGCCCTTCTGGTCTCCGACCTGTGGATCATCGCTTGCTCTGTTATAAACCTGGCATTCCTAATAGCAACCGCTTCATCGTGTAATTACACTGTAAACTAGAATATAAATTCCGCCTCCGAAATTACATATATTCTGTCGGGTGGGGCGTTAAACTCACTCATAAAACTAGATTATAAAGTCAAAACATGTGTGTAGAAAAATTGCAAGATGATAATCTGTTGATTAAAATGAGCCACAGAAGTGATTGGTAGCCTCGGCAGTCATATGTAAGTGCATGTACAGGATGTGGCAAAAAAAGTATAGCCTACCACTATGATTTTTTGCAGTTTTCTCAGCAGTCGCTTTGAATTTAAAAGTGAAATTTTACAGATGTATTTGGTCATCCTGTATGCATTAGAGTTGTCCATGGGTCTATTTTCATCGACCCAGCCCTGCCCAACCCGCCGACAACTCTAGTATGCACATAACAGTATTACAGCATTTAGCAACTTACAGCGTTTCAAAGTTATCAGCTTACAGTGATGCCATCTAGTGATCTAAGCGTGCTTGAAAATGTCCAAAGCAAAGCAAAGCTGTAAAAAGGGTGAAGCTGAAGCCTCTATATCCAACAAATATATAATATTGAAATATTGAAAGTGTAATCAAAAATCAAGTCTATGTTGGATCCTTAAAAGAAAAGATGGACCAAATAAACATGTAAAGCATAATCTAGGAATGGACTTGAGCCTGCTGAGGCGAATTGCTGATATAAGAGTGAGTGCTGACGTCGGTTATGTATATTTTACACACGCATTAATTGATGTCACATTATGCCACACATAGAATATTTAATAACAACTGAATAATATGATAATATTATTCGTCCCTTAGTGCTTATTTTACACTTTAAATTGACGAAACTAATGTAATCTCATTGACAAGCTTTAATACGATTTAGTCATAATTTATTAGAAAATAACTTTTTGGACCACCCTGTATAAATCGATAAGAAAAAACAAGAATCCGAAAATTAGAAGACAGGTTCCCGGTGTAAGTTGTCACTCCATACACCCCTCCAATTCTAACTAAAGCACCACAGCTGACCACAACGCAACCAAACCCCCCAAATTATAGCTCACAGAAACTGCAAAAGAAGCTGTTTTTGTACCCCGTTTTTCTCGCATTCTGTAAACAGCAGGCTTTTCCACCATATCTCATTTTAATCAGCATATTTTACGGAGTATATGTTGAAAACGGCGTGCTTGTATCACAAAATGCAAGATTTTACCATTTTCGACAGCTAACCATATGGACTATAACAGGTACGTAAAGGCATAACACATATATAGAGCGGGGCGACTGAAAACGCGAGACTTGTTAGGTGTTCCAGTAGATTCTGACTACAAGTTTATGTTTGATTCAGGGAGTATTATATGAGCTGCCCATCGGTTTTATGCTTGTAGTTCTATTTCTTTTTGTTTTACTTATTGCTATACGTGCGGCTGAGTAAGTTGGCCAACGTTTGGGCGCACTATAAAATAGTGATTGATTGTTTGATTGATTGATTGATCAATTTCTAAAAGTTTTCTTTGTCATCATTGCGTCGTCTTGTATACATGTACTGTCTACGTGTTCTATATGTCCGCACGGCACCAGTGCGAAGCCAGCACGTGGCGCCACAATGCACACTTCGCAACAGTCGTCCGAGGTTGTTGCCGCGGCTGCCGTTGCCGATTCCGACGCCACTCACTGAAGTTGTCGCTACTGACACGGGCGCCTGCCTCAGCTGCCTGTAATCGTCTTCGTCCTCGCTTTCGTTGTCGGCCCGCGGCTGTAGGGACTCCGTATGAGCGGCGACAGAATGGTTGACTGTACGCAGAAACTGCAGGTGACTGTAAGCGCCGCTGTGGAATCGTGACAAACAGAATTTAATTCGCTTATCGGTCAGCATGTTCGATTTTTTCTTGGTTCGACGGACGTTCAACTCCTTGTATCTGTTTAATCTGGTGTCAGGTCTCGCGATTTCAGCGCCCCCTATAGAGCCACAACTGGCAACTGCATCTGCAGCGGCGCTGTACGTCACAGACAGAGCGGGCGAATAGCCTATAGGCCGTAGGCTAAGCCTGCGCCCATAGACTTTGGCCTACGACGAACGGCCGTACGTAGCCCTGGTCTGCCGTTTTATGGTCTCCACCTCCGTAATCCATGTAATTACATGGGTTACTACTCATTTACCGACCCAAAATGATGGAAGGCTGAGTTGGCCTGGTTGGTTGACCAACAGCGGACACTACCCACAAAGTGGTCACATGTCAACTATATCTCACGCGTAGATCAGGGAAAGTCTGTCAGCCAAAGACCGACGCGCTAACCACTGAGCCATGCCACCAATGATGTAAACAATACTTTTTTGTCAAGACCAAGGCAAGGTTTTAATCGGACGTCGGACCACTGAACTGAACATTTATGCAATGGTCACAAAATGAACCCAACAGTATACACACAAGTGACACGACACACAGATGCAGATCGAAGCGCCGACTTTTCATTTCGACTACAGGGGCACAACAGCGGCGTACACAGGATTTTATAATGGGGGTGTGGCCAACCAAGGCAAGTGGGGTGTGTGGCCAGAAATTTTTTGCTTTTATAAATAGCCTATTTTGACACATTCTGATACACTTCTTTCATAAACCACACTGTCTATCATGGCAGATAAAACTTCACTAATGCAAACAGAAAGTAACTAATTGAGGTCGATCATCGTCTGCACTCCTGCTTGCGTGTATCCGCGTGATTTCATCCATTGAGCGTTTAAATCCGCAGACGGGTCACTTTAGCAGGCGACCCCGTGAAAAAATTATAGGCCTATTCAATACCTTATATTTCACGTTTAGCCAGGCGCTCCTTTGCGACCGATTCGTACAAATTTTCGTGTATACGTTTCTGTAATGTGCCATGTCAATCGTGCCAAACTTTATCGTACAATCAGTTCAGGGGTTTGCATTTTGCGTCGAATTTTGGCCATTCCCATAAGATTGAGACGTCGCCGTTAGCACATGGCCTGAACTACCGTTTGGCCTGTGATACGCATCAAATTTTTAACACTTGCTGCATATTTCATGGAAATCGCGACATTCAAAGTTTGTTACTAATACGATACACGTCAAATAATTTGGAGAGGGTGGGTTGGAATTTTGGCGGTTTTCGTATCCCCAAATTCAGACCGATGATCATGAAGTTTGGCAGTGAGGAAACACCTTTAATCCACTCCTACCTGCCAAATTTCGTAAAGATCGGTTCAGGGGCCTATGGGGCAAAAAAAACTCAAAATATGCCCGTTAGTAAGCTATATGCCGACTTTTATAGGCCTATACTGCCCGTAATGAGCTGTTCGTTTAACTGCTGGGGGACAAACCTTGAGCGCCGTGGCTTGAGTCAGCATGTGAACATTGTCTTCGTGCAGCAGGCGACGCAGATACGCACGGTACGTACTCCAACGAACGCCTTTACGAATCGTTGCTTGCGTCGGACCCCATCCTGTATCATATCAACCAAACTTGCCTCTTACGCCAGTCTTTAGCAATAACCAGTGATCACATCAACTCAACTGACATCAACAAACCAATTCGCTCGGAAATTTCTAGCAGCAATCCACTTCGGTTCCGATTGACACAATCGGCCCCTGCTGGCAAACAATATTGGGGCAATATCGACATATTGGGTACATATTGGCCAATATTACAATATTGGGCCAATAATGTTACGATGTTGTGATGCCAATGTGGCGTTGTTGTTAGTCCGGGGGCTGAGGGGGGTCCTGTGTGCAATCATATGTCCCCTAATGTTGACTCTTGATCCCTGTGGGGGTCCCATAGGAGAATGAAAAAAACTTGGGTAGACATTCCAGATGAGGGGCAGAAAGGTGTAATTCAAGATGGCGTCCAAGATGGCCGCCGCACCCTTGTATCCAATATAACCCCAACTGGATCTGTCCTGGAGTGATGAATTTTGTGTCTTTACCTAGGTTTTGGGGATCAAGGAATCCATTGAAATCATTTTCAGGGTGAAAGAAGTAGTGGGTAATGGTGATTTCCAATATGGCCGCCAAAATGGCCGCCGCGCCCTTTCAGCTAGCCTATCAAGGCACATGAGCTTGGAGAATAAACTTTGGTGTCTTTTATAGGGTTTTAGGGTCAGGGATTTCACTCTGACCATTCAATTTGCCCAAAGAACAATTTGTCATTGTTAACTTCAGTACAGGGCCTTTAATAAATGAAAATTACATGAGATAGAGCAACGTGAAAGTTGATCTTGTGACATATCTTTTGGGAACAGATAAACTAAAGAATTCATCATTGGAATAGGCCTAGTTTTGCATGTACGGCCTACTTCAGATTGTGAGCCTCTCTTGCATATCAAGGTAACCCTATTATGTATTTTTATTTTCAGGCAATGACTGAAGTGAAATGGATTCCACTGAAGAGACGGCGCTCTGAAGTCGCTGAAATCGACATCAAAAAGTGTATCATTTGCCAGATCGACACCAATGAATCAACATGCAACAACGCACAGGCACGGATGAAGATACTAGACGCTGTTAGAATACGTAACGACTTGGTCGCAAGGAGACTGGATCAATTTGATCATGAGCTGTTTGTCTATCATATGAGCAACAAATGTTATAAATCATTCACCCTCAAAAAGACAATGACTAAACTTGAAGAAAAGTCGTCCAAAGCTACTGTAGAGTTAGAGGGAGATGAATCGTTTCCCACCCCATCTGTTAGCCGAGCAACCAGAGCCAGAATAGCACCACGGGATCCTTCATCTACTGATATAACAGCCTCTGGAAAGATATGTACTGTGTGTAGCAATATAAAGCAAAAAGGAGACCGACAGAAGTTCAGGATTTGTGAAGATGTGCGGGCAGAAAAGTTACTAAAGGCTGCAGTATTCTTTCAAGACAAAGTATACTATGGGACAAGTGACCTTGAAGACGTTCACTCTGTCTTTGGGTCAGATCTATATTGTCACAAAAAAACTGCATCCGCGATTATCTTATCAGGTATGACCAGGCAAAAAGTGAATGTGACGCGCCATCCAATAGCACAGTGAAAAATAAGTGTTTTGCAAAGTTGTTGGAAAACATTGATTCTCCATTGAAGAGCGGACAAGGTTTTGCATTAAGTGACCTCCGGGACAATGTTATTACTTTCAGCGATTCCAAGGAAACGTTTTCGATCATTCGACTTTTTCTCTATGGCCAAGACTTGAACATTTCGAGGCCTACAGAGGCAAGTAAATGTGACATGGTATTCCTAAACGCCGCCAGTCCTGCAGACATGGCTGACGTCATTCGGTCAATAAATCCCAACACAATGCGCATTGACAATTAGGCAAGTTCGTTTTGGCTTAAATTTTGATTTGCAGCACACAGGACTCCCATCAGCCCCAGGACTTAATATTAGCCAATGTTGGCGCAATATCGTAATAGTACCAAACTTTGAATGTCGCGATTTGGGAACATAACATTGCACACTACAATAATGTCAGGCGAATAGTGTAATATGGGAGGGCTTAGAATAGCCGTGGTCGTCGATTGCTAAGGTCTCATGCCGATACCGACACCAGTTGGTAAGCTAACGGTCCCAACCGTTAAGGTTATCACGCCGTCGTCGTCGACAGACTAAAACGACGATCCAATTGTAAGTGTGGTACCACTGTCCATTCATGAAGATCACGCTATCATTGTGACGTACATAGACTAGCAGTACGCGTTATATGCTATAGCGCCGCTTCGATGTTGGCCTAGTTGCAGAACTTAGTTCAGTTCCGATCTGACCGTCGTAGAGAACTAACGTCGCTTTGTACATAGCCTACTGTATAGCCAGTAGTCATCGGCGTTATATAACAAAGATAGGCTGTAATATTGGAGGACTTTTTACTAATATTTTCGCATATGCAGATGATATGGTATTGTTGGCTCCTTCATGGAGAGCTTTGCTATATCTTATTAATGAACTGGCGTCTTATGCAGACAATACTGATATGAAAACGGCGGTGGTAGTCCCAGCTTATAAGAAAGGGTCATCCTCTGATCCAGCTAATTATCGCCCGATTTCACAAACAAGCGTATTTTGTAAACTCATGGAACGAGTTATTGTTGGAGAAATGAGTAACTACTTGTTCTCTATCGGTGCGATCAGTAAACACCAACATGGTTTTGTAGCCAAACGTTCTACAACCACAAATTTGTTAGAAACGTTAAATGATTGGACTTTGTCCATTGATAATTGTCTAAAACAAACTGTAGTCTATGTGGATTTTGCAAGAGCGTTTGACTCGGTACCGCCAAACTCCAAATAAAGCTTGAAGCATATGGAATCTGTGGTGACATACTTTCTCTAATTATGGACTTCTTGCGTAACAGGACTCAGGTCACTAAAGTTGAATATGAGCTGTCCGATCCAGTAATACTAACCAGTGGCGTGGTACAGGGGAGTTGTCTTGGCCCACTTCTCTTCCTGATTTATATAAACGATTTGACCCAGATTTTTAACTCTACTGCAACCCCTAAGTTATATGCGGACGATTCAAAGTTATACGCCACACTAACCTGTGATAATGACGAAACTGCCTCCAGGTAGAACCTAATAATGGTGCCTATTGGGAGCAAAACATGGCAGCTTCCCATATCAATTAACGAATGTCAGCACCTTACTATTGGACGCCGTCGATCGAAGAAAGACGACGACGGCCGAAATAGCGTTCAACCTAGACGACACCGTTACCGGCACCAACATTAGTTAATTATCTGGGCATTCTCATAGATTCAGGGTTAACGTTTTCTGCCCACATCGATACAATAACGAGCAAGGCTTACCAACGTAGTTACTTGATACGCAAGTGCTTTCGGTCTCGTGATACAAATATATTGCTGAAGGCATTCAAAACATACGTTCGTCCCTTAGTTGAAGGAAATTCGTCAGTTTGGTCACCGCACCTGATAAAAGACATACGTAAAGTTGAATCCGTGCATAGATGATTTACTAAAAAATTGCCCGGTCTGTATAATGTACGATATTTGGAGAGAATTAGTAAACTCAAACTAGAAACGCTTGACGTACGACGCTTACGATTCGACATACTCTTTGTCTACAGAAATGTTGTTTGGTCTCGTTTTGTTACATTTTCGTATGTTCTTCACGTTGAGTCCTGTCGATAACACTATTATAAGCTACTGTTACCCAGCTGTAATACCGACATTATAAAATATTTTTTCTTGGTTCGTATTGTCAAAGTTTGGAATGAACTCCCCGCATCTACTGACTTCAGTAGTTTAAGAAGATTTAGTAATTCCATCCATAAAATAGATATGGCCAGATATTGCAATGAACTGTAACTGTTTTTAATAAGAATGTACATCTATTATCGTGACATGTTGATGTCCATTTCGTGGTTCATTTTATATTACTGTAATATTTTAATATTAAATTTTATATTTATGTTATTTTGTACTTGTATGCGGGAGGTTATAAGTGTCGTCTAACGACCTTTCCTACCCGGTTTGCTCATGATGTCTATTTTGTGCTGTTGTCACTGCTCTGCTTTATTGTAGGCTAATTGTTGTGCCGTGAGCAAATGAATAAATATCATATCATGATATGTAATAGCAATATTCCCGCTTAGTGACAAGAGGAAGGCTGTTGCATCAGCATTTCCCTCTTTTAGGCTGAGCGGCATAGAACTAAAATTTGTTGACGAATTTAAATATCTTGGACATATAATTTGTAACAATGAATGTGATGATAAAGATGTGTTGCGTGAGGTGCGAACATTGTTCACCCGTACTAACATACTTGCTCGAAGGTTTAGTTTGTGCTCTACAGCTGTTAAAATTGTACTGTTCAGGTCATTTTGTGTATGTTTCTATGGCATGGAACTTTGGTTTAAATACACTGCAGGTGCTCTAAACAGGCTGCGTTCCTGTTACATCAAGTGTATAAAGTCATTTTTCAAATACTCTAAATATTACAGTGTTACTAATATGTTTTTGAACTGAATGTACCTACGTTTGACGTGCTACTTAACAGTAAATATATTTTAGATTCTTAAATGATTAATAGTGGTAATCTGAACCATATTGTTTTACATGCATAACATAGTGATGGTTTTATTGCTCTCGCTTTCTTCTATCTGTCTTCTGTGTTTGTTCTGTGTTTGGTCGTGTGAGTGTGTGTGTGTGTGTGTGTGTGTGTGTGTGTGTGTGTGCGAGTTATGGGCCATGTTGCCTGAATGAAATATGAATTGACTTGATTTGATAACATAACGTTACACGGTGTCAGAACTTGAACTCGCTCACCGTGGCTAGTGTAACTGCGACGTCGTCGATTCCGCCGCCTGCACCGTTGAAACTTGGTAAGGACGTTGCGTCGGATTGGGAACGGTTCCGTAGTGAATGGAGAAACTACGAAACAGCCACAGAGTTAGACAAAACGACCGAAAAGCGACGATCCGCGATCTCGTTAGCAAGTGTTGGTTCAGCAGCCCACACAGTATTCGGCTCGTTTAAGTTCGACGAAGAGGAGGATCGCACGAGCGTGGACAAAATAATCGAAGCTTTCGATAATTACTGCATCGGCGAAACAAATGTCATCTATGAGCGACACTTGTTTCACCAGCGCGTGCAACAACCCGGCGAAACGATTTCGTATAGCGAACGTGAGAAAGCTGTCGAAAACCTGTCAGTTCGGTGATCTGGAGACCATCCAGATACTGCGATGGTCAACAAGTTGTTGCGCGACAGAATTGTGGTCGGCATACGCGACGAGCCGACGCGTCGACGGCTGCTCCAACAGAAGCAGCTGAGCCTGTCGGAAGCCATCGACATGTACAAGGCCAGCGAAGCTACTTCTCGTAGACTGTGCGAGATGGGAAGAGCGACGTCGACAGCGGAAGTCGACGCGCTAAAGCAATCGTCGTTTTCGTCGTCGAAAGGTCGTCGGTCGAGGTCCGGCAATCGTGCAAAGACGCATCGCGATCCCAGCAGCTAAACAGCTCCATCGTGTACCGAGTGCCAATGCCTCAGATCTTGACGTGTGTAAACTTTCGGACGCGGTGGATGCTGTCAGAGCTAAACTGGAAAATATGCAGAAGGTACTTAAGTCAGTGTCAGATAACCAGGCATCTCTAACCGATACAGTGAATTTGGCTTTATCTACTCGGAGCATAAATGTGCAGAAGATACCGTTGAACATTCCGGTGTCGCGTGATACAGTTACCGATGGTGCCTGTGATACAAATGGAGGAGAGACTGGTGATAGTGACAAGGTGGATGATGTTGCTGTTGCTAATGTTGCTGGGTCGAGCATGTTGTTGAAGTCATTTGCTGACATGTTCGGGCACAGCCAAGAGGATGGAGAATGGTTTCCGGCGGCAAGAGCAGTCAAGAAACAACAGGCGAAAGCTACACGCAAGATTGTTGGTGCTAATGATGCAACAAACTTGAAAGTCAAGGCAATCGCAAGTTCATCAGAATGGCATATCTTTGCCGGTCGACTGTGCCCAACTACAACCGAAGGTGACTTGTCTGCAATGTTATCTGACCAAGGCATTAAAGTGGTTTCCTGTCAACTACTACCAAAGACAGCAGACTGGCAACACAAGTTTGCTGCATTCCGTGTTGTTGTAGATGCTCGAGATAAGGATAACGTCTTCAATGACACATACTGGCCTGTGGGTGCTGATGTGAGAGACTGGTGGTTCAAGAAACGCTAACTGATGGCTCGTTTTATAAAAATTGCTTCATATAATCTGCGTGGTCTTTGTCAAGGTAAACAACAATTGCTTGAACTGTGCAACAGCCATGACATTATTGCGATTCAGGAACACTGGTTGTCTGAATGTGATATGGATAAACTTCACGATTTGCATGATGAGTTTTCGGTTATTGCTAGATCTGCCATGTCTGATAAGTCTATCAGACATGGCAGATTTTTTACGTGGAAGACCATTTGGTGGCCTGGAACTGCTGATTAAAAAACTCTGCAAAAATTAAGTTGGTAGGTGTAGATTCAAAGTGTCGCTGTTTAGCATGCAGTTATCATTATTTTACACAACGGTGTGAAATTACTAGTTACAAATGTCTATTTCCCATGTTCTGTGTCTGGTATGGAATATGAGTCTGCAGTGCTTGACTGTATTGGCTTCATAGATAACGTCTTGCTTGAGCATGAATATGACAAGGTGATTCTGTTAAGTGACTTTAAATTTGAGTGTAAAGAACATTGCAGTGGTTACAGAATTTTACGTAACTTGTTGTTAGAGTATAATCTGCAATGTTGTGAAGAATGGGCAGACAGTGAAATTACATACACATATTTTCAGGATACACTCCACAGGTTCTCTGTGATAGACCTTATGTTTGTTGATAACAGTATATATTGTAATATTATTAAGTAT
>Ga0209568_1000870_pt1 | contig 11020 bp, 1 predicted proteins | sample WorMetOlspDAHAB2_FD_187406 | JGI IMG/M metagenome (GOLD analysis project Ga0209568, IMG submission 187406) | Marine gutless worms symbiont microbial communities from Max Planck institute for Marine Microbiology, Germany - Olavius sp. DAHAB.2... ...
TCATCAACGGCGTGGATTGATGACACAGCACTGTGTTCTGCATCGTGGGATCATTCCATTCGCGTTTGGGATCTGAAGCAAGCAGCCTCCGTGTCCACTTTTGTACGTTGTGCTGTTCATCGTTTTCAGTAATATTTGCATCCATTGTGGCTCAGTGGTTAGGACGTCGGTGTCTGGCTGGCAGACTTTTCCAGATCTGCTTCTGATCTATAGTTGACATGTGACCACTTTTTGGGTAAAGTGTCCACTATGGATAAAACCAATCAGGCCAACTCAGCCTTCCATCCCTCCAGGGTCAGTAAATGGATTACAAGGGTGGCGACCATTAAACGGCAGACCAGGGCTGCGTATGGCTGCTAGCCACTGGTCAGGGCCCGTGGACGCGGGCTTCGTCTGCAGCCTATAGGTTGCACGCCTGCTCTGTCTGTGGCATGAATAGCGAATTAGAGAGGGTTTCAGGATGATACGCTATGCAGATTCACTTACTTACTTACTTATACTGACTGTTAACTTTACCTGACAGAGGAGCTTTCGAAACACACTTGAAGTGTGCAGTTTCACAGTAGTGCTGTTGTTCATTATATGTTATTTTAACACTGTTTTTGCGCGTTAGTATACTATTTGTTGGCATGATGTGATGTTCAGTTTCTCGTTCAGTTGTGGATGGTTGGGCGTGTGAATTTATGGTGAGGGTTGCAACGTTGTTTTTTTTGTAGATGGGAAGCAAAGCTTTTTTCTCTGTGTCCTACTCTCCTCTGTGCAAGCTGCTTGTAGCATCGTCCGCTGATCGACATATACGTCTTTATGACACTCGCTCGACAAGTATTGAACATGCTCTATGTATTATATATCGTATATTTTATTAAGTGTTGAATAGAGAATTTTGCATTAGTTAAATACTTAAAATACTGTGGCCATTTTTGTGCATACAGGAAGCACACTGTCAGCACTAAGTAAGCAAGTACGAATATTTCTACACGGTGCAGTGAAAAAAGAAAAGTTGACAATGCGCCGTGGTCGGACTGTTGAAATAAAAACGTCTTCAGCGACCGCCTGAACCGGGAGTATGACAACTCTGCCTTTCCTAAGTCAGCCGGCAAACTGTTCCACACTCTTGTGGCTGCAGCTATGATGAAAAAATGAAATCATCGTCATTTGCGATAGTAGGTAGTATTACTCGGATTTCATTTCTATCTCTTTGGGTAATTGGCTCAGTGGTTAGGACGTCGGTCTTTGGCTGGTGGACATTCCCTCATCTACACCTGATCTATGGTTGACATGTGACCACTTCGTGGGTAAAGCGTCCGCTATGGATCAATCAACTAGGCCAACTCAGCCTTCCACCCTTCCGGGGTTGGTAAATGAGTAGTGATCCATGTAATTACACGGATCACGAGGGTGGCGACCATCAAACGGCAGACCAGGGCGAGACATGGCTGTTAGCCGCAGGCCTGGGCCTGTGAGCGCAGGCCTAGCCTGCAGCCTATGCTATAGGCTGTACTCCCGCTCTGTGTGTGACGATAGCGTATTAGAGGTGATTTCTGCTTCATGACAATACGCTGTACCAATTCACTTTCATTATCATTATCATTATACGTTCACAAGAAATGTGGTAATCTGGAACTTTTGATTTTCTGGCTTAATGGTGACTTTTCTGATCTTCAGTCTCAGCATTTGGTGATTTTCAATCGCCGCTTTTCTAGCATTTACCCACAAAACTACACAAATACACTTTTGGGGTACTATCTCGACCAGGTTGTCCTGAAAATGTAGCCATGAAATCACTTATCGTGTGTATCGTGTTCTGCAATGGTGTCTTATGTTGCATATAGGTGGAACCGATATAAAGTGTACATATTCGTCACACACAGCATGGGTGTCGTGCGTTGCGTGGTCATCAACTCACAGTCATCATTTCATTTCCGGTTCATACGATCAGCTTGTGAAACTCTGGGACACGCGATGGTACGCGTTGCATGATCTTATGGTCGTGTATCCGTTGCCGGCAGCCGATCCCCACGGATTCCCTGCCGGCAGTCGGCTATAAATGATTCGCTGGCAACTAACCTATCCTTAACCTTAAAAGAGGAAAACCGATTGCTACATTACTAATCGAGTAAACGTCGACGCCATCTTGATAACAGATATAGCTCCTCCTCCGCTGCCTGCAGCTCAGTGGCATGCCACATGCCTGCCAATCATAGCGACTGCCGGCAGGGGATCGGTTGCCGGCTACGGATACACTACCTTATCTTATTGTGGTGCATCATTTTTGTTCCCAGACACAGCCGAAATTCGTGGTATTCGGTTGCACAGTTTGATTTGTTTTTTGCTGATATTGTCCGAAGAATTTCGGTGCCACGCAAACAGCGATGTTAGCACAACTGCAAAAATAAGTTTGCGTTATTTTTTCGTGTGTCATGGCCTGTTTTGCGTGTCTCTTTATGCAGGAGTGAGTGCTACATGGCCAATTGGCTTTGTATAGCTTACCTTCTTTAGATCATTCCTTTAGACTTATTTTTTGCTAATGCTTGTGAATTTCTTGCAAGATATTTGAACCAGATTTTAGACTTTAATTCTTCTTACACAGCATTACAAAAGGCAAAAGCAATAAATTCGTTGCAGCATTTGTTTACCATAGTTCAGAATACTTGTCTCGTTATGTCACACAAGTACTGAACGTAATTTATTTATGTTATACCGTACTGAGTTATTAAAAATTCTTTCTCCTTTTAAGTGCTCTTCCAAATTGTTAGACTAATAGTGGTGTTATAACGTGTACAGTCCAAAGGGGGGCCGCTGTATGACATGTCGGGACATAGTGACAAGGTGCTGGCAGTTGACTGGTCAATTCCTCAGTTTATGCTGAGTGGTGCTGCTGACAACGAACTGAAGATCTTTCGATCGTCCGACATTTCAGTTAATGGCTGTTAACTGTCGAGCATGTTCTCTGTTTGAAATTCATGTCGCATTGCAGTGTTGTTAATTCAAGGACGGTGAAGCATTTCACTAACTGTTTCTGACAAGTTTATTTAAGTTCATGTTAGTACGTGATGTGAAAAGATCAGCAGACATGACATTACACAAGATCTGATAGCTTGTCAGTTTGTTCTGGTCAATAAAATTATTCATACACATCGTAACAAACAATTGCCGGCTGGTAATAACTGGAGATATACCTGAACGTACTACTGATACTGCGTGGCCCAAAAAAGAAAGCTACTTCCAAATTTTCGTTATTCATATTGAAAACGGTGTCCTATGAAGATGGATTTTTTCGTCAAACTTTGAGTGTCGAAGAAGCACTAGAATAACGTGACCTAATTTGTGATGTCATCAATTACTGTCTTTCCAAATTTCAATATGGGAAAATTAAATATACATGTATCGTGATCAGAAAAATGAAAAAGATAACAGATGGAGATGAAATTTTTATACACAAATTTCGATCTGCAAGATGACTCGAGTGGAATGAGTTTCTGTCGAAGCTACATGAACCACGCACATATTATTGACTCACGAATTAGGTCATGCGCAGAATATTTAATACAAAGTGATAATATTATTCTACCTGTTTGAAGCTTTGACGTTTAATGCAAATTAAAATGATTTATTGATAATTTGGTAGTGGCCTACGTTCTGTCAGCCACCCTATATATAAACATAATTCAGCACTACCATTCAAAGGTGAGAAAAGTATCAGTCCATCTTTCATCGCGCAAAGTGACTGATTTTAGACCTCTGGTATGACATTAAAACTAAATAACTGCACAGTAGTCAAACAGTATTAACACATTACATACAATAAATAATACATTACAGTACATTATATCATAGATAATAATAATAAATAACACCAGCAACAAAAAGAAACCATGGACTACAGTTATTATGATACGAACACTTAAACATGATAATTAACTTCAGACGTCTTGCATTAACGCAGCAATTAATCCACTCTTAATTGCGTCTTCCTTTGGTGCTGTGTGTGTGCTCATAATTGACCGCTGACGTCTGACTACGAATGTTAAAATTCAAAGTCGGGACATCATACGTCGGCGCGGAATGGTTTGCGTTATCCGAATGTGTTTCGTATCTGTGTGCAAATCCCGGATAGAGGTTGTCTCCGAGAAGTGTATTGATGCTCATGCTGTGAAGACCGAAGTTGTGTGAAGCCGGATCAGAAGCCGCCGACGACGTGAGCTGGTTGCGGTGCACCTGCAGCTGGCACTGTTCAGGACGCTGCTGCAGCACGTGTACTGGCGGCGTCGGAAAATCAAGTCGTCTAACGGCCGCCGGCGTTGTGACCGCATGCGAGGCGTACGGCAGGTCGGATATGAAGGCACCGATGTCAAAGTTGTGCCGCTGATTCGGCAGCGAGACGTTTGTCTGCGGCGCGGCGGTGGAGGCAACCAGCGACTGTTGCATTCCTCCCGCCAGCCTGTTCCGCAGCGAGCACGATCCAAACACCGAACTGAACGACGCGCCGACCTGGTAGTCCGAAGACATCTGGTGAAGGGTGCCGCCGACAAACGGCCCGGCCGGCAAGTACGTCGGAATGTCACCGGCGACGGTCTGAGAAACGGTACCGACGCTCTGACTCGGTGGGTATCCGACGCACAGTGACGTCGCGTTGTGCTTCAGCTGCTTCTGGTACTTCGACGCTCTTTTCAGACCAGTCGGTCTGGACGGCGGCTGAGATTGCGAGACGTTCAGCGACCGATGACCATCGTCGTCTTCGGTTGTTCTGGCCTGCACCGGCGCGTTGTGAACACAGTACATCGCGGACGAAACTGCCGCGGGAGGACGCGTGCCGGTCTCGAAGGAAGCACTGAAGTTCAGCACCTGGGAGGTGAGCGGCAGGCGAGGCAGCGAGAACGGTGTGTCAAACGTCAACTGACTGTCACCGGCGTTGTAAAGACCCGCCTGTTGGCTGGAGTACATCGGATGGTGATGAAGAGGCGGGCTCGTCAGAGTGTTGGTCACAAATCCGGCTTCACCGCTCGAGTACAGTCCTCGGCCATGGATCGGCAACAGCTGCGGATCGCAACCCACCACGGAGACTGGCGGCAAGCGGCACATTTCAACCGGGATGCACTCAGTCCCGTGCCACAGAGAAGGCAGGTGCGTGTTCAGAGAAGTGGCCTGTTTGCTAGACTCCTCATCCACGTGTATGAAGCTCGGCACAGTATCTGTGCAGGTGTCTGGCCTCGGAGTATTGGACATGGTCGTCACAAGTGAGGAGTCGGTAGACCTAACGTGTTGTGAATGCAGTGCTGCCTGCTGTGGAAATATCGGCGACCAGCCGTGAGGAGCGCTGGAGCCAGCGGCGGTCGCTATTACCGGCCACGTGCTGGCTTTGCATCCGGTTCTGGCGTTCGTACCGGTGGTTGTTGTCGAAAAACTCAGAGACAGGAAGTCGGGAACCGGCGGTACAGTTGCAAATGAAAATGACGGCAGGCGACAGCTCGAAGTGGGCAAACACGATGTCGCAGGAACGCTTAACGACAAGTCGAACGTCATGCCTGGCGCAGTTTCCGAGTTGTTCATCGGTAACCAGCCTCTGCTGGTGGAAAGATAGGACTGAGGAGCGATACCGCATTCGGAATACGTCCACAGAGGTTGGCTGCTACTAGAACCTGGCACCTTCTGATTACTGCTGAACTGGCAGTTTTGCTGGTCATGCTTGCGAGACGCTTGCTTATTTTTATTGCCTGCAAAAGGAGAGATGGTTTCGTCGTCTGGTGGCAATTTTCGGCGAAACTTCTCCTGATCGGTTTCCGAAACTGGATAAAGTTTTTGTCGATTAAAGACGGACTGCACGTTGCAGGTTCCAGGTCGTGTACTTGCAGTCTGGTCCACAAACGGCCTCGGCCTAGCGAGCGGCTGGACAGAACGGTATAGGTTATCGTCCCAAGAAGTAGACAGCGGTGCAAAACTCGATGGTTCGGGAAATCGCCAGCGCACATCGCCAATGGCGGAAGGCGGAAGTCGGCATTGGTGTCCGCTGGTTAGAGACTGCCCGTGTTCGCCTGGCATTGCTTCACCGCACAAACTGCTTTTAGGCGCAGTGCCGTTACAAGGCGACCACAGTACACTGGTAGTGTGGCTTACACTGCGATTGCTGACATCGGGAGTGCACGACTTTGATGCTGGCTGGATCGCATGATGTGCCAGTGAGAATATGCCTCGTGCTGACGACTGTACGGCTGAGCACGCAACATCTGCCACGTGGCTAGTTTCTTGCAACTTACCGCTAGAAGCCGCGTGCGCAAATTCAGCCTCGCTATGCTGCAAGACGGTCGGAATACGAGTCGCTTTGTGGCAGAGAGTACTGTTTGGGAACGAGTTTGCAATTTGCGTAGACAAAGAACTGTGGCACACCGAAGTTGTCTTGCATGTCAGGGAGCTCACGTTGAAGCCCACTCTACCACCCGACTCATTATGATCGCTAATTAGATAATCAGCGACAGGCATCCCATTCTGTTCCCTGAACACTGGAACAAACGAGTGGTATGGATCTTCCGCAGTGACGTGCTCAGTGCCAGGTCCGTCTTTTGTCCTGTCCCGCAGCCGACTGCAGACCGAACCGAAACCGAAGCTCCAGTAGCTGTTGTCTGCCGACTTTCTTGGGAACGAGAACATACTGCTGTCGTCAGTGTCGCTAAGCATCATCGCAAAGTCGTTGTCAGTCAAACTCAGGTCGTCCGGAAGAATAGTGGAAACAGTATCGCAAGGCAGAGCCGGGTTGGAGATTTTGTTAAACGGCATAGCATTGTGGTTCTGTGTCTGAACATGGTCGTTCAGTGCTGAACTGATGCGCTTCTCCACCTCGGCAGTCTTTGACGCCTGAACGCCTTCCAGCACTGAATACTGCTGTGAAGACGAGCTCAGTGGCACACTACTGGGTGTGGTTGCATCCGACAGGAAGTTTGCCAGCGCGAAGCCTTTGCCGACGCCGGTTGGTACCGCATCAACTTTGGAAGTATTTTCATGCAACAGAAAGTGAAACATCCGCGACTGGTTCTGACACGACAGATCTGCTGTGCCGAAACAACTTGAAAATTGACTGGCATGTGCTGAATCGTCAACATTCAAGCTGCTTGGCTGCAGACAAGACGACACACCAGACGTGTTTAGTTCTACGGAGGAGTTGCAACCTTGGGCTACAATTGTCGGAAGCGCATTAACCACACCGCCGTGGTCCTTGGTGGCACTCTGAAGTGAGTCGCCAACATGGTTGTGAGCCGGGCACAAGTACTGTTCGAGGGATTTATCGCAGAACTGATCCATGACGTGTATGATCTCGCCGTCTCGGTCGCTGGCCGAATCAGGTGGCGGGCATATGTACTTACAGACTCGTTTCTCTGGTTCCATTCGGCCAATCTTTGTCTTTGGGGCATACTCACACGCGAGCTGCGGAACTGTTTTTCGCTTCACGCCCTGAGGCTGGGCTTGCTTCGCTACAGCAGAGAGTGGAACATCAGAACTTTCGCATACAGATGTTTCACTACACACGGTGCTGCCACCTGGTGGCAATGAAGCAAATAACGACATACTGCTCGCCATCGTAGCTGTATCTGCTGCTGATGGACTGATTGCGATGCCTGAGACTTGTGACACTTGTGTTTCTGCACTGGAAGGAGGTATAACCTGTGCCACAGTGACGTGAAAAACTTCATTACGTACTGCAGCAAGTTCACACGTTTTTGCAGCAGTGGCTGAACTAGAATGAATACTTGCCCAAATACTGTCAACTGAAGAACTAGTAGCAGTGATTGGAGCTGTAACAGAGGAACAAAGTGTGGAATTGTTGACAGCACAGTCTTCACCATGCACTGAAGACTTGCCAGCTGCCAAAGCATCAGCGACAACTTCAGCCTCGTCAGCATCGGAGTTAGGCTGGCCTGACTGAAGTGAAACTTCGCAGATACTGTCCACAGTACGAGGTGCTTTCGTTACGTCAACAGCAACCGCAGCCAAACTTGTACCGGACTGAACGTCCGAAGCATTCCCAGGCAACTGACCGTCACCAACAACATTGCCAGCACTACCACAGACGAGTCTCAGCCCACCCAGCAGTGCCTCACTCGGCACTGTTACTGTGTAGAAGTTTGTCGATGGCGTAATGACCGGTCGAGATCCAGCCACAAAGCAAACGGGCGCCTGGCATGGTCCGACGTCTGGCAGCACTGGCCACATCGACAGAGGAGCACTACTTCTCTGCCGCTGCTGGCCCAACACCAGCTGCCCACCGTGATATACAAACGTGCCGTATATGAGCCCGGGACCAAGAATACTACTGCCAATGTCCATGTTCAGTAAAACGTTCCCAGCGGCAACTTTTTCGGTGACTCGATACGCGGCAGTAGCAGTGGTGGGCACCGCTGCGGGGCACGGCTGAGAGTTTGAAGGCAACAGCAGTGAAGGATGACTAGAACTGACGACACTGGCATGAACTAAACTGCACGCTGTCTCGGTATAACAATGCACACCCGTTGCCGATGGACTTAAACTGCTTGGTTGGCAACTTGTGCTAGCAGTGGCCTCATCAACGGTCTGCATACGCTGGCTGCTTTCTACTGCAGCCACATCTGAAGCCAGTTCTTCAGCCACAGTAACATAATGACTGTTGACGGAGTCCTGAGACTGACAAGCGGTTGTTGTAGTAACTGATACCGATGCGCTCTCTGATCGACATACAGTATTACAGATGGCAGAAGTACCATCATCACATAGCTGGACTGCAGGCCCACTTGGCACTGAACTGCCACTGGATAGCTCTACAGTACTGACAGGCTGAATTGACGGAGCGTCTGTATCAGTCACAAGAACACAGTCGGCAGTCGTAGCATGCCGATGAGACATAGTCTCGGTTATCCCATCAGATAAAGACAGTGTAGCTGCCTCGCTGTCTCTCAGCTTTAAACGTTCACTGATCGTTTGAATGTGCTTTTTCTTGTTCGGCTGTTGAGCTGGCTGGGTTGTGTCTGGCAGCACAGATGATGTGATGTCTCCTGTGACAGTCGTCTGACAGTAGACCGATGCCGTTGACGCTGAATGGCGAGGCTTCCACGACAACACCAGTTGTGCCAATTCTGCCGACGGCGGGAATCCTACAACGTGTATACACACCGCAAGTTATACGAATGTGCGCTTTAGTTATCAGACATTTTCAGTTTTCCTTCACTGCTAACTTTGCTGTTCTATTGTTCTTCGATCCACTACTCGGCGTTTTTTGGTGGTTCCGCGATGCCGGCTCAGCACACTCGGTCCACGGGCCTTCTCTGTGGCCGGCCCGTCGCTTTGGAACTCTCTACCAGACAGCTTGAGAGATCTGGATCTTGGCAGGGGCAGCTTAAGACGTCTGCTGAAGACGCATTTATTTACACTGTACTGAAGCATTTAGCATGTTAAGAGATGTTTCAGGAGGACGATACGCACTACAAATTGACTTACTTACTTACTGTTTCGTGCAGTGCCAAAGAATCGGAGATGGTGCTGGGGACTTTGTATGGACTTCATCCTACCTTTTACCTTACCATACTGTTCCTTACGTGAGAAATTATTTAAGCTCAGCGACATATTAGTACTCTTGTGTCTTTTGGCTATGGCCACAAATAATCGTAAAATCTGTACAATGACTTGATGCTACTGATATTACATTTCTGGTGTATGCTGTATAACATTACAACAAATACAATGCTGGAAGTGTCAAGCACCTCCGAAGTTACGACCTTATGGCGCTTTACAAATATGCTTATTATTATTATTATTATTATTAGTCATCAAGCAATAGTTTAACTTGAACATAGGCAAGAGTTTCCATTATTTAATATATTAAAATGTGATTTCGCTCAAATCATCAAATAAGGTTTTACATGTACAGCTTGTTAAACTGCATAGTGCACAACTATAACAGAAGTCTACAGTACAGTTACAATATTAAAAAATACTTAGCACACATAAAATTCCATGCAACACCACACAATAAAAACAGACAATGATATGACTATTTCCCGATTTATTGATTTAAAAAGGGTTCTTCAAAAAATTAATCACCAAGGCATCATCAAACCAATGAGCATAAGAAAAATAAAAAAGTTATCCAATGAAAACGTCACGAATAATCCGTCTACTACGTAAACTTAGAATTAACCAATTTTATTTATACGTTCTACGGAGAACACAACTTTAAAGATTAATGCGTGTGCAAATTCAAGTATTGCCGAAACTTTTACTACAAGTGTTTCTAAATACAGACACACAAAATCATTAGCACGATCATCAGTACGAAAAAATTACAACCAGCGCGTTCAATAATTTCGCAGAATTTTTTGTGCTCAATTCTCAGCTTCATGTTCTCAGCCTGCAGTCCTTCCAGAACTTCAGCTACAAAGAACATATAATTATCACTTGTTAATTATGTTATTCTAGAACTTCGGCTACAAAGAACATATAATTATCACTTGTTAATTATGTCATTCTAGAACCATCTTCACACACTCCGAAATGATTCACAACCAGATCACTGTAGTCAAGGTCTTTTCTTTTGGACACAATTCATCTTCAAGGTTTGCCAGGCACCGTGCACGAAACTTGGAAATTTTGCCATTTAATGTTATGTTTCATATGCTTCTATGTGCCGTATGATGTCAGCCGACAGCAGCTTTGTCTGCAGTGTGTAGACGTTGTAAACCAACGTCGAGTTTAGTCAGCGGGCAGGAATCAATGATGTGACATTGTCTGGATGTCGCTGCAGACACACGTTTCATTGTCTGTCAGATCCCATTTCCTTCGACATGCGCCAGAGTGACCCTGTCCTGTCCAGAAACGGTTCAGTAATGACCACTTTAATAACTAATGCTGTATGTTAAACTGTGTTTGCTCCTTCAGCACTGCTGCACCTCTGACTTGGAACTCACTGCCACCTGCCGTATTAAACTGCGACTCTCTCTCTACTTTCAAATCCAGACTTAAAACTCATCTGTTTTATACCGCTTTCTGTTAACTATTCTAC
>Ga0209568_1000871_pt1 | contig 11018 bp, 12 predicted proteins | sample WorMetOlspDAHAB2_FD_187406 | JGI IMG/M metagenome (GOLD analysis project Ga0209568, IMG submission 187406) | Marine gutless worms symbiont microbial communities from Max Planck institute for Marine Microbiology, Germany - Olavius sp. DAHAB.2... ...
TTGGTGATGTGCAGTATCAGAGACGACTGGTCATTTGACGAAGCTATGGCGCGCTATGGTTGTCAGGTTCATTCTTTCGACCCAAGGTATGTAAGCTACAGTGCGTGCATGCGTGCGTGCGTGCGTCCGTGCGTGCGTGCGTGCGTGTGTGTGTGACAATTAGGCCTAATTTTACAACAACAATTATATTAGAAAAAAACTTGTGTACTATATGATATGTTTTCGAATAAAATCAGACATAATATAACAGTTAACTATGTAGCATAAACTTAAACAGTTTGAAATTAGTGAGCTTGAACGTAATCGACAATGCGTTTACAGCATGAGCGGGTCGGTTCCATATCTGGCAAAAAGTGGCCTGCATGACGGCTGAGATTTGCTTCTCGTTGTTCCGTGCAACAGTGCATACCAGTTTCTATGGAACAAACAACTAAGGCTATACACAGCCCACCAGTACAAATGGCATTGTTTGTTATATTAAAATTAAAATATAATTAAACACTAAAATTGTGTAAGCTATATTTTTGTAGCATACTGTCAAAATTGGTCAACATTTGGCAACATGAAAGGGTGCACTTTTAAGTAGTGGTTAGGGAATTGAATTAAGAGGTCGCGACTTCCGGCTGATCCACTTTCATGTACAGTGAGTTGCGACCAACCTAACCATTGCATGAGTGATGATGCTCTGCGGCTAGGAAGGTAACAGCAGGCTGTGGGAGGAGGCATTTGGTTTGGAAACGTGAGCTTTATTTAAATGGCTGCTGCAGTTCCAGTCATTGCGAAACGAACAAAAGCACCGCCCTCAAAACTTTTCTGGATTCCAGCAGCTTGACTTCACTCTGCACTTATGTAAAGCAGTTAGAACATTACGAAGGCGCGCGCAGAGCCGGATTTACCACTAGGCAGACAAGGCTGCAGCCTATGGCCCCGATTTTTAGGGGGTCCCCAAATGGCCTCATTCAGCCATTTCAGCGGGACACGTGCCACATCGTTAACTGTGACAGCCCTGAAGTTAGTGTCGTTTAATGCACTAAATTAATAACTGTAATTTGTAACAGTAAGCTGTAACTTAATTGATTCTGTTACTGCAGACTGCAGTGCAATTACGCAGTGGTGCTCCAATTTGTGTGAAAAATTTACTTACATCGCTGAAGTTGCAGTTCATTCAGCAGTGACCAGGCTTATCGATAGTCTTGGTCTCGACATATCCAATGTTAGAGGACAGAGCGACGACAATGCGTCAAACATGTCCGGGATATATACACTATACAGGACTTCAAGCTCGAATGTGAAACTCAACCCTCTTGCTCTTTATGTTCCCCGTGCTGCACATTCCTTAAATCTGGTCTGCTCTTGTGCCGCTTGCAGCTGTTTGGCTGCCACGTCATACTTAGCGTTTCTACAGTCGCTGTACACTTTCTTCTCTGCGTCTACTTACCGCTGGCAGATGTTGACGAATGCCTTGCCTCCGCATGGCTTGGTTGTCAAATCTTTGTCAGATACTCGCTGCAGCGCCAGAGCGGACGCAACAAGATCGGCGTTTGCTCACTATCGAGAAGTCTTGAAAGTTGCAACCGACACATGCGCTGACACAAAACAGAGTCCTGACACAATTACTGTAGGCTGATGGACTGGCCAAGCAGATGGAGCGGTTGGAACCTGCGCTAATGACAGTTGTCTGGCATACTATTTTGGAGCGTTTTAATGCGACATCTTTGTCACTACAGAATGTCGACATTGATTTGATCAGCGCTGTGAAGCTCTACGATTCTCTTGTTACCTTTCTTCTTCAACTGCGAGACAGATTTGATGAAACAGAAGAGAAGGCTAAGTCATGTGTTGAAATCCAGGAATACAAAAAAGCGACTAAGCGCACTACGCCACGTAAGCGGTTCTTTGACGAGTCCAGTCCTACACCAGATACAGAACTAACTGCACGCGATCAGTTCCGTGTTGATGTAATTTCTATCGCATCGTGGATAGTCTCGTTGCGGAACTTCGCAAGCGAATGTGTGCATATTCTGCGGTGCATAAGCTGTTTGGTTTTCTAACAGAGTTCGAATCCCTGACTCCAGAAGATTTGCGAAAACATGCTGCTCATCTTGTTGACTCTTATCCCGAGGACCTTGAGCCAGCTTTCATTGACGAGTTTGTTCAGTTCACAGACATCTTAGTATCAGACAACAACAAAACAGTCAGTCACATGAGTGAACTCCTGCAGAAGGATGGAGGCATAATGCTGTCTACTTTTCCCAATGTTGCTATCGCTCTGCGAATATATCTGGCACTTCCCATAAACAACTGTGAAGGCGAGAGATCATTCTCAAAACTAACACGTGTGAAGAGCCATCTCCGGAACACCATGGGCCAGGAGCGATGAGCAGCATTGAGTTCTTTGTGTATCGAGTGGTTGAGTCTGATGAACTCGACTGTCAATTCAGTTGTAATTTTAATTGTAAACGATGGGAGATCGGAAGGTAGGCAGGGCCTTAGGGCCCCCATAACTGTCTAGCCTAGGGCCCCCAGATATGTATAAATCCGGCTGTGGGTGCGTGGTTGCAGTATCGGCCGAGCTGATCACACTCATGTACGACGCGTCTACTTTCACAATGTCGGTTTGTGGGGCAACGACTTGGTTGACGCCAATAACTGGACACTCAACAGACTGTCGACAATACGCAGTAATCTCAACCACAGCAAGGTATCACACACAATCTCTACACATCATCGTTTCTTTTCAGTATGCCGTTAACGATCAGCTTGTTAGTGATATGATATGATATTTAATTTGCTCAAAAACACATCATATAGAGACAAATAGGTTAATACAGTGAGCTAGCTCGAGGCGAGCGCTTACAGCTGCCTAAAATAAAGTAGTATGTTACTGCAATTGTACTGATGAAGTTGGGATACAGCACAAAATACAAAATACACAAAAACACATAAAACAGTGAACTAACTAAAAATATGGAGATGAATACCTACAGTGAACGATTGTCTCGCTTGAAACTACAAAGTTTAGAACTTAGACATCTTGTTGCCGATTTCTTGTGGTGTTACAAAATAGTTTTCAATGTCGTCGACATTTCCGCAGATGCATATTCTTCTGCCACAGGCCTAATACATGTAGTTACACTCGTGGGCATCCGTTCAAACTATTTAAGACCTGTTTCAAGCACTAAAACAATTTTTTTCAGTGATCGCGTCGTTAATTTTTGTCTGCTGCCGATGTAGACTTCACATTTTTGGCTAGATTCCGTCGCTCAGTTGTAAAAGTCGTTAGGTGTTATTTCACGGAATTAAAATCAAAATAGGCCTACAGTGGTAGCAGGGAACACGGATCACAGCGTATTTTTTTGGCGGAATTAGGCCTATATACGCATATAGCCTTTAAGCTTATTTTGCGATAACCTATTTGGCAGAGTTATTGTAAACACATTTTCATTAATCACAGTGATGTATAGTCTTTTTTCCATAAGTATCTGTTCTTTCGCCAAACAACATGATGTTCTCTAACCTTGTTTAAGTTGCTTGCTTCTGTCGGTTGGATGCTAAATGAGATATCTGTGGGTTGGACTATATATAGCAATCTTGAACCGTAAACGTTTTTTCACCTTGAAGACAGTTCGAGACCTGCATTGGCGCAGAAAGGAAACGATTAACTTTGTATGTAATAATAATATTACACAGTACGATGTTTACAGCGCTATCATCTACATCGCGAAACGATATGCCAGAGTTCACTTTGGGTCCTCTGAGCGAAAGTCTTTCAGCTCTACCTTTGAGTCCGGCTGTAGGCTGCTATAGGCCGAACATTCACCTGTCGCCAACGGCGCCGATTCGATACGGCACGGGGACACGTGCCGCCACTTCACAAATGGCTGGGCACGGGGAGGGGCATTGTAAGTAGAAGAATAGCAAAAAACTGACCAAACTGTACTGACCTGCACGAAATTGCGCACCAAAACGGCTAATTGTACTTGTATCGCCAAAAAGTGGAGGGGCACTACAATTTTTTTCTGCGCCCCCCACTTTCAAATTCGTTCCGGCAGGACCGGCGCCACTGCCTATCGCCTGGTTGATACTCATTTACCGTCCCTCGGAGGGTGGAAGGCTGAGTCGACCTAGACACTGCAGTAAGTGTGCAGCCCGTGCCTAAAGCTGCGTATCGCAGTAATTTTCGTGAAAACACAGAACTCGTCTGTAGGGCAGGTTCGATCCTGGGACTCTCGTGCCGTTGGCAAGCGTGCTACCATAGACCACTGCGATCTGTACTCAGCTCATTCGTGTTGGCACCACTATTTCGTCGACAATCTACGGTTTAAGATAAACTTTGTTTACAAGGCCGTTTGATGTGTATCGCAATTATCAGCGTTTCCAATCAAAGTCGTTTCTGCGGAAAAATATGTTGAGATAATTTGCGTGGGCATCCCCAGTGGCGGATTTAGAGGGGGCGACGGACTGACACCGTCACTCACGGTACTCCTGATATGTGACAGCGGTACTGTATTATGGCGACACTGTCGCCATTTTTATCTCTTCAGTCACGTAAAACATGGTATTCAGAATATTCAAAATGATAACCACCAGTGGCTTTGTTACAGCTTTAGAGCGCACCAAATTCGTTTTCGTCCGGGACTCCGCCCCGGACCCCACTGGGGGAGCTTACAGCGCTCCCCCAGGCCCCTAGCTGGTTTAAGGGGACCTACTTCTAAGGCAGAGGGGGAGGGAAGGGAGAAAGGAAAGGGGAAAGAAAGGGAAAGGGAAAAAAGGGAAGTGAAAGGGAGGGACCCCCCTTTCGAGAATTCCTGGATCCGCCCCTGATCACCACTCCAAATTCGAAGCGAACCTTTCCCTTTATCCGGGTTTTAAATCCACGACTGGCAACAGTGAATGAGTGACATGCAATGTTGCGTGTGTTTTATGATGAGGTTATCATCGACGTGATGAAGTTGGACGTCGAAGGAGCCGAGTGGCCTTTCCTGCGCGATGTCGTTCACACGCACCATGGCAAGCCGCTGTCACTCGTTCGACAACTGCTTGTCGAGCTGCACACGCCGCGCTTTGCCGTTGAGAGTCCGCTGTCAGCCGCTCACTTAGCCGAAATGATCTCCTACGTGCGCACACTGCGTGACTTGGGCTTCGTGTTATTTCGTAGCATCAGGAACAATAACTGCTGCGGCAGATTTGCTGCCATGATGCCACAAGGCGTCAAAGAACGCTGTTGCGTGGAGGCGTTTTTCCTCAACACTCGATTCTCAGCCTACGCGGCTCTACAACCGGAACCGTCTAACAACCGTGTAGCCTGAAAAAGGCCTACGTAATATTATCGCTGTGATGTTGCGTAACATATCCGCTGAACAAAATTATTTTAACTCAAACATTAACGTTAACACTTCACGGTAACATTGTACGGTGGTCCTGCAGCAGCAGTGCAACAGTGCCCACTAAATCAAATTCATTTCTAATAATACTATAATAATAATAATAATAATCCCAAAGTGAGTGAGTGAGTAGAGTTTAACGCCCCACTCGACACAATATAGGTCATTTCGGAGGCGGAAATAATCCCAAAGTGTGGAAATAGTAGTTAACCTTCTTAAGAACGCCGACATATCAAAGGCCGTAAATATTAATATCCGAGAAAGCACAGAGGTCCGTGTGTTCTCAGATGAACAACAGTTGATGTATTTCATTCACGAAAGTAATTTTGTAACAACTACCGATAACTTTAAACTATTATACTACTATACTATTTTAATTTATTATGTATATTTATTTATTGCATCAATAAATCGCTTTTTGCTTACAATTAAGAACAGTCACAATGTGTGTTGAGCTATGAATTATGATGAACTGTCGGCGTCGCGTGCTGTATACAACGTCTTTCATTGATCTCAATTTATCATTTCCTGTGCAGAGCTTAGACGAGATTTTTTAACCGATTCTAGCTCACGCTTCAGTCGCTGTCCGTAACAATGATCTAACTAGCTGTGTCTTACTTTGTCTCCGGGTCTCTTTGCGTTGCAGCTTGCTGTCCATGCAGTAATATACGACACTGCCGGCTGGCAATAATCGTGAGATTCTCATACATGATTGCTAATTTAATGTGCGTAATATTGTAAATCGAATTGATCGTTCTAACGAGTTGATTGTTTCATTGACAGTATAGGCCTACTGTGACTCTTTGTGTCCTTTTGTGCGATTGTGCAAAGTCGTTATAGACTTGAATAAATATATTAATTGATAACTACAGTCTTATCAATTCAGGCTCATGTTCACCAGTCACCACAACGTCGTCACAGTGAAATTCACTAGAAAATGCAGTTATTATTAAGACGATTTGATGATCACAACACAGTGGATATGAGATGTTCTGAGACTGTACTAATTATACATTAATACTGTGAATTCAAAACACAATTTCTGTGCACCGCATAGGCACAGACGGAAAAGACGCTCGAATCCAATGAATCGTAATCGATGATCTCGTATGTCCCAATAACGCATGCCAACGTGATTTATCTTATACAGTTACACGAATCTTTCTATACGTAATCATGTATACATGTAGTAAGAAAATAAAACTTTACAACACAAGTGAATAAAAACATGCGACAGTAAAAAAACTAAGCAGTCAACATATGGCGCAGCTTACGTGTAACATGCAGCTATTTACACGTATGGTTAGCACAGCAGGCGTGGCACTCGGCACTGTAGCTGTATCAGACTATCGTGAGGGTGAAACGTGTCATATGTTGCAAACATTCGAAGCAGTTGAACAATTATTATGATAATTGTCTCCATCATTCAGTCAGATGTTTCGGCGTTGGTCACATTGGAAGTGTTGGCGATTGTGTTTGGTTTGACGTCGCCAATAACAGCTGCACATGCAGATGGCGGCGTTGGTGGCGGTGGTCGTGGCGGGGGAGGTACAGCAGGTGCGACGGGTGTGGCATCATTCTCATCCTGCGCAGTGTCGCTCGTCTGCTTTGTCTCCACAGCAGCAGCAGCAGCAGCAGCCTCACTGTCGCTGGCAGACGACGACGCATCGGCTGTCGTTACAGCAGGCTGTGTGTCTGCATTGACCGTCGGCGTCTGTCCATCGGGCTGCTGCGGCGCTGTCGCTGCAGCCGGCTTATTCAGTGCTGGAGGTTCCAGCAACAGGAATACTTTCAGTGTTTCTTCCTCCACTGCCCAATAGAACGCCTCGTAGTTCTTACCACACAAAATGTAAAACCGCGTCAGCCACAACGTCAACAATACAGCAGTAGGCCTTGGCTAATATTACACTAAATAGGCTGCCACGTTATAGGATCCGCCCACATATATTATATGTACTATTAGTCGTAAAAACAGCAAAGTTATCGACAAATAAAATTACAATTTTATGATTCTCAGTATATAGGCCATATACGCGAGCTCAACGTGCCAGCAAAATAAAGTACTTTTGTGCAATCGAGGCTTCTGTATTTTAATGAGCAATGTGTCAGTGGTTGTTCGTGAGAGATCCAACTCGTACACGAGTTCATCCGAATGAAAAAGTCGTGCGAGCGAGCGACTGAGGTGCATGCCGCAATTTTACCCCGCAGTGTGTGTCTCCGTTGAAAATCTGCGGCGTCGTCGCTCGGGGGTCGTGAATTCTCATCAGTCTGCGAAAGTCTCGCTTCGCTTCTTGATCGACAGCGATGTTTCTCGTCTCGAACGGAATGCGCTTCACTTCAAGCGTCTGCAGAACTCGCTGCTGTTGCTGTTTCACCTGCAAATTTACGCCACACAACAGGGTGGTCCAAAACGTACGCCACTCCGAATTTTCATTAAATAGCATTGAAAACCCGTCGATGAAGCTAGATGTTCCCCCTCAAGTTTGAGTGTAAAGGAAGCATCAAAATATTTTCAGTTGGTATTTAATATTCTATGTGTGACCCAATTTGTGACGTTATCAATGACTGTGTTTGAAGCTGCGATATGGGTAAGATATGAAAGAGTTGGTTCGCAACTACAGTAACGAGTGCATGGCTTGCTGCCTTAGTTGTTGCGCATTCACGTATCTTGCTAAGGTGCGAGGGTGTGGCATCGCCCGTCGCGTGCATCCGTATGTATGCTATATCTGTATGGCTGGATCAACTTGTAAGACTGACTGCACATAACATTCATCGGTTTGCAACCTGAACTAAAGTAGGCTTATAGCGTGTACTGTCTGTTACGTAAGTCCATTTGTGTGACTGAGATGCCTGTATATTATAAGCTTAGTTGTGAAAGCGTAACTGAGTGATCGTAACCCAAAATTATTAGTGACGCCGTGTGTGGATTTAATTTAGGCCAATAGACCTAGTCTAGTATTTCAGCAAAAATATCACATATAAGCCTAGTACGACTATTGACAATTAGGTTAGGCCTACTGTTGCAGTATTTTTACGACACTGCCAGAACGATTTGGCCTAACACAGTAACTGAGTGGTTAATGAACGAACAAGAAGCATACAGTGACCTACTGTAGATGATCAGTCGGCCGATTTTTGTCGCTTAGGCCTACCTCTTTGTTGGCTGATATTGATGAAACAAAGACTATAACTCGCTTCTGTTCTGCTGCTTCGGAAGACATGCTGCTGCTGATGATGATGCGGCGTGCAGGATGCGGATGTGGATCGAGTAATGGCACTGCAGAAACATTGTAGGCGGCGACAGCGCTTGGCAGGCAGCAGCGCTTAAGCTGAGCAGCACAGAGCCGCGGGGAGCGGAGCGGACCGGCTGTGCTGCAAGTGCATACTAACTGGCGCTTGCACACGCACTGACGCCTCTTCTTCGTCTTAGTCATTGTCTACAAATCTGCAGATCGGCACCATGTATGTAAAGTGTGTAGGTGCGAACAGAAAACTCGTCACGTCAGCTATCTCAAAATGGCTGTACAATCAAAACAGGTGCGTGTATTCTGAAGCTACAAGAGGCAGGAGGTTGGCATGCGAATGCTATTTTCGCAGCTATCGAAGTGCAGCGTGCATTCGCCCTTCGGCGTCGAGTTTGCACGCACGCGCCGCGAGAACTGAACTGCTGTTGCAGCGGCTGCACTGCAGCGAATATCAAATTTATCGTCGGTTGAGGAGGACTGCACGAGCAGTGTGCAGGTGAAGAGGCATGTCGCTACAGTCTCCGTTTGGTTTTCCGAATCTGTAGTTTCAGCTCGATGCGGTGGTTGGCTTCGTCGACATAACACGCCATTCTTCAGGCAGTTCATGCGTTTACCGTATTAAACTGTCTAATGTTTGCTTTTCAGGAAGGGATTTGTTCTTTGCCATTTTGCAAACTTATTTAAAAGTAAACAGCCTCTTTCATTCGATTACCGTACAACTGTACACACAATGACGGTTTTAGCTTGGGGCCGGGTCACATCCCCCAGCTTGTTTCAGCTCTCCACCACTTTTGAAGCGACACGAATTGCTCAATCCGGAAAGGTCAGCATTAACGTTAAAACTTGTTAAGTAACTTAACATTTTGCTTCAGTTTTTGGGGACTTCGTCCTTCAGATCCTCATCGGGGCTTTGTCCCTGGATCCAACTGGGGGGCTTTCATCGTCAGAGCCTTTGATTTCACCTCCGTCGGAGAATTCCTGATTTGCCCTTATCGATTTTGCCTCCGAAATGACCTACATTGTGTCGGTTGGGGCGTTAAACTCTACTCAATCAGTCAGCCCCTATCGACTCCAATGGAGGCACAACCTCATACCCTCGCGGTGGGACCATTCCCCTAGATTTTTTAATGTTCTGTTTACAGAACATTTAATAGTTTGTTTTTAATTTTTAATTGTTTCATCACACGATAATAACAGACAACGGTCGGCAGCAACAACATATAACAGCGTCATTGAACCATTGAGTCAATAACAAACAAGTCAATAGCAACAATAGCAATATGTCACACCCATATCAACAATGAAATTTGTTGTTAAAATATCATTTGTGACTATTAAAATATATTTTTGTCAACTGAGCATTCGTGACAGGTATATACTTATACATTTCTATGAAAAAGTAAGTGCTTCAACTATAAAAATAATGATTTATTTACAATAAGAGAATAGTCATTATACAATGTGCCACGAAAACCTCCCATTTTTATATTTTGAATAACCCGGCGAAAAATCAACCGATTTCAATAATTTTTGGTATATGGAATTCTGAGAATGTTTTACATCAGAAAATTGTAAACTCGTCCACCTCACCTGAATAATGTCGCTGCACTACCTTGTGAAATGCAAAAAAAAACATTTTCAGATGAATCTGCTTTAGACCACAGTTGTGCTTAACTGTCACAATTGAGCTAAAATCAGAACCTGGAAGATTACGCACTTGACAAGTGGCGTAGAAGACTAGAAGCTGGTGGAGTAGCTTTGAACAACTTATCTGATGCTGCTTGCCGGATAGTCGACCACACACACAACACATCAACCGGCTCTTGTCAGAGCCACCCACTTGTTACTGGGAAGACTATTATAACTTTGGTTGAGTGAACATTTCAGACAGGACACACAGTAAATAGAGGTGATATAGATACTTATTTGATTATGTACTGGTGGCGCAAGACATTTATATTATAATAATAACTGTTATACACTGCAAACAAAGCTACTCTCACGTTTCACGAGCTAGTGCGGTGACATAATTCAGGTGAGTTGAGTTTATAATTTTCTGACGTGAAATTTTCTCGGGATATTGTACACCAAAAATTATTGAAATCGATTCAGTTTTTACTGAATTATTCAAAATATAAAAGGGGACGTTTTTGAGACACCGTGTAGTGTCCAAATGTAGCACACTACTGCAATGCAGTCACGTCGATCGTGATCATGCAGTCACTTACTCACGTAGCCTATAGGCCTACGTAGTAGAATCGTAGTCACTTGGGGAAAATGACGTGCATTTTTACAAGATGAGTCACTAAGAATCCGTAAAAATAGGACTATTCATAATTTTTGCAGGAACCGTATACGGCCTATAGTTTTCCGAGATGTCTTCGAAAAA
>Ga0209568_1000872_pt1 | contig 11013 bp, 10 predicted proteins | sample WorMetOlspDAHAB2_FD_187406 | JGI IMG/M metagenome (GOLD analysis project Ga0209568, IMG submission 187406) | Marine gutless worms symbiont microbial communities from Max Planck institute for Marine Microbiology, Germany - Olavius sp. DAHAB.2... ...
GCCACCAAGTACCTGGACAGCTATCTCAGATGGTTCCATCTCATCGAACTCGGCGACCAGCCATCGCCAAGAGCCTGCCTCGAGGCGGCGATGACGAGGCCATGCCTTCGTTTTGCGAATTGAGCCCAGGGAAAAGCCATTCGTTGCGCTTCGCCGCCGCGAGACGCTCGAGCAGCATGTGGGCCGGGTCTGATAGGCGGATTCGGCGGGGTTTCTTGTGGAATGTGTTGGGACTGGGCTTCATCCAAAGCCGGCGCTCGAGATCGACATCCTCCCAGCGGGCGTCACGAACGTCGCGCCAGCGCGTTCCGGTCAACATCATCATCCGCAAGGCATCGGCGGCCGGGTCCTCGCCGTGATCCGACAGAACCCCGAACAGGCGGGTGATCTCGCCTTCGTTGAGCCAGCGCTCCGAGGCCTGAGCGGCGCCCGATTTCGACCGCGTTTGCAAATCGCCTTCCGGCAGGGTGGCCAGCCAGTCGTCCAGGTATTTGCGGACCGCCGCCTCGTCGAGATCATGGGTGATGAATACGATTCGCGTTCGCCGATCGTCGTCGGGCCATGCGGGAAGTCTTTGCGGCGTGTAGCGCGTGGCTTGCACGCAGTGCAGCGCATAGGGAACGTCTTCGCCGGCGATGTTGGTCAGTCCCTTGACCCGCAGAAGGTGCTCGCCGAGCTCGTTGGCGAGGTCCTCGAACCAGTCGAGGAATGGAATCCAGGGCAGCGGACGGTCGACGTACAGGCAGAACGACTTGATGTGGTCGTCATGACGGTTGACGTCGACGGGGTGGTCGTGGTCGTGGTCGTGGTCGTGATGGTGACCGTGATCGTCGGCGCCGTCATGGTGATGGCCGTGTTCGTCGGGCGGGCTGTAGGCTTCCTCGTTCAACCATCGCTGGACGTCCAAGGTCTTCGTTTTCGGATCGTAGAGCGCCACGTCGAACAGGTCGTTGGGCGACACCCGGCCCAGGGCGGCGGGAATGACCCGGGCGCCGGGGTTCAGCTCGGCAAGACGCGATTTCAGCCTCTCGATGCCCGCCTCATCGGTGAGGTCGGTCTTGGTGATGATCGCCCGGTCGACGACGGCGGCCTGCCTGACCGCTTCCGGATGGTCGTCCAACTGCTTCTCGCCGTAGACGCCATCGACGGTCGTCACCAGGCTCTCCAGCCGGTAGGCGTGCTTGAACAAGGGGTCCTTCATCAGGCAGGTAATGATGGGAATCGGGTCGGCGAGACCGGTGGTTTCGATGATCACCCTTTTGAAGGGCGGCAGTTTGCCGGCCAGGCGCTTCATATAGAGGTCCTTGAGGCTGTCGACCAGTTCGCCCTGAACCGTGCAGCAGATGCAGCCCGAAGACAAAAGCAGCACCTCGTCATCGAGTTCCGCGACCAGAAGGTGATCGAGGCCGACCTCGCCGAACTCGTTGATGAGGACGGCCGTCTCCTCGATGTCCGGATGTTGCAGCAGTTGGTTGAGCAGGGTCGTCTTACCGCTGCCGAGAAACCCGGTAATCACCGAAATGGCGATTGTCTGATCGGACGTGATGTCGTGTGCTTGCATAGCGTCTCGCGGCGAGCCCCGTCGCGGGACGCCGTCTGCGTTATTTCTCCGATCCCGCGGACGACCCTATCAGAAGCCGATTTCGCGGGTCAGATCGAAATTGTACCGGTATTCGTGCCATTCGTCGAAGTTGACCTCGTGGTTGTAGATGATCAACGGCACATTGCCTTCGTCGGACCCCCCATGGGTGCGGAAGCCCTCGGGCATTTCCTCGTAACCGGACTCGTCGTCGAGAGGCCCGAACACCGTATCGATATCGCCGGTCACCAGCATGTCGCCGATGCGATCGGGATGCAGCAGGAACTTCGATGCCGCCGTGTATCGGTCGTACACGGCCTCGACGCCATCCAGGCGACGGCAGACGTCGGCGGCGCGCTCGAAATCACCAGGGTGATTGAGGAACACGAAAGCGGTGCCACCGAAGGTCCGGTGATGTTTCACGTAGGGATCGCGCTCCGCCGACATGGCGAAGAAGATCTCGCAGCCATTGTTCGGCATCACTTTGTTCAGATCATAGCAACGACTCTTGAAATTCATCCCGTGGTCGGCGGACATGAACACCTCGAGATCGGGATGCTGGTTCAGGGTCTCGCCCAACAGGTTGTCCCATTCATTGAGGTGGAACTGGGACATGTCGCCGGAGGGCGGTTCCATGTGCATGGGAAAATCGGTGGTATGGAAATAGGTGATATCGCAATCGGTCTCGTTGAGGACGATCTGGGCGGCCTTGAAAAGCCAGTGGTTGATCTCCGGTGAGTAGATGTCGGGCGCCGGGCCAAGACGCGATACCCAGTCGATATCGCCGCCCTCCGCTTCATCGGGGCGTTCGGCGGCCAAACGGATGGTCGACCCGGTGCGCAGCAGGGATTGCGTCTTGCGCTTCGCCGTCAGCAGCGCCGAGCTCTTGATCCCGACTTTTTGGGCGCGCTCGAAGATCGTCGGTGCCAGGACCATGTCGGCCTGGTCCATGTACTCTTCCTTATGGGTCTGCAGATCGAAATAGGAGTTCGCGGTAATTCCGTGATCCTTTGGCGCGCAGCCGCAGCAGATGCCGGTATTGTTGACGTTGGTCACCGTCGGCATGATCCCCTTGACCGTCTTGAAAAAACCGTTCGCGATCATCTGCTTGGTGTTCGGCATGTCGCTGGCCTGCAGGTAGGCCGGATCGAAGCCGTCCATCATGACGATCAGAATTCTGCGCTTATCCGCCATTGTTATTATCCCTTGCTGCTGAATGTTTGCCGGTCGTGGAGGCGTGGCCCGTACCGGTATGGGTCTCCCCCGTCAGGGAAGGTTTCGGAAACCTATCAGCGCTATTCCCGAAACCATCCCGGACGTCTTCAGGGAGAAAACCGTGACAACTCGACGTCCCGCTCTTCCCCTCTTACATCACCACGCACTTGATGTAGGTCATCTCCTGCATGGCGTAGCGGATCCCTTCGCGGCCGATGCCGCTCTGCTTGACCCCGCCAAAGGGGATATTGGGCATGTCGTGGTGCGGGCCTTCGTTGATGTTCACGGCCCCCACCTTGAGGTTCTTGATGCAATAGCGGATGTTTTCCAGGTTGTTGGTGACGACGCCCGATTGCAGGCCGAACTCGGTCGAGTTCGCCACCCGGCAGGCCTCCTCCACGTCTTTCACCCGGATGATCGGGGCGACAGGCCCGAAGGTCTCGTCAAGAACCATGGCCGAGTCGGGCTTGCAGTGATCGACCACCGTCGGTGTGAACAGAGCCCCCTCGCGCTTGTTGCCGCAAAGCACCTTGGCGCCATCCGCGACGGCACCCTTTAGCGCGTCTTCGACTTCGATGGCCGCCGCCTCGTCGATCACCGTGCCGATCGCCGTGTCGGGATCGAAGGGATCGCCGCATTTGATCTTTTCGGTGGCGGTCTTCAGCTTCTCGGCGAAGGCATCGGCGACGCTGTCGATGACGATGATGCGCTTGACGCCGCGGCATGCCTGTCCGGCGTTGGAGTAGGCGCCGGCCGTCGCCAGGCTGGCGGCCTTGTCCAGATCGCCGTCCTCGAGAACGATCAAGGGGTCATTGCCGCCCAGTTCCATGGTCAACTTCTTGATGCCGGCCATGTTGGTGAGCTTGCGGCCGACATCCGTCGAGCCGGTGAAGGTCACCATGTCGATCTTCTGGCTGGAGACCAGCTCGTTGCCGATCTCGCTCGACTTGCCGGTGACGATGGAGATCATTTCCGGCGGCATGCCGTTGTTGAGCAGGATCTCGACGAAGCGGATCGCCGACATGGGCGTGCGTTCCGTCGGTTTGATGATCATCTTGTTGCCGGCCGCGAACCCGGGCGCAACCTTGACGACCACCTGGTTCATGGGCCGGTTGAAGGGCACGATGGCGCTGACCACGCCGACCGGAAAGCGCATGGCCATGATGATCTTGTCGGCGCCGGCCGAATCCACGTCGCTGGGCAGTTGCTCGCCCATGATCCGTTTCGCTTCCTCGGCGGCGACGTTCAAAAGTCCGACGCCGCGACCGACTTCCTTCGTGCTGTCCTTGATGGACATGCCCGATTCCAGGGAGATTCCGTAGGCCAGTTCGTCGGTCCGGGATTTGATCTCCGCCGCCGTGGCCTTGAGGATTTCCGAACGCTCGTGGGCGGTCAGGGTGGGTTCGTAGTTGTAAAGCGAATCGATCGCCTTCTCGACGTCAGCGAGGCCCATTTTCGGCACCGTGCCGACGACTTCGTTGGTGTAGGGGTTGGTGACTTCGATCTTCTCATCGGAATCGACCCATTCGCCGGCGATGAAATTCTTCAGGTCCCGAACCAATTTGTCACTTGCATCTGGCATAGCTTAAATCCTCCAAATCCAACTTTCGGCGAGTCAGCCGGTTTTCACGGAATCTTCATTGACCGCCATGTTGGGGGTTTCGCCATCGATCAGTTTTTGGCAATTGTCGGCAAAGAACTGGAAACGCCCGGCAAGCGCCTCGTCGGCGCAATAGGCGATGTGAGGGGTCAAGATAACGTTGTCGAGTTCGCGAAGTTCGCTATTCGCGACCAGCGGTTCCTTTTCGAAGACATCCAGACAGGCGCCGCCGATCTTGCGCGCTTTCAGGGCCTCCGTGATGGCGGCTTCGTCGACCACCGGGCCACGGCAGGCGTTGGCGATGATGGCCGTATCCTTCATCATCTCGAACTGCGGGGTGCTGAACATCCCCTTGGTATCCGCGGTGAGCAGCACGTGCAGGGTGATGAAGTCGGATTCCTTCAGCAACTCGTCCAAGGACACGGCGCGCACATCGTCGTCGGTAATCTCGATGTGCGGGTCATGGGCGATTAGCGTCATGCCGAAGCCGCGCGCGATCCGGGCCGAGGCCTTGCCGATATTGCCGTAACCCACGATGCCCAGGGTCTTCCCCTTCAGCTCCGGCGTGCCGATGAAGTCGGTGGTTTTCCAGCCGCCACCCTTCATCATCGCGTCGAAGGTCGTGATCTTCTTGGCGAGCGCCATGAAACAGGCAAAGACCAGCTCGGCCACGGACTGCGCGGCGACGTTCGGCGTTACCGCGACAAAGGTCCCGTTTTCGTTGCAGGCGTCCAGGTCAACGTTGTTGTAGCCCGTGCCACAGTGGATCATCTTCAGATTGGCGCCGCTCTTGATCAGATCGGCATCGACGTTGATGTGACCGGGCACGAGAACGTTGATGTCGCCGATGCTGTCACGCATCTCGCTTTCGGTTTGCAGAAGGACCTCCATCTCATCGGTGAATATGCCCTCGATGAAGGCTGCGGTTTCCGCCTTGGCATCGGTTACGATGGAAACTTTTATGGCCGACATGACTCCGTCCTCACGATTGTGCTTGAGATTTTGAAACTCCGCAGCGAGGACGCTATAGCATTGAAAAAAATGACGAATCCTCCCTGCCGTATGATCGTTCGGGCGCGGCGCGCGCACTACCCGACGTTGATTATTTTCTACGATCATTCAGGGGAAAAAGCCGCGAGCGGTCAAACGAAAGCTGTTCATGGAATTCATGAGTCGTTTTCATATTTTTCGGTGGTCATCCCGTGGCATAAAACTCGACGTTGCGGCATCGTTTTCAAGGCTTTCATCCCATGTCCGAACCAACGGTCGTGATCACCAATAAGCCGTTCCCGGAAACCGTCGACTTGTTGGCGCCGCATTGCCGCGTGGTCGCGAATTCCGGCATCGAGGTCTGGGAAGAAGACGAAAAAATGGCGCATCTTGCGGAAGCGACGGCAATGATGGCGTTCATGCCGGATACTGTCGACGCGGCGTTTCTCGAGCATTGCCCGAAACTGAAGCTGATCTCCTGCGCCCTCAAAGGTTACGACAATTTCGACCTGGAGGCCTGCTCGGCGCGGGGTGTCCTGGTGACCTTCGTCGCCGACTTGCTGACCAACCCCACGGCGGAACTGGCGGTTGGCCTGACCATCGGCCTGGCGCGCAACCTGCGCGCCGGCCACCGCAACGTGAGCGGCGGCTACAAGGGTTGGCGGGCGCAGCTTTACGGTAAGGGCCTGGATGGGAGCCAGGTGGGTCTGCTCGGCGCCGGCGCCGTCGGACGGGCGACGGCGGAAAGGCTCCAGGGTTTCGGCTGCCAGCTCCGGTATTTCGATGAAACGCCGGTGCCCGCCGACGAACAATCACGACTGGGCCTGGCGCGCGCGTCTCTGACGGACCTGCTCGGGGACAGTGATTTCCTCATCGTCTGCCTGCCCCTCAACAGTGGTACGTTGCATTTGCTCGATGCCGGGCGGATCGCAGAGATGAAGCCGGGCGCCCACCTGATCAACATCTCCCGGGGTTCGGTGGTCGACGAAAAGGCCGTCGCCGATGCCCTGGAGGCCGGGCATCTCGCCGGCTATGCGGCGGATGTCTTCGAGCTTGAGGACTGGGCCCTTCCGGCACGGCCCAGGGAAATCGACGCTCGGTTGCTGCACGACGATGCGCCGACCTTGTTCACGCCGCATCTCGGCTCGGCGGTTGTCGACGTCAGGATGGAGATCGAGCGCCAGGCGGCGGAACGGATCGTCGAGTTCCTCAATGGGGCAACGCCTAGGGGGGTGATCAATGCCGAGGTGGCATGACATGAATGGCGCCGAACACCGCCCGGATTTGCAATTTTTCATGTACCGGGGTTTCATATTGCCCAGATCGAAAAAATTTCGAGAAGGAAATTCGGGACTTAGAACATTGATTGGAACCGTTTCATGAACCCGAGTTCCACCACTGGTTCACCGGACTTCACCATCAAGATCGCCAGTACCGGCGATGTCTTTGACGTGCCCGCGGGCAAATCCATTCTTAACATTCTGCACGAAAACGGCTACGCGGTTCAGCATTCCTGCACCAGCGGGCTCTGCGGCACCTGCAAGGTGCGCTATCTCGAGGGTGAGCCCGACCATCGCGACATGATCCTGACTGTCGACGAACAGTCCGAGTTCCTGACCACCTGCATCTCGCGCTGCAAGTCCGGCGAGATCCTTCTCGATCTGCCGCCGCCGGGCACCGAAGGGCCGATCGAGCAGCCGGAGACGCCGCTGGCCGTCGTCAATCAGGATATCTGCGTGGCGTGCCTCACTTGTGTCCGGGCCTGCACTTACGGTGCGGCAGCGATCGACAGCGAAGCCGTCGGGGTTGGCGGCATCATCGGCGCGGCGGTCGTCGACGAGGACACCTGCAGCGGCTGTGGACTTTGCGCCGCGGCGTGCCCCACCGGTGCCATCTCCATGACCCTGTACTCGGACGGCGACGTGTTCGCCAAGGCCGCCGCCTACGCCGAACGGTCGGCCTCCGAGCCCCTGATCGTCGCCTTTGCCTGCCCCCATTGCCTGCCGTCGGTCGAGGCATTTCAAGGGACCCCGGTCTCGGGGAAGGCGGTCGAGTTGGAGACCATGCAGATGCCCTGCACGGGCCGGATCGACAACCTGCATCTGATGCGGACTTTCGAGGATGGCGCCGACGGGGTCATCGTCACCGGATGCGAGGAGGGACGGTGCTATCATCAAACGGGCAACCTCAACGTCGCCAAGCGCACCGAGCGGGTGCGCGGCTGGCTCGAGGCGGTCGGTCTCGGGGAAAGCCGCTTGAAGATGGTCCGTCTGCCGGCGCGCGACGGTGCCGCACCGTTCGCGGCGGCGGCCATGGACATGGTCGCCACCGTACGGGACACAGGCCCCAATCCGCTTCGCCTGCCCGCCGCCGGCGACGACGACGCCGCCGATCAACCGGCGCCGGAAGACGCCTTGTTGGCGGAACTGGGGCTGTTGTGATGGTTGCCATGAACATGATGCATGACCGCATTAGAACTCTGCACGACGGACGTGCTAAGATCAGTTTGGAACGATTTCAAACTGGGCCTTCGGTTCCTAGGAGTTGAACGATGATCGTTGCCGAGCAAAAACCCCTCCCTGACCTGCAACGCATGGTGAAGGACAAGAAGAAGGTCCTGGCCGTCGGTTGCGGGACCTGTGTGTCCGTCTGTTTCGCCGGCGGGCAAAAGGAGACACGGGGCCTGGCGGCGGCATTGCAGACGGCGGCCGCCGTTGAGGGCCAGGACTTGCAGGTCGACGAAAAGACCGTCCAGCGCCAGTGCGTGCAGGAGTTCGTCGCGCCGCTGGATGATGAGCTGGAGGAATACGATGCCGTCCTGTCGCTGGCCTGCGGCGTCGGCGTTCAAACCCTGGCGGAACGCAATCCGAAAACCCGTATCCTGCCCGGCCTTGATACCCATTTCATGGGCCAACCGACGGAGCCCGGCATCTGGGAGGAACGGTGTGTCGGCTGCGGCAACTGCGTGCTCGAATACACCGGCGGGCTATGCCCGATCACCCGCTGTCCGAAGCAATTGATGAATGGCCCCTGCGGCGGCTCCGAGGGCGGCATGTGCGAGGTCGACACCTCGATCCCCTGTATCTGGTCGAAGATCTGGGACAATTCGGAGAACCTGGACCTCATGGACATGCTGATGGAGGTGCAGCCACCGAAGGACTGGTCGACCAGCCGCGGCGGTGCCATGCGGCGCACGGTGGTTCGTGACGACCTGCATCAACCCAATGCCGACGGCCGTGCCACCACCGCGGAGGTGGCGGCCAACAAGGCCGCCGCCGAGGCGGCACCGTCGGAAGATGCGAATGCCATCGCGCCCGACCCGGACGCCAGCGCCCGCGAGGACGCGTTCCTCAAGGAAATGGGGTTGGCATGAGCGCCCAGGCACAGAAGGCGGAAGACGCCGCCCCGCAATCATCTTGGAAATCGGGCTCCAACCTGGAGCGCGTCCTGGCCGAGGGACACTTTGCCGTCACCGGCGAGCTGGGCCCGCCGAAGAGCATGAACGTCGAGTTGGTGAAGAAGAAGATCGGCATGATGAAGGGCTTCGTCGACGGCGCCAACATCACCGACAACCAGACCGGCATCGTGCGTCTCAGTTCCATCGGCACTGGCATCATCCTGGAGCAGGAAGGCCTGGAAGCAATCATCCAAATGACCTGCCGCGACCGTAACCGGCTGGCCATCCAGAGCGATCTCATGGGCGCCAACGTGCACGGCATCAAGAACGTGCTGTGCCTGTCCGGCGACCATCAGTCCTTCGGCAACCATCCCGGTGCGAAAAACGTCCATGACGTGGATTCCATGCAACTCCTTCGCATGGTCCAGGAGATGCGGGACCTCAACAAGTTTCAGGGCGGCGAGGAGATCAAGGGCGGCGGCCCGCGCCTGTTTATCGGCACCGCGGCGAGCTCGTTTTCCACGCCCATAGAAATGCGGCCGATGCGGTTGGCGAAAAAGGTCGCCGCCGGCGCCGATTTCGTGCAGACCCAGATGATCTTCGACATGAAGATGTTCAAGGAGTACATGAAGCGTGTCGTCGACATGGGCCTGCACGAGAAGGTCTCCATCCTGGCCGGTGTCGGGCCGTTGAAAAGCCCGCCCATGGCGCGCTTCCTGAACAGCGACGTTCCCGGCATCGTCGTGCCCGAGGAGTGCATCCAACGCATCGAGGACGCCGGCAAGGGCATCGACACCGATGACAAGGCGGCCCTGAGCGCGGCCTACCGGGCCGAGGGCATCAAGCAGTGCATCGAGCAAATTCAGGAGATCCGCGAGATCGAGGGGGTCGCCGGAATCCACATTATGGCGATCCTATGGGAGGCGGCGATCCAACCCATCGTCGAAGGGGCCGGCCTGTATCCCAGGCCCGTGCCCGAAGGCACGCCGACGCCGACGCCCGGCCCTGACGAATGACCCGGGACGCATGGCCCGGCTCCTTCACTTCACCGACATACATCTCCGCCATCACCAGCCGGGTACGGCCGGCAATCCGGCGCGCCTGTCTCGCGCCATGCCCGTCGCCCTGGATCGGCTGAGGGACCGAATCCGCGAGTTTGCGCCGGACGTGGTGGTGATGACGGGAGATGTGCTGGATGTTCCCGACAAGGTCATCGCCAGCATCAGCCCGGACGACCGCGCCGTAGGAACCTGGCTCGACGAAGCCGTTGCGGATTTCACCCTGGTCAAGGATTGGTTCGAATCGCTCGGCGTCGACTATCTCGTCATACCTGGCAACCATGACCACGAAGCCGCATACCGGCAGGTCTTCGGCGGCCCGCCGGCGCCCCGGGACCTGGCCGGGCTGCGGTTTTTCTGTTTCTGGGACGAACTGGCCGACGATCGCCAGCCGCGGCGCACCGGACCCATGCGTGAGAATTTCTACAGCGCCCTTCGTGATGACGAGCACGACTGCCCGCAGGTCCATATCCAGCACTACATGATCGACCCGCCGACTTTCGCGCGCGGCTGGAATTACGAATACAAGGGCGCGGCGGAGATGAAACAGGCGGTGGAAAGCTCGGGACGTGTCCGGGCGGTGTTGTCGGGGCATTATCATCCCGGTAGCCTGGTCACCGGCGCAAACGGCGTCATCCACTCCTTGCCGCAAGCCTTCTGTGAGACACCGCACCGCTTTCGCGTCTACGAGATCGTGGAGGGGACGGCAACCCAGGTGAGCGACCATGCCCTCGACGCCTAATCGGTCGATGACGAGGGGTTGGCGTGATGGCTGACACAGCTCCGAACCGCTTTCTCATGTACTTCGCCGATCCCATGTGTTCGTGGTGTTGGGGGTTTGCGCCGGCGATCGACAATCTGTTGGAAGAATTCGCCGACATACTGCCCTTGCGGCTCGTCCTGGGCGGTCTACGGCCGGCCGCCGACGGCCCCATGGACGAGGCCGCGAGAACCGAGATGCGCAACCACTGGGAAGAGGTACGGGCGGCGTCGGGCCAGGCCTTCAACTTCGATTTCTTCGACTGGAAGGGATTTGTCTACAATACGGAGTCGCGTGTGAACAACTCATAACGCTCTGAGTTGGCATTGTTTTTCCGGTTTCTGAAGTCGTTATATTTGCAGTTTTTTCTGGTTTTTGTTGCCGGAACCTTGCGATTTCGGGTTCCGTTTTCGG
>Ga0209568_1000874_pt1 | contig 11004 bp, 7 predicted proteins | sample WorMetOlspDAHAB2_FD_187406 | JGI IMG/M metagenome (GOLD analysis project Ga0209568, IMG submission 187406) | Marine gutless worms symbiont microbial communities from Max Planck institute for Marine Microbiology, Germany - Olavius sp. DAHAB.2... ...
AATTATTAATTATTATGTTACATATTTTATGACGGTTATTTTTCTGCCCAGACCTTCGCATAGAAACACGTTCCGCCATATTGAACCGAAATGAACCTGTTCGCGAGCTCGGTTCACTTTGGTCGCAAACCGAACCGCAAACGCGTTTGCGGTTCACTGAACCGGGCGAGTCAAAATCACTACGGTTCCGAACCAAACCGAACCAAACAGAACCGGGACCGGTCAAAATCACGCCTTTAAAAACACTATAACCGTATGAACAATGCTAACCACCATATACAGGTATAGCCACTTGGATGGATACCTGTATATATAGCTACGATCAAAATATAGATTGCATAGAATGTATCGATCGTTAGTGTGCGGATACAGCGTATTCATGTTTATGCATATAAGTTGACATTATTGATGGCAAAGGATCGCAGTCCAGTGCAGTGGTGCCCACTCCATAGACACGGGGACACGTGCCCCCCACTTTTACAAATGGCTGGGCATGGAAAGCACCTTGCATAGAAGAACAGCAAACAAGAAACTGACCATCACGAAAGCGCTCATCAAAACGACTAATCGTATTTGTAGAGCCAAAAAAGTGGAGGTTCGCGACAAATTTTTGCCCCCCCCCCCTTACGTACAAATTCGTTCCGGGACCACTGGTCCAGTGCCGTTAGGCTGTGTGACTAAATATTTCTTAGTTAAGTCAGTTTAGTCGTTTTTCTTTTCTTCATGTATATTGTACAGCCATGTTTGGTGAAATGAAGATGTTCATTTCGTTGAATGCTTACTATGCTGCAACGCATGCGTATGCTGTTCAGTACATGTAGGATAGGATCAGAATTAGGATTAGATTTTATGTCTGATCGGTTAGTAAGTTATGCACACGTATTTCTATTTTCCGTCTTCACTGTACCGTACCCGTTTCGTTAGTTGTCAGTCACAGTCAAGAGGTAGAAGGCGCATCCGCGAAATGAATGAGCCATATGCAAGGTGTCGGGTGGGGCACAGTTAACTCTATAACTACTCGTCCGTTCACTCAGTTTCGTCAATTCGCAATGATAACAGAACTGATCAAACCGGGGCGGGTGGCGATCGAGCGAAAGGGGGCGGGGTCACAGTGAAAACCATGTGCAGAATAGGAACAGGAGAGGAAAGCAGGCGGCGCTTAGGCGAGGCACGTAGAAGGCAGGCTGTGGCTGCCGACAATAAATGCGGAGCCACCGTTGATTGATTAAGGTGGCCCGACAGACACGTCCTGGGTCATTCCCGACCTACCGCACGACCGTTCGCCCCGTCTCAGCCAATTTGTGTTCGACGCTCCAACTAATTACCGACCGCAACGCACAGCGGGCGACCGAGCGCCGCTCGGCCCCGTTCCACTTCGGCCCATCGCGCTGACGCTTCATGAGCAACCTCATCGGGCGTCGAAGAACAAGGACATCTGAATGGGCCGCATGTCGCCTTTGCATTATACGCGCAGGAGCGGCGAGGGGAGGGACACAGCCGACACACAGACCGCAAAATAAGCCGAACAGATTAGATGTATGGAGACCGCACGCAAACAAAGCCGGTCAGATTCGCGCCTAAATTCCACCTAAAATTTTTCTCCCCGGCAAATACGCTCCCCTCATAATGGAAACATACAGTCAGTGGCGCCGATTCCATGGGGCACGGGGGCATGTGCCACCAACTTTTACTAATGGCTGGGCAAAGGGCACCATAAGTAGAAGAACAAGAAACAAGAAACTGACCAAACTGTACTGACCATCACGAAAGCGCTCACACCAAAACGACTAATTGTGCTTTTAGAGCCAAAAAGTGGAGGGGCACGACCAAAAAATTTTTTTCCGGCGCTTTTCGCCCGATCGGTGCCCCCACTTTCAAATTCGTTACGGCGCAACTGCACACAGTGTATATCGTCGTTAAAATAAAAGACAACACGAATTCTGGGGGAGGGTGAGCACCCATGCAGCTCTTACAGGGAATCCCCGGCAAACGAAATTTCCCATTATGAATCCGGTACTGAAGGATGACACCAGGGGTCATTTCGAGGAGAACGCGTGGGAACCCCGTGGGAATGCCGTTCCCATTGTTCAAAAACTGCTGAAACGCATGGTATACAACGGCGTTGCCATTGTTAGTGTTTAAGAACGCATTATGGATGACACTGCGAATCATTCTCCGGCAAAAATTCAATAGATTGCAAGATTTTGCATATACAATCTCAACATATTTTTTCCGGGAGTAATACCCCCGGACAGGACACCCGCAGAAACGCCCCCAATGCTTGGACCCAGGAACCAATATCCGCTTGGCTCGCCAGCGTTCCCATTGTTCCTGTTATTCGAAACGACAACTGGATGACACGGTAGAATATTTGGTACTCATCCCAACCCCATCCCAACCAACACCGTCCCCGGTATACGCACTTGGTGACATGCGAGGCTATTCACTGTCACGTTATGCAGCCTCGTGTTTGTGGCAAATCATTCGAACCCTCGCCAGCCGGCATCATCACTATCATCGTTATTATCACCGCCACCAACAAAACCCGACGGCACATTTCTCTAGCACTTCCGGTCGGTCGGTCGAATCACGTGATCCGGTCGTCACGTGAGACGAGCGCGCGTGCGCGGTCGGCTACTGTATGGGCATGTATGGCCAGTTGAAGGATCCTCCGCTAAGCAGCATGTCCCGGATGAGCGTGTCGATGGGCGTTTTTCCGACCAGCCGAACGAAGAACAGCTGTTCAATGACTTGAGCCGAGACGGTCCTCAGCGATGGCAGACGAAGCAGAAGTTTGCCGAATCGAGTCGGTTGCGCCGGGTACTGCGTGCGCACGTATTCTTCGAGCGCGCATTGCGATTTCTCTTGCAGGTTCTCGATGTGGATCGCGTCTGTCAGACCACACGCATCTGTGGACACATCACACACCACATCCACATTCAGCATCGCCGCCATATACAGTATAGACTGTCTCCATTCAGTGACTCCGGCTACATATTTTTTGACCAACCCAATCCACGAAACCCACATTTAAATGGGCAGTCTGAGTGTGACAAACTATAAAGTTGTAAAAACGGTGCTACAACATTGTCTCGTATGAATTTCTCTGGATACGCAGCTGGACTTGTTCAGTTGAATGTTCACTATTGCATGCTGCATGTAGTAGTATGGTTAGGGTTAGGATTAGGATTAGATTTATAGTGTCTGGATGGTTATAATGGTTACCCACAAGTAATGTATTTCGACAACTTTCGGCTGTCATTGTCACATTGTTTTTAAATAACCCGAAACCAAACCCGATAGGCTAACTCACCAACAACACATTTTTACGCCACAATTCTACTCGTACACTGCGCATAAAGTTACACACATTTTCAGTTTACTGAATGAAGTGTGCAACAGGAAACACTCGAAAGAAATTGCGCCTGAGTTAAACCGGTTCACATGATTCATCGACAGCATAAGGTTTCATCTTAACACGCACTGCGTATATGCAACTCAGGCTCATTCAATAAATTTGGTCATAAGGATCCGACCTCGGGTAATATGCGGATTTGCCGATCTGCGGATCGTATAATAACGAGCAAAAGATTATAGAGTCAGGGTTATGGGTTAGGTTTTTATCCGAATCAACAGCCATTTTGAAACATTGTGCGATCCGTAGATCCGCAAATCCGCATTATACCCGTGGCATATGCAGTTCACCATTTCCAACCTGTGAATTATATATCTTTATTTCACCACAAGTGGTAGACAATGAAAGAACGACGGACGCATAGATAGCATCACATGCTACCAACATCATTAACACTACATCGGAGGCACAACAAGATATCAATGTCATGTGAAGCCTGCAGTATGCATAATAATAATAATAATACAAAATTTATAAAGCGCCATAATGCCGTATATGCATACTTTGTAGCCATACAACCGCACATACAGCCATACAATGCTCTTCCGTGCAGTGAATGCACTCAAGGCATGAGAACGTCTGTATGCAGCCGTGTCATGAGATTATGACACTCGGCAGTCGATGACGATGAGCACGTTTCATGCGTCGTTCACCTTGCAATTGCTTGCACGGCATCAGTGGCGCCGGAACGAAATTGAAAGTGGGGGCACATGTCCGGCAAAATCTTTGTCGTGCCCCTTCACCTTTATGGCTCTATTCAGGGTGGCCCAAAAAGTAAGTTAAACTCTACTCACTCACTCACCCCAAAAAGTAAGCCACTACCAATTAAATTATCAAAAAATGGCGTTAAACGTATCAAAGCCTGCCAAAGAGATTAGATTTCTTTATCAAATTAAAGAAATGATCAAGCACTATAATATTTTCGGTTGGTATTAAATATTCTCTGCATGACCTACTTTTTGACGTCAATAACGATGCCTGACCTTAGTGACTTACAAAATAGCGATATATGCTTCACATACGGTAAATGATGTCAGCGCTACTCTGACATCAGCTAGCCTTAGCAAGCTGTGTATTCCATTCCTAAATAATGTATTAGATGGAGATTTACGTAAAAAGTTTTTTATTTCCATATTTTCTCTTTTTTCGTGTTTTCAATCATGATTTTGTCATATATAGACTACATTGATTTTACCCATATCGCAGCTTCAAACACAGCAACTGATGACGTCACAAAGTAGCTCACACATAGAATATTTAATAGAAACTTATAACATTATTGTGCTCATTTGATACTCAAAATTGACGAAAAATGTAGCCGCACTGGCGGTTTTTAATACGATTTAATGACGATCTTGTTAGTGACTTAATTTTTTGGGCCACCCAGTATATAGCTTACGTTTTGGTGAGCGCTTTCGCAATGGATGGACAGTGTTGTCAGGTTCATGTTTGCTGTTCTTCTACTCACGGTGTCCCCCGCGCCATGCCAATGCAGCCATTTGTAAAAGTGGGGAGGGACGCATGCCCCCGTGCCATGGAGTCGGCGCCACAGCACAGCATGCATCATCACTAACCGAAAGAAGCGGAGAGCAAAAACTGAAACAAAGGATGATGATGAACGTTTATTAAAGTTTTGTAGCATAAGTTAGATTAAAACGCAAAAAACACACTCAGCATTGCAGATATACAATGCGAAACAATAAACACGTAAAATTAGGTGGCTGTTTGCAGCGACATACATCCCGCGTTTATACATGCAATCTCCATGTTACATTATACATCGATTATGTGTTTTTTTCGTTTCTTTTTTTCGTATAGTTGTTTTTCATTCTCGCTGTTTATGCTTCATATACGCTGCCTTCTCTGCAGGCGAATAAAAATGAATATTCGGTTGTAAAGGTGAAAGACATATAGATTTCACCAGAAACCGGTATAAAAGCGACAATGAATTAATTATAATGCATGGAACTAAACTTATGAGTGCTGACACAGTATATCAAACAATTTCGTTACACTTTTTTGTACGATTGCACGGCAGAGCACGTTATCTGAAAGGTCATACTTCACGAGAAATTTTCTTTTCCTTATGTCAATAACGTCACTGACTGGGAACACTCCGAACTCAGTTTCACAATCGTGCATGCAACAACCTTCGATTTCACATGGAATATTGGTCTGAAACAACTATCAATGACGAATTGCGTTTGCGTTAAACACTGCAGTTGATTGTCTTTTCACTTTTGATTTATACTCGATCGCTACTATATATGTTATATATACTTCGGGCGGATATTAATTACAAGTGTCGGCATATGCGCGTGTGCATGGGGTCATGCACGTGCAAGTCGCACATGCACGCCAGACAGGCAATTGAGGCGGAAAGGCAAGCAGTGTGTTGAATGACGGAAGTGATCATACGACTCGGAGGCTGCTGCTGCTGCATGGGCGCATGCTATAGCTGTGGTTAGCCGCGACATCGACAAAGCTTGAGGCGACTGCATGGGCGTCGTTGGTGGTCCCGCAGTCGATGCAGTGCAGGGCAAACAGGTGGTCGCTGATAACACAGTCAATTGCAGTGCATTGCATTGGACGACCACACAGATCGCATTGTTCGATGCCGCCGCCCGGCCGACCGGCGATGCAACTCCAAACGACCACCCAGCTTCATCAGCCGTTATAGCCTGCGTGTGGCGTTTATATACATGCTGCATGCTGGGTGGCTGGCGGTAGTCGCCGACTTGGACCAGAATATTCAGGAATTATTATTATTATTATTATTATAAACGTATATATTTAGAGTGGCACTGTCGCATGACATTGCCACAGAACAGTGTAAAATGCGATAAAAATCGTGCGTGAAACGTCAGTAATCAGTAAGCCTAATAGTAATAATAGTAATACAGCAACACAGTTCCCAGCAGACACACACACGCGCGCACACGCACACACTAACAGGCAGAAAAAACAGACATAGGCAGACGGTCCAATAGTCATGAACGTATTTCGTATAAATATCGTTTTATCAACACTATATGTGAATTTCGCTAACGACGTTCAAAAACAGGTATAGTTTTTAATAACAATAACAGCGAATTAACAGTGTTACATGCACTCTCCCAACGATTGGGGGTGAAATAAAGCAACTGGGGGGTGGTCCAGTGGCGTCATTTCAGTAAATCGTCGGGGGGCTCTCAGCCCCCTCCCCACGCTCTCCCTTTCCTCCCCTTCCTATTCCCTCCCCTCTTTCCCCTTCCCGTCCCTTCCCATCCCCTTAGAGGTAGGACCCCTGAAATCCAGCTAGGGAGTCTGGGGGAGCGCTGTAAGCTCCCCAGCGGGGTTTGGGGTGGAGGCCCAGCCGAAATCGAATTTGACGCATTTCAGACAAAAAATGTGACATCTGGTGGCAACAATTTTAATGATTTTCCTGAGAATCAACTGACCAAATCTCGTGCAGTTCACACTGTAAAGGCCAATTGGGACCAAAATTTTGTCGTTATTCGTTTAAGTAAGTAAATCGCTATCAGTTAACAATCGTAAATATTGATAAGTGTGATAATCGTTACACTGGGACACTGATAAAACTAATGAAACTCAACGCAGTTCACAATGTTATCATGCAATCTTTATCACAATGATCTTTACTGAGACTCTGGACCGCTGTCCTGTTTGTCCAAGCGTGGGAACTGTATATACATTGATGCGTTGTTGCGTAATCTCGAGAAGCGCTTTGGTGACATGGCAAAGCAAGTTGCAGTTGCTGCACGTATTTTTGATCATCAGCGGCCACCAGCTTCGAAGGAAGATACACTGAATGCACTGGAGTTACTGTGTTCAACATTTCGTTTAGATCAACAGTGTGCAGTTGGTGAATGGAACATATTTGCATCATTCTTGGCAAAGCGATCACAGTGCTCTTTGACAGAACTTCTACAAGCTTTGATTACGTCAGACCTGCGAGACGCTTTCCCAGTCTTGTCACAGCTGAGTTCTATTCTTCTTGTTTGTTTGTCCACTTGGTACAGCCACTGTGGAACGTTCATTTTCAGTGATGTGCACAAGACTTCGGCAGCGTCTAACTGCAGAACATTTGAACGACTTGATGGCGATATCTGTGGAAGGACCGGACACATTATCTCGCAGTGATTGGCAGGCGATTGCATATTACTGGTTCGCTCAGCGTTCTCGGCGTGCATGTAGCACTATGCCAGTAGATGCAAGGAAAACTCATGCAGTCAGGCAGTATATGACATTACTGACTACAATAAATATTGTTCTCGGTGCAGTTGGGGGGAAGTGACCACTTTTGGGGGAAAGTTCCCCCTAAGTGGCCTGTATGCAACACTGGCGAATTAATGCAATTTCCGCATATATATCATCAATCGGCGACGCTGGAGACGTTGAAAATGGCGGGAGATGAAAAAGCGGAGAAGGAAAATTCTGCTTTCAAGTTTGAAGAACTGATGGCGAGGATTGCGTTGATGGTGCCGTGTGCAGGACATCAATAACACTTCCGTTCATCATGTGCCAACCGCGTCGACGAGGGACGCGGTTGTCCATATCTGCCGAACGGACATTACTTTCGTGTTGAACTTGTGCCGAAATGACTGAACTGTTTGAACAGTTACGTAAAACTGACCTAAACACTTAACTGCTTGCTCATTCGACGTATTTGAATAGCAATATACACGTTATAAACAGTTTTTTAATGTGAAATACGTTCAACGTCGTCGATCTAGTAAATATTTTCTTGCTTATAGGTCTAAATGCTATTTACTTGCATTTTCAGCCGTCGTATTTCCTTCCATGTCTCGCATTTTCAATCGCCCCGCTACTGAGCTAATCGTATATGCGGTTATTCAAATACATTTAATAAGTACAAAATTATGTTATAGTCTACGATTAATATTGTTACACGCACTGATCGAGTTACATATTGCACAATTTTATTTCTCATCGTATCATTTCTTATCAAAATTTTATGCCTTATTTCAATAAACTGATTTTTCTCTGGAAATACTGTAATTGCTTTTAAAACGGGTCTACACAAGACAATATCTTTTGAGTGAGAAACAGCCGCATATATACGCCGGTATACTGAAACAGTAAATTGTTGTTTTTTTTGCAGTACGCATAATATACTTGATATTATTTTTTTAAATCGCGAACGCAGAGTATGGACGGGCAGAGTTGTTGCGGTTATAAACTATGCACCAAATTATACTTGCATTATTTTGCATACTATGTATACAAACGTATACAGAATCGACAACATGCGAGCAATAGACTTTAGTATATTAACGAAAAGCGATAATGGCGAGTAGCGGACATTAAAATGATATTAATGACAATAAGCAGGGTGTCACGGGTGGTAGACGTTTATAGGATCTTATACACTTTTCCACGCGGTATCTATTAGGAACGACGGTGTGTATGCCCAGATGGAGGGGGTTTGGCAATTTCATGCGCCAGTGCAAAGCTATTTAACGCATGTCGATTTGCAAACGTCTTTTACATTTCCCATGCAGTTCGCCTGCCACGCATGCAGCATGAGTTCGCATAATCCTCTGTACCATGCAGACATGAACTGCATGAAGCATCTCTTCCGACGCGTTACAGGCATTTAGAGTTGGACATGGATTGGATCCATCCATTGATTGGGTTGGATTGGATTAGGTCGGATGACTAAGAGCCCGTTTTAATTAGTAATTATTGCAGCACAGTCGTTGTTGTCTCTTTCAAATTATGATTTATGAACATTTAACTATCCCGGTTTTGCCACAATGAAAAGTCAGAAGTAAAATAGTCAGTAACACATAGTTTACGAGTCATATTTGATATAAGATATTTATGGATTGGATTGGGTCAGCAAAAATGGACCCATGTTCAACTCCGCGAGCATTGCACGTAAAATATGATGTGCACAGCGGGCAAAAAGGAGCTATAGCTATGCTACAGCTATATCTCAACTCATTAACTGCATGATATTTATGATCGATTTATTTTTTTGCATCCACACATATTTATTTGTTGCTTTTTATGTCCATAGGTATGTTAAATGTGTCACGTGTGATATTTCATTGTGAGGTATGTAATGTCCACGTTTTAGGAAGCATGTGAGATCATTATTAGTGAAATAATTTTTTAATGATATGAAATTTGATCGAAACTTCAGAATATGCAAACTATAAACACACCGGTCAACGAATGCGGTGATAGAATTATTTTACACCGTTTTCGATTAAGTGTTCGGCAATGATGTATGTCAGCGGGAGATCGCAAAGCCAAAAGTTAGCTATGTAATGCAGACCTAGGCCTACATGGTAATTATTTTTTTGAAATTGAGATTATTCTTCCAGTTACACGGTAACTATTAAACATTATAGTTACCACTAAACTTTACATTCAATCCAATCCATATAGCAGGTGTTAAATCGAACTCGTTAACTATGTGCCACTAACTATATATAGGCCTACTCTAATGCTGACTTTTAATCGTGACACAAGCAAGATAGTTAATAGTTAATAAATCATAATTAGTAAGTACAACGCATCAACTGTGCTGCAATGATTAAAAACGGGGTCACAGTCATCTCACCCATTCACCCAATCCAACCCAATCCAATCCAATCCAATTCGTGGATGGATCCAATCCATGTCCAACTCTGGTCCTCCCCGTGGTGAAACCTCGGAACCCATGACTAAAACGTGTTGCAGATGTATAAAACTAATAAATATTGTGCATGGTGTACATAATAGGGCATGTAGCGTACCTGAGCTGAACAGAACGAGAGCCTTAAGGCAGCTGTATTCGGCCGAGTCGACATGAAGAGCTTTGAGTTTTTCGACTTGTTCTTGGAAGATGCGAATGTGGTCCATGAATGCGACCACTCGGTCAGCGGCCATCGGACTGGCGTGAAGACCGGCGGCTGCCAGCAGCGGTGCGACGTGCAGAGGCATTGAACATTGAGCGGCGTTTAACACGAACAACTCACTCCAAGCCAACCGCAACAGCGCCACCTGGTCTGTGACCTACACAGAGGAACGTACGAAAATCTTTATTTCACCATGATTACTCTCCCACAAGGTGGTGTTCACCCCTAAAACTTTTTAACACCCCAACCAACACCGTTCCCCACTGGAGGTGTTAAGAGTTCTTACACGTACCCTTATAGGGTCTATGCTATTCTCAGCTATAGGAGGCTACTGCAGTAGCCTAAATTACTATAGTCTTGTGTATTGAGCAACATTCGTTTTGAATACTCGGCCGCCATCACCCTTCTCCCTTCCGCCACTGACAGTAATTAAAATGTGCATATAACTATTAGGCTTTACTTCATTTCATATAATTTTGTATTGCTAATAAAAGTTATCTAATAGATGTTAACCCCCCCCCCAAAGCTTCACTTTCGTGTTACAGTTTCACATGGGAAAGCATTATAAAACAGCCATTCAATCTGACTGCATATAGCGTTAGAAGAACTATTTTCCCAGTGTTTGCGTTCGAATTTACGCACAGAGTGATAGGCCTACTTTTTACTCGGTACTGTAAACTATTAACCAGAGTCGCCACACTGTCTGAGGGGGGGGGG
>Ga0209568_1000875_pt1 | contig 11002 bp, 5 predicted proteins | sample WorMetOlspDAHAB2_FD_187406 | JGI IMG/M metagenome (GOLD analysis project Ga0209568, IMG submission 187406) | Marine gutless worms symbiont microbial communities from Max Planck institute for Marine Microbiology, Germany - Olavius sp. DAHAB.2... ...
GCTGCGCCGCCGTCAACTCATCGACACGCGAGAACCAGTCCCGAAAGCGCTCGTGATCCATCTCTCTGACTCCCAAAGCGTATCGAGAGGGATTCTACCACAATGCCTACGAATCGCGAATTGAGCCAACTTTTTACAGCTTGGTATAAGATTCCGCCCGATGGCGAAAATCCGCGATCTCTGGCAGGGCGAGCTCGCGCTTTCCGACGCCTTCTGGACCTGGGCGGTCCTGGGCGGCGTCATCATCAATGCCGTCTCCAGCATATTGTTTGTGTTTCTCCTCAATGCTGACCATCTCATAATCGCGCTGATCGCCGGATACGTCCCGACCCTGCCCTACAATCTCCTGGTCGGCGTCGGTGTCTGGCGTTCGGCGGGGCGTTATGCGGGCGAACGCCACTGGGCCGATCTCGCCCGGGCCGTGACCATCGTCGGCATGATCGTGCTGAGCGTCACATGACATGGCGTGAGCGGAAGGGTGCCACTATGATTTCGCGGATGGAAATCGGACGAGCATGACGGAGAACGAGTCCCCGCAAGCGGTGGTCATGGCCCTGGTGCGCGAGGTCGCCGCCGAGCTGCACCCGACCCGCACCCTGCCGCCGGACGCCGGGCCGGACCACCTGCTCGACCACGACTTCGCCCTCGACAGCCTGGGCCGCCTGGAGCTGGCCGGGCGCATCGAGGACGCCTTCCAGATCACCCTCACCGAGGCCCGCATCGCCAACGCCGAGACACCCCGCGACCTGATCGCCGCCGTCGCCGGCGCTTCCGTGCGCGAAGGCCAAGCCCCGGGGCCGCTTTCCCCCGGGCCCGCGCCGGCGGTGGCCGGCGGCGAAGCCGGCCAGGTCACCCTGCCCCTCGGCGCCCAAACCCTGACGGAGATGCTCGACAATCACGCCATGGAATCGCCGGAGCGCGTGCATATCCAGCTCTACGACGACGAATGCGAAGCCGGCGGCGCCGGCGTGACGCTCACCTACGGCCAGCTCCGCGACGGCGCCAGACGCGTTGCCGCCGGACTGGTCAACGCCGGGATCAACCCGGGCGACGCCGTCGCCCTCATGCTGCCCACGGGCGAAGACTATTTCCTCGCCTTCTTCGGCATCCTTTATGCCGGCGGCGTGCCGGTGCCCATCTATCCGCCGGCCCGCATCAGCCTGATCAGCGACCATATCCGCCGCCATTTCGGCATCCTCGGTAATTGCCGGGCCCGGGCCCTGATCATCAGCGCCGACGCCCGCGAGGTGGCGACGCTGTTGAAGGGCGGCGTCGAGACCATCCGCACCGTGGCCACGGTGGCCGATCTGGCAACGGATGGTGAGATCCCGCCGCTGCCCGCCAACGCGCCCGGGGACATCACCTTCATCCAGTTCACGTCCGGGAGCACCGGCCAGCCCAAGGGCGTGGTGTTGAGCCACGACAACCTCCTGGCCAATGTGCGGACCATGGGCCGGGCCTTGAGGGCGACGCCCGACGACGTGTTCGTCAGCTGGCTGTCCCTCTATCACGACATGGGCCTCATCGGCGCCTGGTTCGGCAGCCTCTATCACGGCGTCAAGCTGGTGATCATGTCGCCGCTCCGCTTCCTGGCCCGCCCGGAGCGCTGGTTGCACGCCGTGCACCGGTTCGGCGGCACCATCACCGCCTCGCCCAACTTCGGCATGGAGCTCTGCCTGAAACGGATCGGCGACGAGAAGCTCGACGGCCTGGATCTCTCCAGCCTCCGCGCGCTTTGCAACGGCGCCGAACCCATCAGCCCGGTGACCATCGAGCGGTTCATGGAGCGCTTCGCCGCCCATGGTTTCAGGCGCGCCGCCATGATGCCCGTCTACGGGTTGGCCGAATGCTCCGTCGGCCTGACCTTCCCGCCCCTCGACCGGGGGCCCCGCATCGACCGCATCGATCGCGACGCCCTCGCCCAAAAGGCCGAGGCCCGGGTGGCGGCGGAAGGCGACGAAGCGGCGCTGGCCGTCGTCGGCTGCGGCCTGGCGCTGCCCGGCCACCACGTGCGCATCGTCGACGCCATGGGCAACGAACTTCCCGAACGCCACGAAGGCCGCCTGCAGTTCCTGGGGCCGTCGGCCACGTCCGGGTACCTGCGCAATCCGGAAGCCACGGCGGCGCTCATGGACGGCATCTGGCTGAACAGCGGCGACATGGCCTACATGGCCGACGGCGAGGTGTTCATCACCGGCCGCGCCAAGGACATGATCATCATCGCCGGGCGCAACATCTATCCCCAGGAACTGGAGGATGCCGTCGGCGAAATCGAAGGCGTGCGCGGCGGCAACGTCGCCGTGTTCGCCAGCCCCGATCCCGCCGGCGGCACCGAGCGCCTGGTGGTCCTGGCCGAGACCCGCCGCTTCGACGAGACCACCCAGGCCCGGATCACCCGGGAGATCGAGGCGCTCGCCATGGACCTGACCGCGCATCCGCCCGACGCGGTGGTGCTGAGCCGGCCCAACACGGTGCTGAAGACGTCGAGCGGCAAGATCCGCCGCGCCGCCTGCCGCGAGGCCTACGAGCGCGGCTGGCTGGAAAAGCGCCATGCGGCGCCGTGGCTGCAGGTTCTGCGTCTGACGCTGCTGACCACCATACCCATGGCGCGGCGCGGCCTCAGCGCCATGACCACCGCCCTCTATGCCGCCTACGTCTGGGCCGTGGCCGGGATCATCGGGCTGACCTTCTGGCCGCTCATCGCCGTGGCCCCGAGGCCGGCCCGCTGGCCCATCGCCCGGGGGGCGTGTCGCCTGATGCTCGGGCTCAGCGGCATCTCCTTGAGCGTCAGCGGCCGCGAGAGGCTGCCCGATCCGAAGGCGCCGGTGGTTTACGTCGCCAACCATGCCAGCTTCATCGACGGCTTCGCCCTGTCGCTGGCCATCGGCCGGCCCATCTCCTTCGTCGCCAAGCGCGAGCTGCTGTCCCACTGGGCCCCCAGGATCCTATTGAGAAGACTGGGGTCGCTGTTCGTCGAACGGTTCGACCGCGAGCAGGGAATGGCCGATGCCGAGCGGCTGGTGGACGCCACCCGGGAGGGCAAGGCGCTGGCGTTCTTTCCCGAGGGCACCTTCATCAACCGCCCCGGGATCCTGCCCTTCCAGATGGGCGCCTTCCACGCCGCCGCCGAGGCCGGCGTCCCGGTGGTGCCCATGGCCATCCGCGGCACCCGGTCCATCCTGGTGGGCGACGGCTGGTTCCCCCGCCCGGGCCGCATCCGGGTCACCATCGGCGAGGTCGTCGCCGCCAACGAGGAAACCGCCAACGCCTGGCAGCGCGCGCTCACGCTCCGCGACGGGGCCCGGGCCTACATCCTGGCCCATGCGGGCGAGCCGGACATGGGCACGGAGCGCACGGCACCCCTGGGGCATGTGCCGGAGCGGGACTAGCTCCCGACTACCCCGCCGTCGTTCTTCGTCAGAGCGACCACCGCCGCCCTCGGCGGGCGGCTCGGGTCAAAGTCGGGCCAGCGGGTGGAGGGCCGGTCGAAGGTGGAGCCTTCGCCCGGATGCTGGACGGCGACGAACAGAGTTTTGTTGTCCGGCGTGAAGGCGGGCCCGCACATCTCCGCGCCCCTGGGACAGGCATAGAAGAAGCGTGTCAGCGCCCGGCCCGGGCCGTCCAGGTCGGTGGCGTAGATGCCGTCCGGAATTCCGTTGCGGCGCTGCGCCGAGCCCTGGTCCGTGGAGATCCAGAGCCGGCCCCGGTTGTCGAAGGCGCAGTTGTCCGGCGCCGCCAGCCAGGCCCCGTGTTCGGACGTGGCCGGATGGTATCGGGCGTCGTGGAGGTCGTCCGGATCGCCGGCCTGCAGCAGGATCCGCCATTGGGCCGACGGGGCGGCGTGGTCGACCCCTGCGTTGGGCCCCGGCCCTTCTGAGCCCGGCGGCAGGATCTCGACGATATGCCCGTAAGGGTTGGGGCCGCGCGGGTTCGGGCCCCCGTCGCCGGCGTCGCGGCGCTTGTTGTTGGTGAACATGACGTAGACCCGGCCGTTCACCGGGTTGGGTTCCACGTCCTCGGGCCGGTCCATGGGGGTGGCGCCGAGCAGGTCGGCGGCGCGGCGGGTCTCGATGAGGACGTCGGCCTCGGAGGCGAAGCCCCCCGCCGGGGTCAGCGGGCCGGACCCCCATTCGAGCGGCAGCCAATCGAGCCGGCCGTCCACATGGAACCGGGCCACGGAGAGCGTGCCGGCGTCCAGGAGGTCGCGGTTGGCGGCCGGGTCGGCCCGGTCCACGGGATCGCGGCTGATGAACCGGTACAGGTACTCGCCGGCCTGGTCGTCGCCCATGTAGACGACGGCCCGGCCGTCCGGCGCCAGCGCCACGGTGGCGGCCTCGTGTTTGAAGCGGCCGAGCGCCGTGCGCTTCTTCGGGGTGGATTTGGGATCGTAGGGGTCCAGTTCGACGATCCAGCCGAAGCGGTTGGGCTCCCGGGGTTCCTTGGAGACGTCGAAACGGTCATGGAAGCGGCCCCAGACGTAGCGGGGCCTGTCGCGGATGCCCATGCGTCGGTGGTTGGCCGATTCCGCCGTGCCCTTGGGGTCGCCGCCGAAGTAGCCGTGGATGTTCTCCTCGGCGATCAACACCGTGCCCCAGGGCGTGACCCCGCCGGCGCAGTTGTTAATGGTGCCAAGCACCTTCTTACCGCTCGGGTCGGCGGCGGTTGTCATTCTTTGGTGGCCGGCCGCCGGGCCCGAGAGGGTGATGGGCGTGGTCGCGGTGATGCGCCGGGCAAAGGGGCTCGCCGGCACCACGGACCACAGACCACCCTGCCTGCGTACCTCGATGACCGAATGGCCGTGCGCCGCCATCTCCACCGCCGCCGTCGCCGCCGTCGCTTTCTCGAACTTGCTTCGCCAATCGAGGCCCGGCCACATGAGCTCGGCGTTGCAGTACTCGTGATTGACGCAAAGCAGGCCGTGGGTGCTCGACCGGTTGCCGGCGGGAAGCGGCAGGTAGGCGATGAAATCGTTGTTGGTGCCGAACTGCATGGCCTGGGCGGCGCCGCTCTGATTCCGCATGTCATGGGGCGGCGCGCCGGGGAGCACCGGGTCGCCCCAGCCGATGAGCACATCGGCGCTGTAGCCGGGCGCGGCCTGGTGGCCGTCTTCGATGCGGTGCGGGGCCTGGCGGAAGGTCAGGCTGGAGGGGCCCGTGGCGGCGCGGGGCGCGGTGAACGGTGCCGCCGCCAGGCCGGCGGCGCTGAGGCCGGCCCCGAAACGGGCGAGGGCCTGGCGGCGGCTGATGAGTTTCCCGAGCGACACGGCGGCCGTCCGGTTGACGGGGGTGTCGTCGTCATCCTCAAAAGGTCGCCCGTTAATCGGTTCCTCCCTGGGAAACCCGGTCCATCGAAACATGCGGCCGTATCAGCCCCATGACGCTGCCGTGACCGTTCGGTGACTAGTCCACTAATCCGCGTCCTGGGCCGCCAGCACCGCCATGTTGACCATGTCCGACACCGTGGTGCCCATGGGCACGATCTGCGCCGGCTTGTTGAGCCCCACAAGCACCGGACCCAGCACCGTGCCGCCGCCCAGTTCCCGCAGGAGTTGGGGGGAGACCTGGGAGGTGTGCAGGCTCGGCATGATCAGCACGTTCGCCGGCCCGGTGAGGCGCGAGAAGGGGTAGTTCTGCCGGACGTCCTCGTTGAGGGCCACCTCCACGGTCATGTCGCCCTCGTATTCGAAGCCCACGTTGCGCTCGTCCAGGATCTTCACGGCGTCGCGCACCGGATGCGCCCGGGGCAGGTCCGGGTGGCCGAAGTTGGAGTACGATATGAGCGCCACCCGGGGCTCGTGGCCGAGGCTGCGGGCCGTAGCCGCGGTCTGCTGGGCGATGTCGGCGATCTGTTCCGGCGACAGGACCTCGTGCACCGCCGTGTCGGCGACGAACAGGGTCTTGCCGAGCGTCATCACCAGGGACATGCCGAAGACATGGCTGTCCGGGGCCGGGTCCAGGACCCGGGTGATCTGCTCCAAGGCCGTGTGGTAGTTGCGGGTCAGCCCGGTGACCAGGGCGTCGGCGTCGCCGGCCTGCACCATCAAGGCACCGAACACGTTGCGGTCGCGCTTCACCATGCGCTCGCAGTCGCGATGCAGGTAGCCCTTGCGCTGCAGGCGGTCATACAAGAGCGCCGTATATTCCTCCGTCGCCGGGCTGAGCTTCGAGTTGGTGACCTCGATGCCCTCGCCGGCGTGCAGGCCGAGGCGCTCCATGGCGACCGTGACTCGTTCCTCGCGGCCGACCAGGATGGGGGTGCCGTAGCCGCTGTTCAGGAAGGCGTAGGCGGCGCGGATGGATTTCTCCTCCTCGCCCTCGGCGAAGACGACGCGCTTCGGGTGCGTGCGCAGCTCCTCGAAGATGCCGTGCAAGGAGCCCGCCGTCGGGTTGAGCCGGGCCGCCAGCTCCACCGCGTAGGCGTCCATGTCGATGATGGGCCGCCGGGCGACGCCCGAATCCATGGCCGCCCGGGCCACCGCCTGGGGCACGGCGGTGATCAGGCGCGGATCGAAGGGGGCCGGGATCAGGTAGTCGGGACCGTAGCGCAGGTGCGAGCCGGCATAGGCGGCGTCCACTTCGTCCGGCACGTCCTCGCGGGCCAGTTCGGCCAGCGCGTTGGCGGCGGCGATCTTCATGTCGTCGTTGATGGTCGATGCGTGCACGTCCAAGGCGCCGCGGAAGATGTAGGGGAAGCCCAAGACGTTGTTGATCTGGTTCGGGTAATCGGACCGGCCGGTGGCGATGATGGCGTCGTCGCGCACCTCGCGCACCTGTTCGGGCGTGATCTCCGGGTCCGGGTTGGCCATGGCGAAGATCAGCGGCTTCGCGGCCATGGAGAGCGCCATCTCCTGGGTCATGGCGCCGGCCACGGAAAGCCCGATGAAGCAATCGGCGCCGGCGAGCGCTTCCTCCAGGGTCCGCGCCTTGGTGCTTGAGGCGTAGGCGGATTTCCACTGGTTCATGCCTTCCTTGCGGCCCTTGTAGATGACGCCTTTGGAGTCGCACATGATGATGTTTTTGCGCGGCATGCCCATGTTGATGAACAGCTCGGCGCAGGCGATGGAGGCCGAGCCGGCGCCGTTGATGACCATGGAGAAGCGGTCGATCTTGCGGTTCGTCAGCTCCAGCGCGTTGATCAGCCCGGCGGCGGTGATGATGGCGGTGCCGTGCTGGTCGTCGTGGAACACGGGGATGTCCAGCTCCTCGCGCAGGCGCTGCTCGATGATGAAGCATTCCGGCGCCTTGATGTCCTCCAGGTTGATGCCGCCGAAGCTGGGCCCGAAGCGCTTCACGGTCTCGACGATCTCGTCCACGTCCTCGGAATGGACCTCCACGTTGAAGCCGTCCACGTCGGCGAACCGCTTGAACAGCACCGACTTCCCTTCCATCACCGGCTTCGCCGCCAAGGCCCCGATGTTGCCGAGGCCCAGCACCGCGGTGCCGTTGGACACGATGGCGACGATGTTGCCGACGGCCGTGTAGTCGTAGGCCAGGTCCGGGTCCCGGTGGATTTCCAGACACGGCGCGGCGACGTCCGGCGAATAGGCCAGCGTCAGGTCGCGCTGCGTGGTCAGCGGCTTGGTGGCGCGGACCTCCAGCTTGCCGGGGCGGCCCTTGGCGTGCATGCGCAGCGCCTCCTGGCCAAGGATCTTGTTGGCGTGTTCGTCCATGATGCGCGGTTTCCCAGGTTGTCCTCAATTCACGAGCCGGCCCCAGGGCGCTTCTCGTTGCGCTTCTCGTTGCGCTTCTTTCTCCGTCGCCTCGGGCCTGATATGGTCATTGTGCCGTAGCTGCCCCGAGTGTAAAGCGTCATTGACCCAGCCATCCGCCGAGACCCCGTCCATGCCCGAGCCCGCCGAAGTTCCCGCCCCCGGTGCCGACCTCGAGGACGAGGTGCCGGTGACGGCGCCGGCGGCAGCGCCGAAACCGAAGCGCGGCGCCGACGCGGTGACCCCCATGATGGCCCAGTACCTGGCCATCAAGGAGGCCCATCCGGACAGCTTGCTCTTCTACCGCATGGGGGATTTCTACGAGCTGTTTTTCGAGGACGCGGTGAAGGCCGCCGGCGCGCTGGATATCGCGCTCACCAAGCGGGGCAAGCATTTGGGCGAGGACATCCCCATGTGCGGGGTCCCGGTGCACAGCCACGAGGCCTACCTGAACCGGCTGATCCGGCACGGCTTCCGGGTCGCCATCTGCGAACAGACCGAAGACCCGGCCGAGGCCAAGAAGCGGGGCTCCAAGGCGGTGGTGCGGCGCGAGGTCATGCGCGTCGTCACCCCCGGCACCCTCACCGAGGACACGCTGTTGGACGCCCGGCGGCACAATTATCTGGCCTGTCTGGCCAGGGCCCGGGACGATTTCGGCCTCGCCTGGATCGACGTCTCCACCGGCGCCATGGCGACCCAGCCGCTCAGCGAGCCCGAGCTGGACGCCGCCCTGGCCCGCATCGACGCCGGCGAGCTGCTGGTCCCGGAGAGCCTTTTGAAGAAACCGGCGCTGCGTGAACTGCTGGCGGCCTGGGGCGAGAGGCTGACGCCGCTGCCCGCCGCGCGGCTCGATTCGACGGCCGGGCGGAAGCGCCTGGAGGCCCTCTACGGGGTCCAGGCCCTGGATGCCTTCGGTGATTTCTCGCGCCCCGAGGTGGCCGCCGCCGGCGCCCTGGTGGACTACGTGGAGCTGACCCAGAAGGGGCGTTTGCCCCGGATCGCGCCGCCGAAGCGCTTCACCACCGGGGCGCTCATGGAGATCGACGCGGCGACCCGGCGCAACCTGGAGCTCGCCCGCACCATGGCCGGCGATTTCCAGGGAAGTCTCTTGAGCGTCATGGACCGCACCGTGAGCGGCGCCGGCGCGCGCCTTCTGGCCGAGCGCCTGGCCCAGCCGCTGACCGACCCGGAAACCATCGGCCGGCGCCTGGACGCGGTGCAGTTCTTCGTCGACGACGCCGGGGCCCGCGCCGACATGCGCCAGATCCTGGGCCGCGCCCCGGACATGGCCCGGGCCTTGAGCCGCCTGACGCTGGGCCGCGGCGGCCCCCGGGACCTGGCCGCCGTGCGCCTGGCCCTGGTGGCGGCGGCGGAAATCAAGGACCGCCTGGCCGAGAGCCGAGCCGTGGCGCCGCCCGACGACCTGGCCCGGGCCCGCGCCCATTGCGGCCAGCACGGCGCCCTGGTGGACCGCCTGACCCGGGCCCTGGCCGACGAGCTGCCCGTCTATGCCCGCGACGGCGGCTTCATCGCCAGCGGCTATTCCGAGGACCTGGACGAGATGGTCCGCCTGCGCGACGAGAGCCGCAAACTGATCGCCGGCCTGCAGGCCAAGTACGCCGACGACACGGGCCTCGGCGCGCTGAAGATCAAGCACAACAACGTGCTCGGCTACTTCATCGAGGTCTCGGCGAAGCAGGCGGAGAACATGCCGGCGGGCCCGGAAAGCCCCTACATCCACCGCCAGACCATGGCCAACGCCATGCGCTTCACCACCGTCGAGCTGAGCGATCTGGAGGGCCGCATCCTGAAGGCCGCCGACGGCGCCCTGGCCCTGGAGCTGGCCCTGTTCGAGGAGCTGGTGGGCGAGGTCACGACGCAGGCCGACGGCCTGGCCTTGGCGGCCGGCGCGCTCGCCCAAATCGACGTCATGGCCGGCCTCGCCGAACTGGCCGAGCGGCGTCGCTACACCCGGCCCGCAGTGGACGCGAGCCGCGCCTTCCACATCACCGGCGGCCGCCATCCGGTGGTCGAGGCGGCCCTGGAGGGCGCCCAGGGCGGCGCCTTCGTGGCCAACGACTGTCACCTGGACGACGCCCCCGCCACCGATATCGACACCGATGACCATATCGGTTCAGACGCCGGCGGCCCGGGCCGCCTATGGCTGCTGACCGGCCCCAACATGGCCGGCAAGAGCACCTTCCTGCGCCAGAACGCGCTGATCGCGGTGATGGCCCAGATGGGCTCCTTCGTGCCCGCTGCCGAGGCCCGCATGGGCGCCGTCGACCGTCTGTTCTCCCGGGTCGGGGCGTCGGACGATCTGGCCCAGGGCCGCTCCACCTTCATGGTCGAGATGGTCGAGACGGCGACCATCCTCAACCAGGCCGGGCCCCGGGCCCTGGTCATCCTCGACGAGATCGGCCGCGGCACCGCCACCTACGACGGCCTCTCCATCGCCTGGGCGGTGGTCGAGCACCTGCACCAGGAGAACAGGTGCCGGGCGCTGTTCGCCACCCACTACCACGAACTGACGGCGCTCGCCGCCTCGCTCGACGAGCTCCGCTGCCACACCATGCGGGTCAAGGAATGGCAGGACGATGTGGTTTTCCTGCACGAGGTGGCGGCCGGCGCCGCGGATCGCTCCTACGGCATCCACGTGGGCAAGCTGGCCGGCCTGCCAGACGCCGTGGTGGCCCGGGCCGACGCGGTGCTGAAGACCCTCGAGGCCGACGAACAGGGCTCCGCCGTGCACGAACTGGCCCACGATCTGCCGCTGTTCCAGGCCGCCCCGGCCGCCGCCCCGCCGGCGCCCGAGCGCGGCCCCTCGCCCCTCGATGCGGCCATCGACGAGGTCAGCCCCGACGAGATGACGCCTCGCGCGGCGCTCGATTTCCTCTACCTCCTGAAGCGGCTTCGCGAGGAAAGCTCAACGGAATGATCCTGATACTCATGTAGTCGACATAAGATTTTCTCATTGAGCTTGGTGAGGAAAGATCATGGCGCCCAATCCTCACGACGGATCAATCCAGGCATCGGCGACGGCCCATCGGTCGGTGACTCGCTGCCGAAACCATTATAATCCTTTGTTTTAATTGAGTAAAATAAAACTTCTGTTTCTTGGATCAACCTTTTGATCCTTGAGGCAGGCTCGTCAATTAAAGCAACTTATACCAATCTGCAAAAACAATCATTGATGGGCCCAATCGCGTAGCCCGATGGACATGATCCTCCACGGCTGATCGACGAGTTGGTTCCATGCGAAGCAGCAGTGATCGAGGATGTCGTTGTAGGATT
>Ga0209568_1000876_pt1 | contig 10995 bp, 12 predicted proteins | sample WorMetOlspDAHAB2_FD_187406 | JGI IMG/M metagenome (GOLD analysis project Ga0209568, IMG submission 187406) | Marine gutless worms symbiont microbial communities from Max Planck institute for Marine Microbiology, Germany - Olavius sp. DAHAB.2... ...
ATAATACACAAGGGGTAGTTTTTCGTCAGCATCGCATCGATGCGAACGCGCCGACCCCGCCCGGCCCCCGCCGCGGCGGGTTTTTTGCTGCCGGAAGGAGGTCGTCATGAGCCGTGCAACGTCGCTCAAAGGACTCAGGGGCAACCTGCGCTTCATCGTCGCCTGGAAGACCTGGGCGGCGCTCGTCCTGTTCGGGGCCGGGGTCGGCGTCGGCTTGGCCATCGCTCACCTGACGCCGTAGCCGTCGCCAAGTAGCGGCGGCGGCCGCCCCGCGGGTCCTTCCCGGCCTGAATCCTATGCGGGGGGGCTGACCCCGGTATTTCGCCAGCGTCAGGCCGGAAAATCTGGTTGCCGGTTGCCAGTTGCCGGTTGCCACCGCCCCCGGCGTCCATGGTTTTTCCGCCGTTTGCGGACCGGGGCATCGATCGAGGTCCGGCGCGCCCCTGCGATGAAATTGAAACCCGGCCGCTCCGCCCTTCCGGGCGCGGGCGGCTTTTTCGTGAACCGTCGAGACGTTCCTTGCATGACCTGGCTCTGCATTCCACCGCGGGCGCTGACGCCGGCGCCGGAGGGCTCGACCTCGGCCTCATGCTGGCCGAGCCCGGATACCGCACTGTGGGTTATGTCGAGCGGGACGCCTTCGCCGCGGCCGTCCTCGTGGCGCGGATGGAAGACGCGGCCCTGGATCCGGCGCCTGTCTGGGACGACGTTGTCACCTTCGACGGCCGCCCATGGCGTGGCGCGGTGGACGTCCTTACTGCGGGCTATCCGTGTCAGCCGTTTGCCGTTTGCCAGTTGCCGGTTGCCAGTTGCCGGTTGCCAGTTGCCGGTTGCCGGTTGCCAGTTGCCGGTTGCCACCGCCCCCGGCGTCCATGGTTTTTCCGCCGTTTGCGGACCGGGGCATCGATCGAGGTCCGGCGCGCCCCTGCGATGAAATTGAAACCCGGCCGCTCCGCCCTTCCGGGCGCGGGCGGCTTTTTCGTGAGCTGCCGACGGCCAACGCGCCGGGGCTAGCGATTGTTTTTTTTAGGGTTTTTTTGAACGGGAGCGCCGCCGGGCGCGAGGCCGCGCATGGGACTGTCGATCAGGGGATACGCCCGCCACCGGGGCGTCAGCCATACGGCTGTTCAGAAGGCGATTGCTGCGGGGCGGATCACGCCGGAGCCCGACGGCACCGTCGATCCGGCGAAGGCCGATAGGGAGTGGTCGGCGAATACCGACGCCACCCAGGGGCAGCGGAAGCGGGCGTCAGGCGGCAGCCGGAAAAGCAGGGTCAAGCCCGTTCCCGAAGCGGCCGTGAGCGCCGTGCGCGACACCCTGCGGGAGAACGGCGAGCCGGTGACGGCCGGCGGCACGACGTTCATGCAGGCGCGGACGGCCAACGAGGTGCTCAAGGCGCAGACGGCGCGCGTCCGGCTCCACCGGCTCAAGGGCGAACTGGTTGACCGGGCGCGGGCCGCGGCCCACGTGTTCAGGCTGGCGCGGAATGAGCGGGACGCGTGGCTTAACTGGCCCGCCAGGGTCGCGGCTTTGATGGCGGCGGATCTCGGGGTCGATCCACACGAGATGCACGTGGTCCTCGAAAAGCATGTCCGAACTCACCTCACCGAGCTCGCCGAGGTCCGAGCACGGCTCGACTGACGGGTTCGACGGCGCCGACGGGATCGAGGAAGCCTGGCTTCAGGGTCTGAGGCCCGACCCGCTGCTGACGGTCTCGGAGTGGGCGGACCGGCACCGGGTGCTGTCCCAGCGGGCGGCCTCGGAACCCGGCCGGTGGCGGACGAGCCGGACGCCGTATCTCAAGGAGATCATGGACGAACTCTCGCCGGCCTCGAAGGTCGAGCGGGTGGTGTTCATGAAGGGCGCCCAGGTCGGCGGCACGGAGTGCGGCAACAACTGGATCGGCTACGTCATTCACCAGGCGCCGGGCCCCATGATGGCGGTCGCGCCGACGGTGGAGTTGGCCAAGCGCAACTCGAAGCAGCGTATCGATCCGCTGCTCGAGGAAAGCGAGGCGCTGCGCGGCCTGGTCAAAGAGCGCCGGAGCCGCGATTCCGGCAACACGGTGCTGTCGAAGGAGTTCCCTGGCGGCCTGCTGGTGCTCAGCGGCGCCAACTCGGCGGTGGGCTTGCGCTCCATGCCGGTGCGCTACCTGTTTCTCGACGAGGTCGACGGTTATCCCGGCGACATCGACGGCGAGGGCGATCCGGTAGCGCTGGCGGAAGCCAGGACGCGCACCTTCGCCCGACGCAAGGTGCTCATCGTTTCGACGCCCACCGTCAAGGGTGTCTCGAGGATCGAGCGCGAATACGAGGCGTCCGACCAGCGCCGCTACTTCCTGCCCTGTCCCCATTGCGGGCATATGCAGTGGCTGCAGTTCGAGCGGCTCCGATGGGACAAGGGAGAACCGCAGACGGCCCATTATCTCTGCGAGGATTGCGAAGGCGTTATCCACGAGCACCACAAGACCCGGATGCTGGAACGCGGCGAGTGGCGGGCGACGGCCAAACCGGAGAACGATAACGACAAAACCGCCGGGTTTCATGTTTCCAGCCTCTACAGCCCCGTCGGCTGGCGGAGCTGGGCCGAAATCGCCGCCGCCTGGGAGGCCGCCCAGGGCAATGACGCGGCGTTGAAGTCGGTAAGAACACGGATCTAGGCGAGACCTGGGTCGAAACCGGCGAGGCGCCCGACTGGCAGCGGCTCTACGACCGCCGCGAGACCTGGAAGCCCGGTGTCGTACCGCCGGGCGGTTTGTTTCTCACCGCCGGCGCCGACGTGCAGAAGGACCGCATCGAGATCGACGTCTGGGCCTGGGGCCGGGGCCTCGAAAGCTGGCTGGTCGAGCACGGTGTCATCGAGGGTGGCCCCGGTGATGCCAATGCCTGGTCTGAACTCAACCTTTTGCTTGACCGGACCTGGTGTCACCAAACGGGTGCAGCGCTAAGGATCGCCAAGCTCGCCATCGACACCGGCTACGAGGCCCCAGCGGTCTACGCCTGGGCGCGCCGAGTCGGGTTCGGGCAGGTGGCCCCAGTGAAGGGTGTCGAAGGCTTCAATCGGGCAAGCCCGGTGTCTGGGCCGACCTTCGTGGACGCCACCGACGGCGGCAAGAAACTGCGTCGCGGCGCACGGCTCTGGACCGTGGCGGTTTCTACCTTCAAGGCCGAGACCTACCGCTTTCTCAGGCTCGAACGTCCAATCGACGAGGATCTGGAAAACGGTGCGCGCTTTCCGGCCGGCACGGTGCATCTGCCGACCTGGATCGAAAGCGAATGGCTCAAGCAGCTGGTCGCCGAGCAGCTGGTGACGGTTCGCACCAAGCGCGGCTTCGCGCGGCTCGAATGGCAGAAGCTCAGGGAGCGGAACGAGGCGCTCGATTGCCGGGTCTATGCCCGGGCGGCGGCCTGGATCGCCGGCGCCGACCGTTGGTCGGACGCCAAGTGGCAGGACCTGGAGGAACAGCTCGGCGTGCCGTCCGAGGACGAGGCGACGGCCGGCGTCGTGAACCGCATCTCGCCTGAGCCCAAGGGCAAGCGGCGTTCCGAGTGGTTCGGGCGCAAGGAAGGATGGTTCTAGCAAGAGGCGCGGAGAGCCCCACGGGTCGGGCCGAAGGCCCGCCCGAGGACAGGCTCCGGCTCGACAGGGAAATCAGGAATGAGTGATTGGACGGAAACCGAACGGGCGGCCCTGAAGCGCGCCTATGCAAGCGGCACGTTGCGGGTCAGCTATGACGGCAAGACCATCGAGTACGGCTCGGCCGATGACCTGCTGGGCCGCATCCGCACCGTCGAGCGCGCCATGAACGGCGCCGGCAATTCTCTGCCGGTAGCTGGGCTCGCCGGGTTCAAGCGAGGAGATCGTTGATGCGGGCCAGCTGGTTCGACCGGGCCATCGCCGTGGTCTCGCCGCGGACGGCGACACGGCGCCTGCTGGCGCGTCAGGCCTTCGAAGGCCTCGCGCGCGGCTACGAGGGCGCGGCACGGGGGCGGCGGACCGATGGCTGGCGTTCGCCCGGCACCTCGGCCGACAGCGAGATCGCCACGGCCGGCGCGTTGCTGCGCGACCGCATGCGCGACCTGGTGCGCAACAACCCGCATGCCGCCAAGGCGGTGGCGGTGCTGGTCAATAACATCGTCGGCGCCGGCATCATGCCGCGCGCGGCGTCGGGCGACGACCGGCTCGACCGGACGGTCAATGACCTCTGGGAGACCTGGGCCCGCAACTGTGATGCCGATGGGCAGCTCGATTTCTACGGCCTGCAGACGCTGGTCTGCCGGGAGATGGTCGAAGCCGGCGAGGTCCTGGTCCGGCGCCGGCCGCGTCGCGCCGAGGACGGTTTGGCCGTTCCGGTCCAGGTCCAGGTCCTGGAGGCCGACTTCCTCGACGCCACGAGGAACGGCGGGATCGGTTCCGGCCATGCGGTGCAGGGGGTCGAGTTCGACGCTATCGGCCGCCGGCGCGCCTACTGGCTGTTCGCCCGCCATCCGGGCGATGCCTTCGGTGCGCTGCAGGGCGGCTTCAAGAGCGCCGCCGTGCCGGCCGCCGAGATCGCCCATGTCTATGAGAAACAGCGCACCCAGGCGCGGGGCGTTCCCTGGGGCGCGCCGGTGATCCGCAGCTTGCGCGATCTCGACGACTACGAGGTCGCCGAGATCGTGCGCAAGAAGACCGAGGCCTGCGTGACCGCCGTCGTGCTCGGCGCCGACGAGGCGGAACAGGGGATCGCGCCCACGGTGGTGGACGGGGAAGGCAATCACGTCGAGCAGTTCGAGCCCGGCCTCATCGCCTATGCGAGGGGCGGCAAGGAGATCCGGTTCAACCAGCCGGCGGCGACCGGCGGCTATGCCGACTACAAGCGGGCGAGCCTGCACACCGTCTCGGCCGGCTTCCGGGTGCCCTACGAGCTGCTGACCGGAGACCTCAGCCAGGTCAACTACTCGTCGATCCGTGCCGGGCTGGCCGAGTTCCGCCGCATGATCGATGCGGTGCAGTGGCAGCTCTTTATTCCGATGTTCTGCGCGCCCGTCTGGCGCTGGTTCGCGGAGGCCGCCTGGGCGGCAGGGCGGATCCCGGAGCCCGTGGTCCGCGTCGAGTGGTCGCCGCCCGAGTTCGAGGCGGTCGATCCGCAGAAGGACGCCATGGCCGATCTGCTGGCGCTGCGATCCGGCACCACGACGCTGGCCGAAGCGATCGCGCGCAAGGGCCGCAATCCGGACGCGGTGCTGGCTGAGATCGCGGCCATGAACGCGAAGCTCGACGCACTCGGCATCGTGCTCGACAGCGATCCCAGGCGGGTCACCAAGACCGGCGCCGCGCAGGCCAATGACCCAACTGAGCCGGGTGACGACGAGAGCGGGCGCGTGCTGCGCGTGATCGCCGAGGCCTGATCTACAGATAGGGAGTTCCCATGCCTGAGACTATCGAGTTGCCGGCCCTGCGCCGGGCGGCCGAGTTCACCCCGGACTCGGCCGATGACGAGAACCGCACCGTCGAGGTGGTGTGGTCGACGGGCGCGCGGGTGCGCCGGGCGCCGTTCTTCGGCGAGGCCTATGACGAAGAGCTGAGCCTCGATCCGGCCCACGTCCGGCTCGACCGGCTCAACGCCGGCGCGCCGTTCCTGCGCGTCCACGAGACCTGGGATCTTGATGGCGTCATCGGCTCGGTGGCGCCGGGATCGGCCCGTGTCGAGCAGGGCCGTGGCCTCGCCACCATCCGCTTGAGCGAGCGCGAGGACGTGGATGCCGTCTGGAACGACATCCGGGCAGGCCACCTGCGCGCTGTCTCGGTCGGCTACCAGGTCCATCGCTACGAGGTGACCAAGCCCCACAAGGACTCTGGCGGCGGCCGCGAGCTTTGGCGCGCCGTCGACTGGACGCCGTTCGAGATCTCCGCCGTGCCGGTCGGCGCCGATCCCGCCGCCGGCTTCCGTTCCACCGAAACCCTTCACGCCTGCGTCGTGCATCGTGCCGGCGCGGGTCCCAGGACCGAAAGGACCAATCCCATGCATGACGAAGACATCGAAACCGAGGACGCAATCGACGTCGCCGAAGAGACGGAAGCGCCGGAAGAGACGGAGCCGCCGCAGACTCGCGGCGAGACCAAGCCGGCGAAGACCACCGAAGACCCGAAACCCGATGCCGAGGCGCTGGTCGCCGAGGCCCGCGCCGGCGAACGCCGGCGGGCGGCGACCATCTTCGACCTCGCATCCCGTCTCGGGCTGGAGCGTAGCGTGGCCGACGATCTGGTGAAGCGTGGCGTGGGCCTTGATGAGGCGCGCCGGCAGATCCTCGATACCCTGGCGGAATCGTCCGATCAGACGCGGACCTTTGGCCACGTCTCGGTGCCGCTCGGCGGTCAGGACGAGCGGGTGACGCGGCGCGATGCGGCCGCCAACGCGCTTTTGCACCGCTACAGCCCGACCCTGTTCCAGCTCACCGACGCCGCCCGGCAGTTCCGGAGCATGACGCTGATGGAACTCGCGCGCGAAAGCCTAGCCGACGCCGGGGTCAACACCCGCGGCATGTCGCGGGACGAAGTGGCGACGCGAGCCCTGCACTCGACCTCCGACTTCCCGGAGATCCTGGCGGCGGTCACCAACAAGACCCTGCGCCAGGCCTACGAGGCCTATCCCCGGACGTTCCTGGCCTTCTGCCGCCAGGTGCTCGCCACCGACTTCAAGGCCATGCACCGGGTGCAGATGGGCGAAGCGCCGCAGTTGCTGAAGGTCAACGAAAGCGGCGAGTTCAAGCGCGGCGCCATCGGGGAATCGAAGGAGAGCTACCGCATCGAGACCTACGGCCGGGTCGTCGGGATCACCCGCCAAGTGCTGATCAACGACGATCTCGATGCGTTCACGCGCATTCCCGCCATGTACGGCAACTCGATCGCACAGCTGGAAAGCGATGTGGTCTGGGGCATCGTCACCGGCAACCCGGCTATGGCCGACAACGAGGCACTGTTCCATGCCGATCACAAGAACCTGGAAGGCACCGGCGCCGCGCTTAGCGTCGATGCGGTCGGCAAGGGCCGCACGGCGATGGCCAAGCAGACGGGGCTCGACAAGAAGACCGTGCTCAATATCCGGCCGGCCTTCTTGATCGTACCGGCGGCGCTCGAGCTCAAGGCGGAGCAGATGGTGGCGCAGAACATCGTGCCGGCGGAAACCCGGAACGTGGTGCCGCGCTCGATCCGCACGCTCAGCCCGATCGCCGAGCCCCGTCTCGATGCGGTGAGCGATACCGCCTGGTATCTGGCGGCCAGTCCGAACCAGATCGACACCATCGAGTACGCCTATCTCGAGGGCCAGCAGGGCGCCTACATCGAGACCCGCAACGGCTTCGACGTCGATGGGGTCGAGATCAAGTGCCGCCTCGACTTCGGCGCCAAGGCGATCGACTGGCGCGGCCTCTACAAGAACCCGGGCGCTTGATCGGGCCCGACCTGACTGACTGACGAGACGGGCGGCCAGCTGGCCGCCCTTCGTCTTTTGATCTCAAGGAGAATGTGATGAAGACCTATGTACAGCCTGGCAACACGATTACCCTCACGGCTCCCTACGATGTCGCTTCCGGCGATGGCCTGTTGGTCGGATCGATCTTCGGCGTGGCGGGTGGCGATGCCCTGTCCGGCGCGGAGGTCGAGGCCTCCCTGGTCGGCGTGTTCGACCTGACCAAGGCCGCCTCGCAGGCCTGGAGCGCCGGCGACAAGGTCTACTGGGACGACACCAACAAGGTCGCGACCAAGACGGCGACGGCGAATACCCTGATCGGGGTTGCCGTCGAGGCGGTGGCCGGCGGCGCCGGCGACACCATCGGCCGGGTGCGGCTCAACGGCAGCTTCTGATGCCTGGTATGGCTGCGGCGGTCGATGTCTTGTTCGGGGACCCGAACCTGGCCCGAGAGACGGTTTACCGCGTCCAGGGAACGGGCGATCCGGTCGCCATCCGGGTCATCGCGCGCCGCCCCGACCAGGTCTTCGACTTCGGAAACGCCCGATTCCACACGGAAACTTCCCTGTTCGATGTTCGTGTCTCCGAGGTTCCGAGCCCGCGTCCCGGGGACACCCTGGAAATCGATGGCCAGACGTTCGTTCTGCAGGGCGAACCGGTGCGAGACAGCGAGCGCCTGATCTGGACCCTGGACATGAGGCCGGTGTGAAACTCGCCACGAACATCACCGGTTCCATCATGGCCGATTTGCAGGCCGAGATGCGTGGCATCGAAAAAGCCGTGGCGGCGGGCGTCAAGGACGCCGGTGGCGGCCTCAAGGGGAGCTTGCGCAAGCAGGTGGTTACCGCCGGATTGGGGTCGAGGCTCGCCAGGGCCTGGCGGAGCCGGACCTATCCGAACAAGGGTCATGACGCGGCGGGCCTGGTCTGGACCAAGACGCCGCAGATCATCCGCACCTTCGACGAGGGCGCGGTGATCCGGAGCAAATCCGGCTTTTGGTTGGCCATCCCGACGCCGGCGGCGCCCAGGCGCGGCGTGGACGGCAAGCGGATCGATCCGTCCAACTTCCCGGAGCACCGCTACGGGCCGCTCCGCTTCGTCTACCGGCGCGGGCGGCCCTCGCTGCTGGTGGTGGACTGCGTCCGCGTCAGCGCCAAGACCGGTCGGGTCGGCCGCCGCGCCAAGGGCGGCGCCTACACCAAGACCGGGCGCATGAAGACGGGCATGGCCACCGTGGTCATGTTCCTCCTGGCGCCTCAGGTCCGTCTCAAGAAACGCCTGGACGTGCGGCGGGCGGCGCAACGCTGGTCGCGCCGGCTGCCGTCATTGATCGGCCGGCATATCAAGTCGGAGTGAGACCTTGGCCACGAGCAAGACCGAGCAGATCCTGGAGGCGATCAAGGTAGGCCTGGAAACCGTGCCGGGCGCCAAGGTGGAGCGCAACACCGTGGCGCCCGAGAAAATCCCCGCCGGCGGCCTGATCGTGCTCCGCGACGGCGATCCGGGCGAGCCCGACACGGCGCTGGGCGGTTTCGGTGGCGCCTATTACAGCCATGCGGTCGAGATCGAAGTCTATGTGGAAGACGGTGACGCGGCGGCGCGCGACGCCGCCTTCGACATTCTCATCCAGGAGATCGGGGCGGCGCTGGACGCCGACCCCACCCTCGGCGGCCTCGCCTTCGGCATGACCTACGGCCGCCCGGAGATCGACACGGAAGCGGTGGCCGGGGCGCCCGCCATCAAGCACGGCACGATCATCGTGACCGTCGAGTACGAGACCGACAGCCCGCTGGGCTGACAATTCACGAACATCAGGAGATCTTGAGATGGCCCGATCCTACGGCGCCAACGCCTCGCTGTTGCTGAAGCGGGAGACCGCCTACGGCACCGAGGCCAGTGGCGACTACGTGCGCATGCCCTTCAATCGCTGCTCGCTCGGGAGCGAACAGGGACTGATCGACGATCCGGTGCTGGGCCAGGGACGCGATCCCCTGGCGCCCTTGAGGGACGTGATCAACGACGAGGGCGACATCGTTGTCCCCGTCGATCCCCGCTACCTCGGCTTCTGGCTGACGGGGCTGTTCGGCGATCCTGCGTCCAGCCCGGCCGCGGCGACCGGCCATATCGAGTTCGAGACCAACCCGTCCGATCTGGACACCATCACCCTGGGCGGCGCGGTCTGGACGTTCGTCTCCGGCATCGCGAGCGGCAACGAGACGCAGATCCAGGCGACGGCGACCCGGACCATCGACCAGCTGGTCACCGACCTCAACGCGTCGGTCGACGCCAACATCGACGACGCCACCTACAGCCGCCCGACGGGCACCCAGCGGCTGCTGGTGACCCACGATACGGCGGGCGCCGCCGGCAACGCCTTCACCCTCGCGGCTTCGGCGGCCGTGGTCAGCGGCCCGACGCTCACCGGCGGCGGGTATTCCCACGTCTTCGTCTCCGGGGCCGACGTCCTGCCCAGCTATTCCATCGAGGTCGGCATGCCCCAGGTCCCGGCGTTCTTCATGCACGCGGGCGTCAAACTCGATTCCATTGCCCTCGAGTTCCAGCGCTCGGGTGCGGCGGCGGCCACCATCAGCGCCGTGGCCCAAGGGGAGACCCGTTACGGCGCGTCGCAGGGCGGCACGCCGACCTCGCTCGCCTTCTCGCGCATCAGCCAGTTCCAGGGCTCGATCACGCGGGGCGGCGCGCCGGTCGGTAATCTCACCGGCGGATCTCTGACCTATTCCAACAACCTCGAGAAGATCGAGACCATCCGCTCCGACGGCTTGATCGACGGCGCCGATCCGACGGTGGCCGCGCTCACCGGGCGCATCGACGTGCGCTTCGCCGACACCGGCCTGATCGACGATGCGGCGAGCGGCACGCCGGTGGACCTGGAGTTCGGTTACACGCTCGATGCCGGATCGAAGGTCCTGTTCACCGCCCACGAGGTCTACCTGCCGAAGCCCAAGCTGGCCGTCGATGGCCCGGGCGGCGTCCAAGCCAGCTTCGACTACCAAGGGGCGAAGAACGATGCCGCGGGCCGGATGCTGACGGCAACCCTCATCAACGACCTGGACGGGACACAATACGCATGATCTCTCTCAAACCAAGGACCGAGCCCTATGAGATCGAGCTCCCCTACGGTGTCACGGTCACCGTCAAGCCGCTGACCACGGCCGGCATGGCGGCGGCGCAGGCCGCCGCGCGGCGCCGCATCGAAGCCTTGGAAAGTCAAGCCCGCGAGCGCAAGGAGTCCGGCCTGCCGCTCGACGGGCTGCCGGACCTCGGGGACGAGGCGGAGCGGGACGGCCTCTATCAGGACCTGCTGATCAAGGAGCTGGGCGCCCGGCATATCACGGCCTGGTCGGGGGTCGAGGACGATCCCCCGGTCACGCCCGAGAACGTCACGGCCATCCTGGAGCTCTATCCCGTCGGCGAGCGGTTCTTTCAGGAGTTCACGCTGAGGCAGGTGCTCCTGAACGCGGCAAAAAACGGATGCACGCCCTCTGCCGCTGGCACTTCCGGCCAGGCGGAGGGCCCGGGTACTG
>Ga0209568_1000877_pt1 | contig 10993 bp, 12 predicted proteins | sample WorMetOlspDAHAB2_FD_187406 | JGI IMG/M metagenome (GOLD analysis project Ga0209568, IMG submission 187406) | Marine gutless worms symbiont microbial communities from Max Planck institute for Marine Microbiology, Germany - Olavius sp. DAHAB.2... ...
GCTGCGCCGCCGTCAACTCATCGACACGCGAGAACCAGTCCCGAAAGCGCTCGTGATCCATCTCTCTGACTCCCAAAGCGTATCGAGAGGGATTCTACCACAATGCCTACGAATCGCGAATTGAGCCTAATGAAAAATTCTCAAAACAACGAAACCGCTTGGCCGGAATTTAGGCGCGTTCGAGGGATTCGGCAATGTTCTCGATACGAAGCGCGACGTTCTCGAGGGCCGCCGTCAGGGTCTCCTCGCGGTCCAGCCGGGCGGCAGCCCGGTCCTCCGACGTGGCCACCTTGAGTTCCGCATAGGCGTCCGAAAGCTCATCGGCGATCAACAAGGACACCATGACCAGAAGCCGGGCGTCCCCCACCTGACCGACGGCGGCGACCAACTCCTGAACCCGGTTGTCGATGTAATTGCCGAGCCGCGTCAGGTGCGCTTCCTGCCCATCATCGCAGGCGATCTGGTAGGACCGGCCATTGATCTGCACGGTGACCTGGGCCATGCCGCTTACGCCCCCACCGCCGCCTTGAGGCGCGCGATGACCGCGTCCAGGCGCTCGCCGATCTGATCGTTGGTCTGGCTCAGGGACCGATTGCGCTCGGTGAGCGCCTCGACCTCGGCTTCCAATTCACGGGTCCGGCCGTCATCGACGGTGCCGGCGGGCGCCTGATCGGCGTGCTCGCCGGCGACGACTTCCAATTTGGCCAAGGCGGAATCAAGCCGCGCCTGCGCCTGCTCCAGTCGGGACGGCTTTTGCAAAACAGTCTGTTGAGCCAACGGTGGCGTCCTCCCAGGTCGGACGGAATCGATAACGAATCGCAGAATATGCCCAGGGACTCATCGGCGTCAACCTTTGTCGTAGAAAACGCCCCTAATGGATTAGATTCACGTGCAAATTAGCATTGCGGATGGAACTGTCACAAGACCGTCACTAGATTCTCATTGACGAATCCGGACAATGGTCCGATGGTGCCGCCGGCGTCCCGAATCGCCCCGGCGGACGCGGCGGTGATCCTTGTTCTAGGGTAGGTTCGTTTTAGGGAAATTGACGGAGGAAAACATGGCGGTACGTGTCGCTATCAATGGATTTGGCCGGATCGGCCGACTGGTTTTGCGGGCCATCTTGGAAAGCCGGCGCAACGACGTGGAAGTGGTCGGCATCAACGATCTCGGATCGCCCGAGATGAACGGGCATCTGCTCAAGCACGATTCCGTTCACGGCAACCTGTCGACCGACGTCAAGGTCGACGGCGACATCATGGACGTGGGCACGGGCCCCATCAAGGTGACCGCCGAACGCGACCCGGCCGCGCTGCCCTGGGGCGAACTCGGCGTCGACATCGCCATGGAATGCACCGGCCTGTTCACGGCCCGCGCCGACGCCGCCAAGCAGATCGACGCCGGCGCCAAGAAGGTGCTGATCTCGGCCCCGGGCAAGGAAGTCGACAACACCATCGTCTACGGCGTCAACCACGAGACCCTGGCCGCCGACCACACGGTGGTCTCGAACGCGTCCTGCACCACCAATTGTCTGGCCCCGGTGGCCGACGTCCTGAACAAGACCGTCGGCATCGAGAAGGGTTTCATGACCACCGTGCACGCCTTCACGGGCGACCAGCCGGTGCTCGATACGCTGCATAAGGATCCGCGCCGGGCCCGCGCCGCCGCCCAGTCCATGATCCCCACCTCGACCGGCGCGGCGAAGGCCGTCGGCCTGGTCCTGCCGGAGCTTGCCGGCAAGCTGGACGGCACCTCGGTTCGGGTGCCGACGCCGAACGTCTCGATGATCGACCTGACCTTCACCGCCGGGCGCGACACCGACGCCGAAGAAATCAACGCCGCCATCAAGGAAGCCGCCGAGGGTCGCCTCAAGGGCGTGCTCAACTACAACGAGGCGCCGCTGGTCTCCATCGACTTCAACCACAATCCGGCCAGTTCCTCCTTCGACGCCACCCAGACCCAGGTTATCGACGGCAACTTCGTCCGGGTCTTGAGCTGGTACGACAACGAATGGGGTTTCTCCAACCGCATGTCGGACACCGCCGTGGTGCTCGCCAACGCCGGCTGATCTTCGTTCCGCTCGGAACCCGGGAAACCCCGCGCCCCACGGCGCGGGGTTTTCCATGTCCGCCGAATTCGCGTTAGAATGGGGGCCTTGAATCGCCCCGGAGAACGCCCTTGGCGCCGCCGACCATCATCGTCCATGACCTGGCGCAGGCGAAGGCCGCCCTTGCCGCGGCCGGCCGCCTGGCCACTCCTGTGCACCTGCGCAGCGCCGTCGGCGCCGCCGGCAGCCTGGGACCCGGCGTGTTCATGGAACTCACCGAAACGGCCCGGGAAGCCCATCCAGGGGTCGCCGCCGTGTCCGTCCTCGATTGCGGCGACGAGGCCGGGTTGGCCCTCGCCGCCATCCGCCGGGGCTGCCGGCACCTGGCGGTCACGTTACCCGAGCCGGCCCGAGCCAAAATCGAAGCCTTGGCCGAGGCCCGGTCCGTCTGCCTCCACGGCCCCGCCGACGCGGCCCTCGACCTGGCCGGTCATGACGATCCGGAAGCGGCGGCCGCCGCCTTCCTGGCCGGGGGCGAGTGCGATGGCTGAAAACGAAGATCCGGGCTGCCGGCTTTACCTGATCACGCCGCCGCGCATCGAACCCATGGAATTCCGCGATGACCTGGCCCGGGCGCTGGACGGCGGCGACGTGGCCGCCGTGCAGCTTCGCCTGAAGGACGCCAGCGACGACGACATCCGCGCCGCCGCCGAGATCCTGCTGCCGGTGGCCGACGCCCAGGGGGTGACCTTCATCATGAACGACCGACCCGACCTGGCCGCAGCGACCGGTTGCGACGGCGTGCACATCGGCCAGCAGGACGCCAGCTACGCCGAGGCCCGCGAAGCCATCGGCCCGGACCGGGTGGTCGGCGTCACCTGCCACGATTCACGCCACTTGGCCATGGTCGCCGGCGAGGACGGCGCCGACTACGTCGCCTTCGGCGCCTTCTTCCCGACGGAAACCAAACAGGCCGCCACCCGGGCCGAGCCGGACCTGCTTTCCTGGTGGAGCGAACTGACCGTCGTGCCCTGCGTCGCCATCGGCGGCATCACCGTCGAGAACTGCCCGCCGCTGGTCGCCGCCGGTGCCGATTTCCTGGCCGTGGTCTCCGCCGTCTGGGACCACCCGGAAGGCCCGGCGGAGGCGGTCAAGGCCTTCAACGCGGTGTTCCAGGAGGGCCGCCCCTGAGACATTGCCACCCGGCAGGCAAACTGATAGAACCCGCGCACTGAATTTTTCCCAGGAAACACGCGGGTTCGGAACGATGAAGATTGACGGCAACGCCATCCGTCCGGGGATGGTCATCGAACACAAGGGCGGCCTCTGGCGGGCCGTCAAGACGGAGCACACCCAGCCCGGCAAGAGCGGCGCCTACATGCAGGTGGAACTCAAGGAAATCCGCACCGGCACCAAGCTCAACGAACGGTTCCGTTCGTCCGAAAAGGTCGAGCGCGCGACCCTGGAGCAGCGCGAACACCAGTACCTGTTCTCGGAGGGCGACATCCACACCTTCATGGACAACGAGACCTACGACCAGGTGACCCTGGATTCGGAAATGATCGGCGACGACCAGGTGGCCTTCCTGCAGGACGGCATGGTGGTCATCGTCGAAAGCCACGAAGGCGCGCCCTTGGGGGTCCAGTTGCCCACTTCGGTGATCCTCGAGGTCGCCGAGGCCGATGCCGTGGTCAAGGGTCAAACCGCTTCTTCATCGTACAAGCCGGCGGTCATGGAAAACGGCGTCAAGGTCATGGTGCCGCCGCACATCGAGGCCGGCACCCGCATCGTCGTCAACACGGCCGACGGCTCCTATATGGAGCGGGCCAAGGACTGAGGCCCATAAACCTTGCGCTTCAACCGCACCACCGGCGCCGGCTCGGCGCTGATCAACGTCATGGTCGCCACGGCGGAAAAGGCCGGGCGCAGCCTGGCCCGCGGGTTCGGTGAGATCGAGAAGCTGCAGGTCTCGAAGAAGGGACCGGCGGATTTCGTCTCGGAAGCCGACCGCCGGGCCGAGGAGATCATCTTCCGGGAACTGTCGAAGGCGCGTCCCAAGTTCGGTTTCCTGATGGAGGAACGGGGCGCCGTCGAGGGCGAGGACTCATCCAACCGGTGGATCGTCGATCCCCTGGACGGGACCCTGAATTTCCTGCACGGCCTTCCCCATTTCGCCGTTTCCATCGCGCTCGAGCGCGACACCAAGATTTTCGCCGGGGTCATCTACGAGCCGGTCTCCGACCAGATGTTCTGGGCCGAGCGCGGCCAGGGCGCCTACATGAACGGCCGCCGGCTCAGGGTCTCGTCACGGCGCGAGATGTCGGAATCCATGTTCGCCACGGGCATCCCCTTCAAGGGCCGCGACGGCCACCAGCCGTTCCTGGGCCAGTTGGAGCAGGTCATGGCGGTTTCCGCCGGGGTCCGCCGCTTCGGCTCGGCGGCCCTTGACCTGGCCTATGTGGCGGCCGGCCGCTACGAGGGGTTCTGGGAACAGGGCCTGAGCCCCTGGGACATGGCCGCCGGCATGGTCATCGTCCGCGAGGCGGGCGGCTTCGTCAGCGATTTCAAGGGCCGCGACGCGGCCATGACCAGCGGCAACATCATCGCCGCCAACAGCAATCTGCATGACACCCTTCGCAAACTGATCAACCGGCCGGGAACACCCGGCGGCGGCGCATAATCGGACACCCGCCGGAACGGTTCCGGCGCCCCGGTGAGGGGCCGGAAAGCGGTTGTGCGCCTCACTGCGCTTGGCTATGGTGAGCGTCCTAAATGTTTAAGCATAACCGGCCCGTCGCATGGGGCCGCGCGAGCTTCGCGCAACAGCCCTGCAGGTCAAGGGCATGCGGAAGGGTATATAAGCCGATGCGTCAATGGTGGTCCGGAACGGGTTTTTTTCGGTTCGCGGCGGTAAAGGGATTCGCCGTCGCGGTCGCGCTTTCCTGGGCTGTCGCCCCCGAGACGGCCTGGTCGCAGGCCACCGGTAACGTCCTCGTCGACCTCAGCGTCATCGACGACGGCGGCCGCGCCATGGGCTACACGGGCGCCGAGGGCCGCAACCTGGCCATACCGCCGCGCACCTCGCCCCGATCGACCCTGCATGTGGCGCCCAAATCCCGGGTCAAGCTGCGCGCCCCCATGACCAAGGCGAAGCCCAAGGCACGCGCCGCGGCGCAACCGAAGGCGGCACCGAAGCCGCCGATGAAGAAGGCCCCGGCGAAGAAGGCGCCGAAGAAAATCGCCAAGGCCGCACCACCGGCGCCGAAACCGGCCCCGAAACCGGCCGTGAAAACCGCGGCGCCACCGCCGCCACCGGCCGCCACGGCCCCGGCGAAAACCAAATCCGCGGCCCCGCCGCCGCCGCCGGCCGTCTCCACGGCGCCGCCGCCGACCGCCACCACCCCGGCTGCGCAAAGTGCGGCGGAAACCGCCAAGGCGCCGGCGAGCATCGAGATCAAGCCCGGCCGGGCGCTCCGCATCGCCTTCAGCGACGCCGAGACCAAGCTGCCGGAAACGGACAAGGCCAATCTGCTGACCCTTGCGACGGCGGTGCGCGACAAGAAGGACTTCCGCCTGCAGCTCCTCGCCTACGCAGGCGGCAAGGACCTGTCCACCTCGAAGGCCCGGCGCATGTCCCTATCGCGCGCCCTGTCCGTACGCTCCTTCCTGATCGACAACGGTGTGCGCAGCACCCAGATCGACGTCCGGGCGCTCGGCAGCAAGACCACGGAGAAACCGGTTAACCGCGTGGATGTGAACCTTGCCCGCCGCTGATCGGTTGCCGCCAAGCCCGACACCCTCTTTCCGGTGTTGACCCCCGAAGACCGAGGCCGGTGATGACCCGACCCACTACCTATCTGGTCCGAATGTTGATTTTCCTCGCCGCCGTGGGCGCCGTCTGCGTGCTGCTGTTCCCGCCCATGCGCGAGTTCTTCGTGGCCAACACGGCGCTGAACGGCCTGATCGTCGGCGTTCTGGTGCTCGGCATCATCTACAATTTCCGCCAGGTTCTGCGGCTCTATCCAGAGGTCGCGTGGATCGAGGAATTCCGCCGCTCCATGGACGAGGACGCCCTGCACCCGGCGGCGCCGAAGCAGGTCAGCGCGCCGCAACTGCTGGCGCCCATGGCGACCATGGTGGCCAACCGAAGCACCTTGAGCCTGTCGGCCATGTCCATGCGTTCGCTGCTCGACGGGATCGCTTCCCGGCTCGATGAATCCCGTGATCTGTCGCGCTACACCATCGGCCTGCTGATCTTCCTTGGCCTGTTGGGGACCTTCTGGGGCCTCTTGGAAACGGTGGGATCCATCAGCGACGTGATCGGCGGCCTGAGCGTCGACGGGGGCGACGCGGCGGCGGTCTTCGGTTCCCTGAAACAGGGCCTGGAAGCGCCCATGGCGGGCATGGGCACGGCCTTTTCCTCGTCCTTGTTCGGTCTCGCCGGCTCGTTGATCCTGGGCTTTTTGGACCTGCAGGCGGCGCAGGCCCAGAACCGCTTCTTCAACGACCTGGAGGAATGGCTGTCCAGCGTCACCCGGCTGTCCAGCGGCGCCCTGGTCGCCGACGGCGAACAGGCCGTGCCGGCCTACGTCCAGGCACTGCTCGAACAAACGGCGGAAAGCCTGGAGAACCTGCAGCGCACCCTGGCCCGCGGCGAAGAAAGCCGGTCCAACGCCGATGCCGGTATCCACACCTTGGCCGGCAAGATCGAAACCCTGACGGACCAGATGCGCACCGAGCAGGCATTGATGAAAAGCCTGGCCGAGACGCAGGTGGCCATGAAGCCGCTCCTGCAACAGATCGCCGACGGCGCCGGCCAAGGCGCCAGCGGCGTCGACGAGACGACCCGCGCCCACATCCGGAACCTGGATGTCCACGTCGGCCGCATGGTCGACGAACTGCGCACCGGCCGCGAGGACCTGGTGCAACAGATCCGAAGCGAGATCAAACTGCTGGCCCGCACGGTCGCCGCCACCGGCGACGATTTCGAACGGTGAGCACGAGCCATGGCGTCCCTTGGACGGTACGAACGCTCCACTAATATCTGGCCCGGTTTCGTCGATGCCCTGGCCACCCTGCTGATGGTCATCATCTTCTTGCTGTTGATCTTCGTGCTGGCTCAGTTCTTCCTCGGCCAGGCGCTATCCGGCAGGGATTCGGCGCTGATTCGCCTTGAAAACCAGATCAGCGAACTGGCCGATCTGCTGGCCTTGGAAAAACGCGCCAACAAGAACCTGACCCAGAACCTGGCCCAGCTTTCCCAGCAACTGCAGGCTTCCGTGTCCGATCGCGACGATCTCAGATCGACGGTCAGCGCGCTCCGGAACAAGGCGGACGAGACCCAGACGAAGATGGACGACATGTTCGCCCAGATCATGGCCGACAAGGAAGCCATCGAGAAACAGACCCTGGAGCTGGCCAGCCTGAGCCAGGACGTGACCGCGCTCAGGGCGCTGCGCACGGAACTGGAGCAACAGGTTTCGAAACTGGCGACCCGGGCGTCGCTGTTGGAGGACCTGGCGGCCAAGGAGAAGAAGAACCGCACCGAAGCGGAACGGAAACTGGCGGCCACGGCGAAGGACTTGGAGGCGAGCAAGGACACCCTTCAGGTCACCATCGAGGAACTGGAAGCGGCCAGGCGGGCCAGCGAGTCATCGAAGGCGGACCTCGAGACCGCCCGCCGCACGTTGTTCGAGGAAAAGGAGATTTCGAAAAGCGCCAGGGCCCAACTGGCGCTTCTCAATCAGCAGATGGGGGCGCTGCGGCGTCAGTTGGCCAACCTGGAGCAGGCCCTGGATGCTTCCGAGAAGCTGACCAAGGAACAGAAGACGCAGATCTTCAATCTGGGCAAGCGGTTGAACGCGGCCCTGGCCTCCAAGGTCCAGGAACTGTCCCGTTACCGCTCCGAATTCTTCGGCCGGTTGCGCGACGTGCTGGGACGCCAGCGGGGTGTCAGGATCGTCGGTGACCGGTTCGTGTTCCAGTCCGAGGTGCTGTTCGACAAGGGGTCGGCGGAGATCGGCGCGGCCGGACAAACCCAACTGACGGCCCTGGCATCGACCCTGAAGAACATCGCCGGCAAGATCCCGGAAGGCATCGACTGGGTTTTGCGGGTCGACGGACATACGGACAGCGACCCCATCAGCACCGCCCGTTTCCCGTCCAACTGGGAGCTCTCGTCGGCCCGGGCCATCGCCGTGGTTCGCCAACTGGTGGCCGATGGCCTGCCGCCGAACCGGCTGGTGGCGGCCGGCTTCGGCGAGTTTCAACCCATCGACACGAAAACCGACGAAATCGCCAAACGCCGCAACCGGCGCATTGAATTGAAGCTCACGCAGCGCTAATTAACGCGCTCATCCCGCCGCTTCCGGAGCCCCCATGCCGATCCTGTTTCTCATCGTCGTCGTCGATCTGATCGGGTTCGGGATCATCATTCCGCTGCTGCCCTTCTACGCCGAGTTCTTCCAGGCCGACCCGGCCACCGTCGGCCTGATCATGGCGACGTATTCGCTCACCCAGTTCATTGCCGCCCCCTTCTGGGGCAGCATGAGTGACAAGATCGGACGGCGGCCGGTTTTGCTGGTCAGCCTCGCCGGGGCCGTCGTCGCCTACGTCTGGCTGGGCTTCGCCGAGACGCTCTGGGTTTTGTTTGCCGCACGCGCGCTCGGCGGTTTCATGGCCGGCAACATCTCGACGGCCTTCGCCTACGTGGCCGACGTGACGACCCGCGAGAACCGGGCGAAGGGCATGGGCCTGATCGGCGCCGCCTTCGGCCTTGGCTTCATCATCGGCCCGGCGGTGGGCGGAATCCTCGCCGGTCCCGACCCGATCCAAGCCGACTACCAGAGCCCGGCCTTCGCCGCCGCCGGGCTGTCCGCCCTGGCGCTGGTTCTCGGTCTGGTGTTCCTGAAGGAATCGCTGGCCCCGGAAATCCGCCAGCGCCTGCGCGAGAGGCCGCGGGAAACCCGGCGCCAGCAGTTCCGTGACAGCATCGGCCGCGCCAATATCGGTTTCTTGATTCTGATCTCCTTCCTGGCCACCGTCGCCTTCGCCGGGTTGGAGGCGACCTTCGCCATGTGGTCGCGGCGCCAGTTCGGGTGGGGGCCGGAACAGAACGGTTATCTCTTCGCCTTCGTCGGCATTCTCGGCGCCCTGGTGCAGGGCGGACTGGTGGGCCGCCTGGCGCGCCGTTTCGGCGAGGCGCGGCTTATCGTGCAGGGCGCCGCGGCGCTCAGCCTCGGTGTATTGATGATTCCCTTCGCCACCAACCTGCCCCTGCTGTTGGTCGCCATGACCGTCGCCGCCTACGGGTTTTCGGTGATCTCACCGGCCCTCAACAGCCTGATCTCGCTGGAAGCCGGCGAAGAGGAACAAGGCACCGTGATGGGTGTAACCCGCTCCGCGACGACCCTGGCACGGGTCGCCGGGCCGGCCTTCGCCGGCGCCCTGTTCGCCTTCCTGGGCAAGGATTGGCCCTATTACGCCGGGGCCGTCATCATGGCCGCGGTCACGGTCATGGTGCTGCGCGCCCTGCCCCGCCTGAACGCCCGGCGACCCGATGCGGCGGAAGCTGCAAAGGAGCCTTGATTCCGGCCACGCCTTCCCCTATATAGGGCGCCCGATTGGCCGGAGCGAGCAGATGAAAAAAGACATTCACCCGGATTACCACGAGATTACCGTGCAGATGACCGACGGCAGCACGTTCACGACGCGCTCGACCTGGGGCAGCGAGGGCGACACGCTGAAGCTGGACGTGGATCCGAACACCCACCCGGCCTGGACCGGCGGCGCCCACCGTCTCGTCAACACGGGCGGCCAATTGGCCAAGTTCAACAAGCGTTTCAAGGATTTCGGCCTGAAATCCTGAGGCGATCGGGCGCCATTTCACGATCCAATTCGGTCTTCCTTGGCGTCGTTCGGGCGGCCCGCGGCGGGGTTTTTCGCGCCGCCGATCACGATTTTGATAGCGCGACGATTATTTGATATATATTAAGGGCTTGGAGCGATTCGTTCCCGGCGCGTTTGGCGTTGACCAACGGCGTGCCGGGGCGGCAAGTTGAGCGGCCTTTTCGAACCGAATATCCGGATCGGCGGGGCTGAGGATTGTGGCACCTTTTTCGGTGGGGACCATGGCGCTACAGACGCATTACGAAGTGCATGTCCAACAGGGTGGCCGCTGGAGCATCCACGCCCAGTTCGATTCGGCGCAAAAAGATATCGCCATCGAAGAAGCCAAACAATTGGACAGCCAGGGCAACATCGGGGCCGTCAAGGTCATCCGTGAAGTCTACGACACGGCCCAGGGCACGCACCGCGACTACGTCGTCTACAAGAGCGCCGGCGCCAGCGCCTCCGATGGTGAGACGGACACCACGGAACGCGGCCAATCCAGTTGGATGGATGATGACGGCGACGATGACGGCGGCGGAGGCGGCCGCGGCTACGACGACGGCGACGAGGATTTCGATCTCGTCGCCCCGGCCCCGAAGAAAGGGAAAAAGAAGACCACCCTCACCGGGCTGATCGTCAAGGTGCTGCTGATCGTGTTGTTCAGCATCTGCCTGTCGGCCCTGACCACGGTGATCGCCTCCAGCCTGTTCGGTGGCTCCACCCTGTTCGGCATCCGGATCACCGGCGCCCGCGAAGCCAACATGCTGTTCATCGTCTTCCTGCTGACCTTCGTGGCCAGCGCCGCTTCCATGGCCATGACCTTCATGAAGGGCGAGAAGCTGGACGACATCGGCCGCCGCGAGCGCCCGGCCCGGGCCCGACCGGCGCCGAAGAAGGCCGCGGCGGCGCCGCCGCCGAAGAAAAAGAAAGGCTCAATTCGCAAAACGAAGGCATGGCCTCGTCATCGCCGCCTCGAGGCAGGCTCTTGGCGATGGCTGGTCGCCGAGTTCGATGAGATGGAACCATCTGAGATAGCTGTCCAGGTACTTGGTGGCG
>Ga0209568_1000879_pt1 | contig 10988 bp, 15 predicted proteins | sample WorMetOlspDAHAB2_FD_187406 | JGI IMG/M metagenome (GOLD analysis project Ga0209568, IMG submission 187406) | Marine gutless worms symbiont microbial communities from Max Planck institute for Marine Microbiology, Germany - Olavius sp. DAHAB.2... ...
ATCGTCGCAAGTGAAGTCTGTGCGTAGGGGAATGCCGCGTGCCATGGAAAAACTCCTCTGTTTTCCATGTTGAATCACACCCCGCCTAACAGTCCCTTAATGAGTCAAACTTTTTACAGCTTGGTATTACTGATGACCAACGCCGCCAGCGCCGCAGCCAGCAAGATCAAGCCGCCCAATGTTTCCTTGCTGAGAAATGCCTTTCCGTCGTTCGCGTTTGGTGTCGTCATCCGTCTATTCCCATTGATCCTGTGTCGCGTGTTTCGACTGTTCGATATCCAGGATGTTTATAGGGACAAAAAGATTCATTGATCAAATTGAAAGTTATAGTATGTTTTAATAGAAATTTTCTATTTTATGATGGAAACCGCATGACAACCCTCAGGCAGCTCAGTTACCTCGTCGCCATCGCCGACGAACGGCATTTCGGCCGCGCCGCGAGCCGGGTCCACGTCACCCAACCCACCCTGAGCGCGCAGCTCGGCGAGCTGGAACGGAAATTGGGGACGCGGCTCGTCGAGCGGGACCGGAGCGGCGTCACCGTGACGCCGCTGGGTCGCGAGATCGTCGAGCGCGCCCGCAAGGTGCTCGCCGACGTCCAGGAAATCACTGATCTCGCCGCCTCGGAGGTGGACGGTTTTGCCGGCAACCTGAAGCTCGGCGTGCCGCCGACCCTAGGGCCCTATCTGCTGCCCCACGTGGTCCCGGAGATGCACGCCCGCTATCCCAAGCTGAAACTCTACGTCAAGGAAGGAACGCCGCGTCACATTCAGGACGCGCTGGTCTCGGGCGAACTGGACCTGGTCCTTACCCCCCTGCCCATCGAGCATCGGATCCTCGAGGTGCGCTCCCTGTTCAAGGAACCGCTTCGCATCGTCTCGGCGCCCGACCATCCGCTTGCCACGCGTGACAGGGTGGGTCTTCGCGACTTAAAGGACCAGAAGGTACTGACCCTGGAGGCCGGGCACCATCTCCACAATCAGGTCCGCGGGCTTTGTGACAATTACGGCGCCGATCTGCTGTACGATTACGAAGGCACCAGCCTCGACACCTTGCGCCACATGGTGGGGATGGGCGTCGGCATCTCGTTTTTCCCGGAGCTCTACATTCTCTCGGAGATCCACAGCGACAAGGAACTCAAGGTGCTGCGCCTGAAGGACGCGGAGCTGTCGCGGGAAATCTGCATGGCCTGGCGGTCGAAATCGCGGATCGGCGAACTGGGCCTCGAGATGGCGCCGCTCATCCAGGCCGCTTTCGACGCCCGCGAGACCATGAAACTATCCGCCTAACCGGCGATTCCCTGCCAGCCGGGCTGGTCGCGCGCCTTCAGGCCCCGAAATTGACGATCTTGTACATGATGCTGACGTACATGAAGACCGCAACGGCGATGAGGACCAGGGCCGCGACCCAGAGGCCGCGCCGCCGGTTTTTGCCCCGGTCCGGATCCGTCATCGCCGTCAGTTCACCGCCGGTGCCCATGCCTCAGTCCTTGTTGTAATCATAGGGCGTCCACTCGGGGTCCACTTCCACGGGCGCGGGGAAGTTGCCCGGCCCCGGCGGGCTTGGTGCGTGGGTCCACTCGAGCGACTTCGACCCCCAGGGGTTCTCGCCGACGATGGGCCCGCGGATCGCCGAGTTGATCCAACCGATGACCATGAGCAGGATCCCGGCCGCGATGACGAAGGCGCCGACCGTCGCGACCTGGTGCCAGATCTCGAACTCCGGGAACATCTCATAGTCCCAGTAGCGCCGCGGCATGCCCTCGGTGCCGACGAAGAACAGGGGCCAGAAGGTCAACTGGGTGCCCACCAGGGCGAGGCCGCCGGCCAGGTTGGCGAGCTTTCCGTCGGCCGAGCGCCCGGTCATCTTCGGGAACCAGTGGTAGACGGCGGCGAACACCGCGAAGGTGGCGAACAGGCCCATGATGAAATGGAAGTGGGCATGCACGAAAGACGTCTCCGAAAGGTGCACGGTCACCGAGGTGACGGCCAGCGGGATCCCCGTCAGACCGCCCAGCAGGACCAGGATCATGTTGGCGAACACGTACTTCATGGCGACGCTGTAGGTGATCGCCCCCTTGTAGAGCGTTCCCCATAGGGAGATCACCATCAGCCCCACGGGCACCGAGATCAGCAAAGTGGTGACCATCTGGCCGATGCGGATCCAGTTGGGCATGCCGGCAATGTAGAGGTGGTGCACCCAGACCTCGCCGGTGATCACCAGAATCCCGACGATGCCGCCGTAGACGGCCGCCTTGTAGTTGAAGATGCGGTTCTTCGCCATGGTGGCGACGATCTCATACATGATCCCCATGGCCGGCAGGAAGATCACGTAGACCGCCGGGTGGGAGTAGAACCAGAACAGGTTCTGGTACAAAAGCACATCGCCGCCGGCCTCCGGGTTGAAGAAGTTGGTACCGGCGTACTTGTCCAGCAACAACAGGGTCACCGCCGCCGCCAGCACCGGCACGAAGATCAATTGGATGATGAACGCCCCGAAGATGGTCCAGACGAACATGTTCATCTGGTTCCAGCCCATGCCGGGGGCGCGCATATAGGCGATGGTCACCAGGAAGTTCACCGCGCCCAGGATCGACGAGAAACCGATCAGGTGCACGGTGAATACGTAGAAGGCCGTGTTGCCCTCGGTGGTGACAGCGTAGGGCGGATAACCGGTCCACATGATGTCCGGTTTGTCCGGGATGAAGAAGGTCAACAGCGCCACCACGATCCCCATGTAGAACAGCCAGACGCTAAAGGCGTTGATGCGCGGGAAGGCCACGTCGGGCGCGCCGATCATCAGCGGCACGAAATAGTTGGCGGCGAAGCCCGTGAGGCCCGGGATGAGAAACGCCAGGATCATCGCCGCGCCGTGGAAATAGAGCGCCACGTTGTAGGCGTCGCCGGTGGCCATTTCCTTGGCGAAATCGGCAACGAAGTAGTTGATCATCCCGGATTCGCCGATGGCGCCCTGTTCGATGCGGATGCCCAGCGCCATTAGGCCGGCGACCAGGAACGCCGCGATGGAACCGATCAGATAGAGGATGCCGATGCGCTTGTGGTCGGTGGTGAAGATCCATTCGCTGAGCTTGAAGCCGGTGTCGGCCGTTGCCGATGCGGTTGCCGTTGTCATGATCCTTCCCCCTCCCTCAATTTTTCTCGGCCGAGGCCGCGGACGGCCCCTCGGCGACCCGGATCAGCGGCAGCGCCGCCTCCGCCTTCATCGCCGCGATCCACTTGTCGTATTCATCCCTCGGCACGGAGACCACCCGGTTGAACATCTGCGAGTGGCTGGTACCGCAGAACTCGACGCAGACCACCTGCGAGACCCTGGGTTCCTTGGCGACGAACCAGAGATAGGTGATGCGGCCCGGCATCATGTCTTCCTTCAGGCGGTAGTCCGTGAGGCCGAAGGAGTGGATGACGTCCGTCGACACCATGCGCAGCACCACCGGCTGGCCCACCGGCACCACCATGTCGCCTTCCATGACCTGCTTGGCGAACAGATCGGCGTCCTCGTCGCGGTCCGTGGACGAAACCTCGATGCCCTCCGGGTATTCGTAGGTGAAGGCCCATTGTGAGCCGATCACCTTGATCTCCATGGCGTTCTCGGGGACCGTCCGCTGGATGTTCCACAGGGACCAGCCCTTGGCCGACAACAGGAAGTCGTCGGCCAGGAACAGAGCCGCCGGCACCAGGGACCAGCCGAGCGCCGCGCCCAGCGTCAGTTTCTTCGCCTGGCCGACCTCGTCGGGGCTCTTGGCGCGGTACTTGATCAGCATGTAGATGGCGGCGACGCCGAAAATGATGCCGATGGCCCAGAGATCGATGAGGATCTCCGTCCAGGTGTGGTTCCAGGCGTCCGTCGGGTTCGGGTTCTTTCCCTCGTGGCCGGCCAGGGCGGGACCGCCCGCCGCCAGCATGCCGAACCCGACACCGAGAATTCTAGGCCACATGTGCATGGTCCATGTCCCCCATTGTTTTGCGCTTCTTTGATTTGAAAACGAAGATCGACGTGAGAAGGATGATGATGCCGCTCAAGAGCGCCCCGAAACCGACGAAAACGGGAATGCTGAGCGTGTATTTGCCCTCCGCGTAGTTGTAGCTGTAGCAGAGGCTGACGGCGAAATTGATGATCTCCTGGGGCCGGAACTGCCCCTGCTTGGCGTCCAGTACCGCCAGTTCCACGTCGCTGCCCTCGACATTCGGCGGATAAAGGATGCGGATCAGCCGGCCGTCCGGCGCGAGGAACAGGAAGGCGCCGGGATGCAGGAACACCTTGTCCTCCGGCGACCAAAAGAACTTGAAGCCGATCTTCGCCGTCTGGGCCTTCAGGTCGGCCTCCCGCTGGAAGGTGGCGAAGGCCCAGTTGTCGGCGTAGGCGCCCCGGATATCCATGCCGCGCTTGAAGGCACCGGTGGTCTTCAAGTCGTCGTGGGTATCGAAGGACAGGGTCAGGATCCGGAAGTCCTCTCCCGGACGAACCCGTTTCACGTCGTCCAGCAGGTTGTTGAGTTCGTTGTTGATGACCGAGCAACTGCCGTCGCAGGTGTAATAGGAGAGCACCAGCACCAGCGGCTTGCCGAGCAAGTCGGAAAGCGGGAACGGCCGGCCGTCCTCACCGACCAGCATGGTGCCGCCGTCCAGCTTGGCGCCCAGGTACTTCTTTTCATCGATCCGCATGATTTCCGGATCGAGATCGGAGATCGGCTTGCGGTAATACTGGGCGGCCGCCGCCTGGGCCAGCAGGATGCTCGCCAACAGCCCGGCCAATACGGACACCTTGAACCGCATGATCCCGCCCCTCACGGCGTCCCGCTCACCAGAGATAGACCTGGGAGGCGACGAAGAACCAGATGACGTCGACGAAATGCTAGTAGATCCCGGCGCTCTTGACGAACATGCCGTTGACCGGCGCCCGGGACACGGCGACCAGCATGACCAGGAAGGTCAAGGCACCGATCAGCACGTGGGCCGCGTGGAAACCGGTCAGGGTGTAGAAGGCCGTGGAGAAGGAGTTGGTCCCGGGAATGAACCCCTGGTCGGCCAGGTGCGAATACTCGTAGGCGGTGAAGCCGAAGAACACCAGGCCGAGCACGATGGTCGCCATCAGCCATAGCCGGAAGCCGCCCACGTCGCCGGCCTCGAACTTCATCTCACCCAGGTGGTAGGTGACGGAAGAGGCGACCAGGATGACGGTCATGATGCCCGGCAGGATCAGGCTGATTTCCGGCGTACCCTCCGGCGGCCAGGGATCCCCGGCGGCGCCGGCGGAGATACGCATGGTCCAGTAGCTGGCGAAAAGCGATACGAAGATCAGGATTTCCGAGACGATGAAGATGCCGATTCCCAGGTCGGAAATCTTCTCGATGGCCATTTTCTGGGTCGCGCCTTCGTGAATCCAGCGGGCCACGCCGGCCAGGATCAACGGCGTCCCCATGCCGGCGAAAATGATCGCGAGCAGCGGTGATTCGTAAACGAAATAACAGGTGAACCCCAAAGGCACCAACAAGGTGACGCCCACGGAAATGACAAGCGGCGCCCAACTAACCTCCCAATGGTGCTCGTGAACGGCCTCTGTTTCGTTGCTCATGGTCCGGCGTCCCCCGTTCCCTGTTCGCGCGTGCCGGGTATTGGCCTTCCAGCTTGTCGCGCATCAAAATACCCACAATTTTATTGTGAGTGAGTCTTGGTCACAATTTCTATACGGCAAACTACGTATGCGAATTTTGACTCAGATCAACGCGCGCGGCCGGTGATTCCGGGTAAGGGCGCCCCGATTTTGGAAACCGCGCCTGCCGGAAGGCCTCAGAATACGGCGGTGCCGATGGCCGGTTCCGTTCCGTAATATTCGTAATGGACGGTGGAGATCTCGGCGTGGTTCACGGCCGAGAACACCTGCGTCACCGCTTCGCCGTCATCACTCAGCGGCAGCCGCAGGGACTGGAAAACCGCGCGGCGTCCCGACGCCGTGACCACCGGCGTCCGGCAGAGCAACGGTTTCTTCAGTTCACAGACCTCGTGATACTCGGCGATATTGGCCTCCCGCATGTGACGATCGGGGATATCGGAGGCCCGTTTGCCGGTCATCTCGACGCCGATCAGCCGGCACCGTTCCGTGCCCCAGAACCGGTAGAAGAAATCGACCGGTTCGGTTTCCACGTCGACGACGATGGCCCATGGCAGGATCTGGGGCTCCAGTTCCTCCAATTGGAATTCCGACCATCGCGCGGCCCAGGCGTCGCCGCGCATGTCTCGCCAGTAGCGGAAGGTCTCGACGAAGGCCTCGGGCAGCGGCGTCGTTTCCTGGAGGACGGTTCTCTCGATCTTGGCCAATTTCCGATGCCGCTCCTTGTTTCCCGCCGGCCTCAGACCTCCTGCTCCCGCGGATTGAAGATCCTTGGCGGGATTCGGGGTTTCTTCAAGGGCATCAACGGCGGCGGCACGATCTTCAGGTTGAGATCGCCAAGGCTGTCGCCCATGCGCCGATTGAAGGGGTTCCTGATCACCAGCTTGGAATTACGGGCGATGGCGTTATCCACGTCCTCTTCCAGGCGTTCCGCCAGTTTCAAATTCCACGGGAAAACATAATAGCGCGGCTCGCTTACGTTGTCCAAACGCAGCCACATGTAGATGGCCTCCCCCTCCTTCAGGCTGACGCCCAGAATTTCCGCCTCTTCCACGTTGCGCTCGAACCACTCGAAATGCTGCGGCTTTGGTTTGCTCAGGAGTTCCACGAACTGCACATAACCCAAGGGGATGAACAGCGCCGCGATGGCCAGCGCCGTGACGCGGACCCGGGTGATCCTGGGCGCCCAGACCGCGAGACTGGTGAGCGCCGCGGCGATGCCGACCAGCGCGATGAAGATGTAGATCAGGAACTCCATGTCCTTGCCTCCCAACCGCGCGCCTTAACGCGCTTCCGTAATGAGCGGGCGTTTCAACGTACTGACGCTGCCCTCGACCAGTTCCGCCTCGCCATCGAGCCGGAACCTAAACGCCGTGACCTCCTGGTTGTGGCGGACCAGATTGACCGTGGTCTCCAGGATCTGGCGGGTCTCCTCCAGGGGCCGCTTGACGCTGACCACCACCTTCACCGGCACATGGGTGCCGCGCTTGATGTTGCCGTACATATGGGCGTTGACCACGTACTCGCCGGGCGGGATACCGCGGCTGTAGGAGACCTCGTAGTTCTCATTGGTGGCGTCGCCTTCGGTGCCCAGATCGTCACGCAGCAAGTTGAAGATCTTGGCGCCCTGGTTCCAAAACCCCACCGGCACCTCGCCCGGCGCCTTGACCCAGAGATCCACGTCGTAGGGGATCTCGCTGGGCCAGTGCATCTCGACGATCACATTGCCCGGCGCCTTGTGTTCCTCGGTCTGTTTCTTCTTCGGGCTGATGTGGGGCAGCAGCATGACGACCATGGCGACGAAGCCGATCAAGGCCAGCATGATCACGTCCCGGAAGACGGTGCCGGTGGTCTCTTCCTCGTCGAAATAGTCAAGCTGGTCCATGGCCCTCGCCCAGTTCCAGGGTCGACGTCAGCAGGTCCAGCGTGCCCGTCGCCAACAGGCGGTGATTGACGATCAGCCAAACGTAGAGGACCGCGCCGACCAGCGTCGTGTTCAACGCCACGCTCATCCCGGAAATCAGCTTGGAAACCATACCGCCGACCCGTTCGGCGTCCGTGGCGCCGGCGGGGTCGACCCCGGAGAGCGCGATGATGAAGCCGATGACCGTGCCGATCAGCCCCAGAAAGACCAACGAGTTGGCGACGTGACGAACGATGGCGATGCGATTGGTGAGTTTCAGGCGGAGCACGCCCCGAAGCACCTCCCGGCCGGCCGCGTCGACGGCCTTGATGCCGTCCAGGTAACGTCCCGCGTGGGAGCCGGGCGCCGGCGCACCGGCCTTGATGTCGTTCAACTCCAGGCTTGTCCGCCAGACCCGGGCCGCGCAATAGATCAGTCCATACACGAACAGGGCGGCGATGGCGAAACTCAGTTCCACCAGGTCGGCCTTGATGATGGCATCCAGCCAGCCCTGCAGGTAGGCGCCGGCGAGCAGGCTGAGGGCCACCAGATTGAACAGTCCGAACCGGACAAGCAGAAGATATTGGTACAAAATGCGTCCTCCCTCGTGCCGCGCGCCAGTCTACACGTATTCTCAACCGCGCAAAAATCAACGGAGCGTTATTCGTTTGCTTAATCAGAACCCTAGCCACCGGCTGCGGAGCACATTACCTTCCGGCCATGAGTTGTGAGGACCGCAATCCATGACCCCCGGAGCCCGCATCCAAGCGACCATCGAACTGCTGACGGAGATTTGGGCCGGCACGACGCCGCCGGACGTTGTTGCCGATACCTTTTTCCGCGGCCGGCGTTATGCCGGTTCCGGCGACCGCCGCGCCATCAACGGACGGCTTCATGACATCCTGCGCCGCCGGGCACGGCTCGATTGGTGGATCGAACGGACCGGGCTCGACGTGGCCCTGGATGCCCGTAGCCGCGTGATCACCGACCTGGCCGTGGCCAACCGGACGCCGGCGGCGGAAATCGGCGAACTGTTCAGCGGTGCCCGCCACTGCCCGGCGCCGTTGAGCGCCGCGGAAAGCGAAATGGCCGACGTGCTCTATGGGCGGCCGCTGCGCCATCGCGACATGCCGCGCCCCGTGGCCTTCGAGTATCCGGCCTGGATGGACGCCTCGCTCACGGCGTTGTGGGGGGATCGCATTGAAGCGGAACTCGCCGCCCTCAACGAACAGGCGCCCGTGGATCTCCGGGTCAACACCCTGAAGGCGACGACGGAGGAGGCCCAGGCGCGGCTCGCCGAAGCTTTCATCGAGACCCACCCCACCCTCTGTCGCCGCTTGGCCTCAGGGTTGACGGCCATCCGCGCCTCGGCGGCACCGAGGCCTTCAAGCAGGGCCTGGTGGAAATCCAGGACGAAGGCTCGCAACTGCTGGCCTTCCTGGTCGGCGCGCGGCCGGGCATGACGGTGGTCGATTTCTGCGCCGGGGCCGGCGGCAAGACCCTGGCCTTGGCCGCCGACATGGGCGAGGCCGGCCGGGTGGTCGGGCGGCTGTTCGCCTGCGACGTTTCCGCCAACCGCATGGAGCGCATGCAGTCGCGAATCAAGCGGGCCGGCGCCTTCGCCGTGAAACGCCGGACCATTTCGGCGCGCGACGACAATTGGGTGGCGGAGAACGCCGGCCGGGCCGACCGGGTATTGGCCGACGTGCCCTGCACCGGCACCGGCACCTGGCGCCGCGACAGCCACGCCAAGTGGCGGTTCCAGCCGACGGATCTGGCGGAACTGCAGGGGATTCAGCAACGCATTCTTCGCGATTCCGCCTCCCTGGTGAAGCCGGGCGGAAGGCTGGTTTACGCCACCTGCTCCCTGTTGCAGGAGGAAAACGAACAACAATTGGCCTGGTTCTTGGAAAATATGCCGGATTTCGCCCCCCTGCCCATCGATCAGGTGTGGTCGGAAACCGTCGGCGGGCCGCCGCCGCCGGCCGGCCCCGGATTGCGGTTGTCGCCCGCCTCGACCGGCACGGACGGCTTCTTTTGTTCCGTCCTGGAACGTCAGAATTGACCGCCAACAAGGGCTAAACCCTTGCAATTGGTCGCATTTTGGGTTATATCCCCTTTTCCGTCTCACAACCGCGCAGCCCGGAAGGGGGAAATCGCGGGGTCCCTGGTCAGGTGGTCCTGCGCATGGCGTTCCGGGGCGTGCGGGTATGTGAGTCGGCTAAAAATCTTAAACGACCAACGATACGAGCCCGTATCGGGAGGATGTGAATGTCGTCTAGAAGTAACAACAACAAGAAACCCGAGCCGGATCGGCCGCCGGTCCGCAAGGAGCGCAAGTGCTTGATGTGCGGGAAGGGTTTCGTCTCCAACCACGTTGGAGAGCGTGTCTGCACCAACTGCAAGAGCACCGCCGCATGGCGTGAGGGCAGTTACGCCGCCTGATCGGTGCACCGGGCGGCGCCTGCGCAGTTCCGCCCGTTTCCATCCCTGACCTCATCGATCGACCAGAGTCCGATCCGGTTTTGTGACATTTGTCACAGCACCCGGGCCCTCTCCTATGGCAGCATGCCCGCCTACCAGAATGGTACGCAGTAGACATAGGAGAAAGCTATGCCACGCGACGCAAGTCAGCCCACCCGCTTGCGTCGGCCACGGGAAACCGACGTCCTCATCATGGACGCGAACCTCGACATTTCCCAGGTCGGCGCCCTGGTCCTCGAAAAAACCGAAATTATGCGCCAGACCCTTTCCAGCGTGCTGCGCAACCTCGGCATGCGCGACGTTCGCGCCGCCGGGACGCCGGAGTACGCTCTGGAACTGTTCGTCGACCGGCCGGCGGATATCGTCTTCACGGATTGGTCGCCCGGATTGAACGGGATCGGTTTCCTGAGGGCGCTGCGCCTCGATCACCGCTCGCCCAACCCCTGCGTGCCGGTGGTCATGGTCACCGCCAACACGGAGCCCCGGCACGTCTATTGGGCCCGCGACCACGGCATGACCGAATACCTGGCCAAGCCGTTCACCGCGAAGGCCGTCTACCGCCATATCCGGTCCATCGCCGCGAGCCGGCGGCCGTTCATCAAGCTCTCGTCCTTCTTCGGCCCCGACCGGCGGCGCCGCCGGATGGAGTTCCCCGGCATGGACCGCCGGGTGCGAGCGCCGGCGATGGCGGTGGCCTCCTAGGACGTAAACGGGAGAGGTTGGCGGGCGCTCTTAACCGTTCGTCAACTTCCCCACCCTATCCTGGTGTGATCGGTATCACTGACTGCCGGCCACGTTTCGAATAGGGTTCGAAGGCCAGAACGGCATTAGTGACAACGAACATGGAAGGAGGCGGTATGAATGGGGCGTGAACGGCCATGCATCCTGGCTCTGATAGAGTGTTGGGAGAGGCGGATAGGCTACAGGCTGGATGTCTTTTTAGGGCATAGCGACCCTGTGAAGGAGATTACCC